>OMCU01000943.1_pt1 | contig 14248 bp, 11 predicted proteins | sample 1645081 | NCBI WGS metagenome assembly OMCU01 (sample SAMEA103958122, study PRJEB25191) | human gut metagenome | biome: human-associated habitat [ENVO:00009003]; feature: intestine environment [ENVO:2100002]; material: feces | place: Germany | collected 2013/2015 | reverse complement strand
ATGTCGCTCTTCTTCTCAAAAGAGGGCAAGCACATCATCTGCGGCGGCACAACTTCGTCCATCGCCGCCAAATATCTGGGCAAGCCGCTCAAGGCGAGCCTCAATTTTGAACAGAGCGACGTTCCGCCGATTGCTGAGATCGAGGGCGTTGATCTGGTGACCGAGGGAGTCATAACGATAAACAAGGTCATTGAGTATGCCAAAGATGCGTTAGGCAAGAATGAACTGTATGAGGAATGGGGCTTCAAGCGCGACGGCGCTTCGCTCATATGCCGCATGCTGTTCGAGGAGGCTACCGACATCAACTTCTATGTCGGCAGAGCCGTCAACCCGGCTCATCAGAATCCCGATCTGCCTATCAATTTCAATATAAAGATGAACCTTGTCAAGGAGCTCTGCGCCTGCCTCAAAGAGATGGGCAAGAGAGTCAAGGTCAGCTATTTCTAAGGGGGATATCAATGAGAAAATTCGACACTAAGGTACAGTATCTTAAATATAAAGTCCTGCGCGAGGTCGCGCGGCTTGCATGGAATGACACGCTGCTTGAAAATCTTTTCGAGATACCGAAAACCATCGTCCCCGGCAACACGCCGACCATGCGCTGCTGTGTCTACAAAGAAAGAGCGATACTCAGCGAGCGAGTCAAGATAGCTATCGGCAGCAACCCGAACATTATAGAGGTTATCGACATCGCCTGCGACGAGTGTCCCATGGGCGGATACGAAGTCACCAACGCCTGCCGCGGATGCCTCGCCCACCGCTGTGAGGATGTCTGCCGCTTCGGCGCACTCTCTTTTGACCGCGAGCATGTTGCGCATATCGACAAGACGAAGTGCAAGGAGTGCGGCGCGTGCTCCAGAGTCTGCCCCTACACCGCGATTATAAACCGCAAGCGTCCCTGCGAGATGGCGTGCAAGATAAAGGCTATCAGCATGAACGAGAACAAAGCGGCGGCGATAAACTACGACAAGTGCATATCCTGCGGCGCGTGCGTCTACCAGTGCCCGTTCGGTGCGATAACGGACAAGTCATATATGCTCGACGTTATTGATATTATAAAGAAGAGCGAGAACAACACTAAATACAAAGTGTTCGCAGTTGTTGCGCCTTCGATTTCAAGTCAGTTTACATACGCGAAGCTCGGTCAGGTCATAAAGGGACTCAAGGAGCTTGGCTTCCACACGGTTATCGAAGCCGCTCTCGGCGCGGACATGGTCGCATATGCGGAATCCGAAGAGCTGGCGGAGAAAGGCTTCTTAACAAGCTCATGCTGCCCCGCGTTTGTCAACTACATCGAAAAATCCTTCCCGGATCTCAAGCCGTTCATTTCCCACAATCTTTCCCCCATGGCGACTATATCCAAATATATCAAAGAACATGAGGCGCCCTGCAAGGTTGTATTCATCGGCCCCTGCACGGCAAAGAAAGCGGAGGTTCAGAAGGACGAGGTCAAGCCCTATGTTGACGCGGCGATGACTTTTGAAGAGCTTCAGGCTCTGTTCGACAGCAGAGATATTGATATAATGACCCTCTCCGAAGATGTTCTTGACAACGCATCGTATTTCGGCAGAATATTCGCCCGCTGCGGCGGTCTTGCCGATGCTGTGGCGCAGGGACTCAAGGAACACGGTATTGAGGACTTTGATCTCAAAGCCTGCTCCTGCGACGGAATTGAAGCTTGCCGCGCAGCTCTGCTCAGGAAGAGCAAGGGTATGCTCGATGCGAATTTCATCGAAGGCATGGCGTGCACCGGCGGATGCATCGGCGGCGCAGGCTGCCTGACCCACGGCGAGAAGAACAAGAAAGAGGTCGACAAATACGGCATGGAGGCTCACGAAAAGACCATAACCGACGCCATATCGATACTCAACAAATAACAACACCGCCCCGTTCGTCAGAGCGGGGCGTCTTATATGAATGATATGTAAAATACGGCGCGGATTTGTTGACACCGCCGCCGTAACGGGATAAAATATAATAAAACAATCTGAAAACAGGTGAAAAAACATGGACGAAGTAAGAATTCTTGAAATCAAGCAGAGCGTGTTTAAAAATAACGATGAGCAGGCGGACAAATTGCGCCGCGAGCTCAAAGAGAAGGGCGTATTTCTGCTCAACCTCATGTCATCGCCCGGAGCCGGCAAGACGACTACCCTCAAGGCAACTATCGCCGCGCTGAAAGACAAGGTCAAGATAGGCGTTATGGAAGCGGATATCGACAGTGATGTTGACGCGAAGAGAATCGCCGAGACGGGAGTCAAAGCAATTCAGCTGCACACCGGCGGAATGTGCCACCTCGACGCGGAGATGACAAGACAGGGTCTTGATGGACTCGAAACCGGCGATGTTGAACTCGCAATACTCGAGAATGTCGGCAACCTCGTCTGCCCCGCAGAGTTCGACACGGGAGCCGTTAAAAATGCGATGATTCTCTCCGTGCCCGAAGGCGACGACAAGCCGCTCAAATATCCTCTGATGTTCTCCATCTGCGATGTTGTTATCATCAACAAGATCGACGTTCTCCCCTATTTCGACTTTGATGTTGAAAAGTGCAAGGAATATATAAAGCGCCGCAACCCGAACGCCAAGGTATTCATGATCTGCGCCAAGACCGGCGAAGGCGTTGACGAATGGGCGAACTGGCTTCTCAGCGAAGTCAAGAACTGGAGAGACGAGAAGTAAAAGATATAAATAAAGGCAACCGAGCAGTAAGATTTAAGTCTTACTGCTCGGTTTATTAATTGCTGGAATGTCTGGTCAGAGAGTTTATCAATGACTTTTCTTCGCTTTTATCACGCCTTTGACGGTCTCGAATGCGTGGAGCGAGCCGACAAGCGGATGGCGGAGCATAATGCGCGGTCCCGAATAGCGCATAACAGCTCTTATCTTTTCGCGCATTTCGGGCTTATAGCAGTGGCACGGGCATTGGGAGCAGAAGTTCTTTCCGTTGCCGAAGCGACAGTGATCAAGCCTGTGCAGCGCATAGGCGCACAGCTCACTGCACTCGGGGCAAAGCTCTCCCCTTTTCGTCTTATGCACGCCGCGGCAATAGATCTTTATCATCTCCGGCAGCATTTCTTTTTCGCGGGTTATTCTGTCTTTTTTCTCTTTATTGCTCACGATAATCTGCCCCTGTAAACCGTATAAGCCCTGTCGGCTATTCTCGAAGTTGATTTTCTGTGCGAAACAAGCACAATGCTTCTGCCCTTCTTCGCCTCATTTATCGAGCACAAGATATTGCCCTCGTTCAGGCTGTCAAGGTTGCTCGTAGGTTCGTCGAGCATAATCATCGGCGCATCGCTGAGGAATGCCCTGGCAAGGCCTATTCTCTGCTTCTCGCCGTCGGAGAGCAGATCGCCGAGCTCGCCGACATTTGTGTCGTAGCCGTTTGGCAGGGTCATGATGAAATCGTGTATAGAGGCTTTTTTCGCCGCTTCAACGACCCGCTCGTGCGTGGCGCCGTAATCGGCTATTCTTATATTCGCCTCTATCGAATCGTTGAAGAGCTGAGTCTCCTGACTGACGAGGCTCTGGTTGCTCCTGAGGCATGAGGTCTTTATATCGCGGATATCCTCGCCGCTCATCTTTATGCTGCCCCGCTGAACATCCCAAAAACGCATCATCAGCTTGAGCGCGGTGGACTTACCCGAGCCGCTCGGACCCGTTATGCTGATTATCTTATCCGGCTCAACGGTCATATTGAAGCCGTCGAGTATCTTTTCATCGCCGTAGGAAAATCCGACGTCTTCGTTTTCCATGCCGTCGAAAGCAACGGTTTTTCCGTCTCTGTTTTCTTCGACAACCGGAGTCTCATCGAGTATACCGAGAACTCTTTCGCCGGCCGCGAGAGTATGGGTAAGATTTCCGGCAAGCCCCGAGAGTGCGGCGACGGGGCCGAATGAGCTCATCATTGAAACGGTCGCAACTATCATCCCGTCGAAGCCGATAATGCCTTTTTGACAGAGGGCTATACCCGTGAGCAGCATTGCAGCCGAGAAGAAGATTATTGTGATATCCGTAACGGCTCCTGTGTGACCCTCTATCCTCTTGAGCCTGTCTTGGAGGGAGTTCAGCTCGTCGGTCTTTTTGTCCATTTCTTCAAGGCGCTTGTCGGTGCTGTTATATCTTATCGACTCAAGCAGCCCGCGCATACTGTCGAGCACAAAGCCCGAGAGCGCGCCGGAGCCGTCTCTGTAGGTCATGCCTGCATTCTTGTTGACCCTCGAGGACACCAACGGAATCACCGCGCCGACCGTTATATAGGCGGCGAGCGCAACGAGCGAGAGCCAAATGCTGTAGCGCCCGATAAAAATAAGCATAATAAGGCAGGTCAGTATCGCAATACAGATCGGCGATATCGTGTGCGCATAGAATACCTCAAGCAGCTCTATGTCGCTCGTTATAACCGAAACAAGGTTGCCTTTGTCCTTGCCCTCAAGCTTTGCGGGGGAGAGTCGGCGCATAGCCTTAAAGACCTTATCGCGGATAAGCGCCAGCAGCTTGAATGCTATATAATGGTTGCACGCCTGCTCGCCGTAATGCAGAAATCCCCTCAAAACGGCAAAGATTATAATGCAGACGCAGCCGGTTTTTATCGCTGTTCCGCCGCTTATCTTCGCAGCAGTGAGCAGAGTCAGCGAACCTGCGACGGTTATCTGAATGGCGCACAGAAATCCGAGCACACCGAGCAAAACCGCAAGGCACATAAAGCCGGAAAGCGGCTTGACGAGGACTATGAGTCTGCTCATTATACGCAGACCGCTCTGTTTTCTTTTCATACCGCTGCCGCCTCCTTTGAATATTTTTCAAGCTGAGCCTGAGTCGAATACATTGTATAATACTTGCCCTTTTCTTGCATAAGGCGCGAATGTGTGCCGCTCTCCGCGATGCATCCGCCGTCAAGCAGTAGAATCATATCGGAGGTGACAACATTTTCGAGCCTGTGTGAAATGAGCAAAACCGTCTTTGTCTTTGCCATTTCGCGGATAACTTCCATGATGTCATTTTCGCTCTCGACATCGATGTTCGAAGTGACCTCATCGAAGATATACACAGGTGTGTCATGCAAAAGCGCGCGGGCTATCGCGAGGCGCTGACGCTGACCGCCGGAGAAGTTGCTTCCCTGCTGAGAGAGAGCCGTATCAAGCCCATCCTGCGAGGAGAGGAACTCCCAGAGATTCACTTTTTCGAGCGCGTCTATGAGTTCGTCGTCGGAAGCATTCGGGCAAGCCATAAGCAGGTTGTCCCTAACCGTCCCGGCGAAGATATAGCTGTTGAAATTGACGGCGGTTATGTTGTCCATGAGCGCCTTTTCGTCAATGTCTCTCACTTCAACACCGTCTATCTTTATGCTCCCTTTATAGCCCTTTGTGCCGCAGATAAGAGAAGATACCGTGCTCTTTCCGCAGCCGGACTCGCCGACGACGGACACCAGGCTGTTCTTCGGAATGTCCGCCGAGATGCCGTTGAGCACCGGCTTTTCCCCGTCATAGGAGAAGGTCACGTTTTCGAGCCTTATATCACTGTCAAAGCTTGCGGGAATCTGCGTTCCGCGCTCGTCCTCGGGAGTATCGAGAATCTTGAAAAGCTTGTCGCTCGCCGCCATACCGTTCATCGCAACATGGAAGAACGAGCCGAGCAGGCGCAGGGGCAGGAAGAAATCCGCGGCAAGCATAATGATAAGAAACGCCTGCGGCAGTGTTATCGTTCCGTTTGCCGCCTGAAATACCGCGATAACAACGCCGACGGCGCTGCCCGCATATGCGACGATATCCATGACGCTGACGGAGTTCAATTGCATGGTGAGCACCTTCATAGTGATACGCCTGAACTCCTCCGCCTTTTCGTTCATCTCGACGTTCTTTCTCTCATCGGCCTGATATACCTTGAGGGTCGTGAGTCCCTGAATATTCTCAAGGAACGTGTCGCCGAGATTGACATATACTCCCCAGTATTTGCTCAGCAGCCGTTTTGCTATCTTCTGCACCGCGACTATCGAAAGCGGAATCAACGGCACGCAGACGAGAAGCACGAGCGAGGCTTTCAGGCTGACAAAAGCGAGCACCGCGAAAAGCGTTATCGGCGCAAGCATGGCAAAGAAGAACTGCGGCAGATATTTTCCGAAATAAAGCTCAAGCTGATCGACACCCTCGACAAAAACCTGGAGCACCTCGGAGGTTGAAACCTTCTCATGATACGACGCACCCATGCGGGTAAGCTTTTTGTACATCTTCCCGCGCAGGACTTTTTTCACCTGTGCCGACGCCAAAAAAGATGTCTTTGAACTGCACACTCCGCAGATATAGCGTACCGCCATAACTGCGGCTATACCTGCGAGATAAGGCATAAGCACGCCGACCGACATTGTCGCGCCGTCGAGGATAAGTTCGAGAATATGTGCGAAAATAAACATCATCACGATATTCGCGCAAAGCCTTATCCACTGCGCGAGCACCGTAAGGGCAATATACTTCTTGGAGGAAGGCACCTGCCCTATGAGTCTTGTTTTTATCATCTAATCACTCCCCAATGATTTTGAACTGTTTATTGAGATAGCTGTCGGCGAGATTTCTGTCCCCGTGTTCGGCTATTTTTCCGCTGTCCATTATGAGCACCCTGTCGGCCATGGCGGCGGCGCATCTGCGGTCGTGCGTAACGGTGACGACCGTGCAGCCGTTTTCGCGGTTCAACTTATTGACAGCCGAGACTATTCGCTCAAGATTATTATAATCCTGTCCAACAGTAGGCTCGTCGAGGAACAGCACTTCCGGCTCGCCCGCGCATATCGCCGCAAGACCGGCGCGGCGTTTCTGTCCCTCCGAAAGGGACTGCGGATGCCTATTTTCAAGCCCCGAGAGGCCGAACGCCTCGATCATCTCCCTTGCTTTCTGCTCCGATGATGCCCTGAAAGAGGCCTCGGCGAGCAGTGTCGGCATGAAGAGCTGATATGTTGGATTCTGATAGACAAAGCCGACCTTTTTGAACCACGCGGCGTTGGGCTTTCTTCGCCCCGGCTTTTGAACTATATTTTGTTCGAGCGTGCCTGATGTGAGCTTGTTGAGCCTTGCGAGAGTCCGCATGAGCGTAGTCTTGCCGCAGCCATTCGCACCGAGCAGAACAAGGCATTCACCTTTATACACATCGATATCGAGCGAATCAAGGATATTTCTGCCGCCTGCGCTAAACACCAAACCACGCCCGCTTATAACCGGTGAACCAGCAGTGTGTGCATTGTTCTCCGGCTCTATGACCCGTTCGGAACGGGTAACGGCATCTTTATCGGTGCTCACTATGACATTTTTATCTTTTATCCACATGACCTTGTTGACATACGGTCTGACAACATCGAGCCTGTGTTCAACGAGCAGCACGGCATATCCGCTTTTGGCAAGTGAGCGAAGCGCGCCGAGCAGGACATGCGCGCCCTCAACGTCAAGGTTTGCCAGCGGCTCATCAAGAATTATGATTTTCTGCTTCATCGCGAGCGTCGAAGCGGTAATCAGTCTCTGCTTCTGCCCGCCGGACATAGTCCGCGTCTTTGCGTCGGGCGATATTTTCATCATATTTGTGCTCGCCTCTATACGCCGATCTATTGTCTCGACCGGGATATCGAGGTTTTCGCACCCGAAAGCTATTTCGTCGCGGACGATATCATAGACTATCTGCTCATCGGCATTCTGGAGCACCGTGCCTATAAGCCTTGCACGCTCGCTGACTCTGACGGCAGTAACATCCTCGGAATTTACATAAATTTTTCCCTCAAGCTTTCCCGGCGTTATAAACGGAATCATGCCGTTGATTATTGAGAGCAGAGTGCTCTTGCCCTCGCCTGATACGCCGGAGAGAAGCACAAAGTCCCCGTATTCGAGAGTAAAATTGACATTGTCAAATATTTTCTCTGAGCCGTTATATGAAAAGCTGATATTTTCAAGCCTCAACGCATCCACGCCGCCACCCCCAGACCCGTGCAGGAAATAATCACTGCGACGAGAAATATTATGTCGCGCGCACGAAGCTCGACCTTACCGTAGACGGTTGCGGGAGAATTATCGAGCGCGAACGCCCTTGTCTCAAGCGAAAGAGAAAGCGTATCGGAAATACCGATAATGCGCATGACAAGCGGAATGAAAAAAGCTCTGTAGAGGCAGTCAGGGCGATACCATTTGACATTCGCGCCGCGCACCCTCATCGCCTCCCATATGCGCCTTATCTCGGTGACAAGTATCGGGATGAAGCGGAGGGTGACCAGCATTCCGAGCGTTATTATCCGCGGACAATGCAGCTGATTCATGCAGCGCGTGAGATCCGCGGGCGGTATTGTTATCATCGGCACGGCGCATATCCCGAGCATGAGTGCACGCACGACGGTCTGCCAAAAGGCGTCGAAATTACGATTAGTTATAAAAGCCAATCCACCTATCACGAGCCCGAATGCGAGCATTGCGGCGCTCATTTTCCATGCGCCGCGAAACAGTCCGAAGCAGCAATAGAGCACGAACAACACGTCGGCAAAAGCAAACGCCCAAAGGCTCTTTGAAAACAACATTCCGCACACGAGCATGCACAGCGACGAGACGAAAGCTATGAGCGGATAGAGCGGTTTTCTTACACTGAACGCATCAAGCATTTCCGTCTTCTCCGTTGGGCTTGAGCTTGCCCGCCTTTTGCAGTTCGGCGGCTATTTTCATGCCGATTGCCGCACCTATGAAGCCGAGTGCCACGGTGCCGAGCGAAGTAAATATCGAAGCTATCGGGCGCGCGAGCAGCTGCTCATAGCTCTGTCCGTTGAGCCAGATGCTGAAAAGCACTGAAATCGGCAGAGAGAGCGGCATATATATTCCCGCCGTGAAAAGCACGGAGCCTTTCTTATTATAACCTCTGAAGAACAGGAGCATCAGCAATTCCGCGATGATAGCCGCCACAAAATTGTTGAAGAACATGACGGGCGAAAAGAACACGAGCGGAGCGCCGGAAAACAGACCGATTATGGTCAGCGCGCCGGGCTTTCTGACTTTCATCATACCTATCGCGCAGAAGAGCGCATATATCGGAGCTGCCGCCATATTGCGGAGTCCGAACAGAGTCGTGTGCATAACGAGCGGCATGGTTATTCCGCCGCAGAGCGTCATCGCCGCCGAAAGAATTGCAAGGAAAACGAAATCCTTGACCTGAAATTTTTTGAAGCATTTGTTCATTCCGGTTACTCCTTTATTGCTTTTCTCTTTATCACCGTTGCAACTATGAGCACAACTATAACGACCGCCGCAAAGACAGATCCGATTATCGCCGCAGTCTTTTTGCTTCCGCTGTTATTTGAAGTCGTCTCGGAAACGGATTCGGCAACAGATTCAGAGACAGTTGAAGCCTCATTTTCCGAGATGCTCTCCCCTGTTACCGTCTCGCCGGCAGAATCGGTTTCGGCAGGTGCAGAAGCCGTTGTATCAACCGAAGCTTCGCCTTTTGCGCTTTCAGTCGGCTTCGCGGGAGTCACTGCATTCGGAGCAGTAACAGCGGCGGAGCCGATATCCGCAACTTTTTTAGCGCTTGCATAGTCGATATGTATTCTCGCGGAGGGCGACATCGGCATAACGGGTGCGGCGAACTTCACGCCGACGAACTCGCCGTTTCCGACTATCGGAAACTCAAACGCGGACTGATATGTCGTGCCCGCTATCTTAACGCTCCCTGCGGGCTTGACTTCGGCCGTGTCGCCCTCAACTCCGCCGTTTTTGTAGTACCAGAACTGCATACCAGAGACGCTCTCGGGCGTTGCTATAGTCAAAGTCTTGCTGCCATTTTTCACGGTCAGCAGTGCGGTATGAACAAGGTATTTGTCGCCCATAGAGGTCTTGTCCTTCTGAGCGTGGTACATCTTAACGCTGACTTCATACACGCCGTCCTGAGTCGGAGCCAAAGCCGCAAAAGCCGGCAGAGCCGCGCATATAATTACCGCAAGCATCAAAACAACTGCGGCAACAGCCGATATTTTTCTGTTCATGTTTCTCCTCCATTCAATTAGCTTTTGCTAACTGCAACACAAAAAGCAAACGCCGTTTCGGCGTCACAGTACTTTTTCTCGATTAGCATTAGCTAACTATAAATCTTAAAGTCAACCGGTTAGCCATTGCTATCCGGTTCGATAATATTCTACCAATCATTCGGCTTTATGTCAATATCATCGGCAAAATTCCGTATATCTGCCCTTTTTCGCGCTGAGTCAAACGCAAAAATTATGTAAAGTGGAGATTAATTGGGTCTGCTGTTAGTGCGGCAGACTCGGTATTTGAGTCGGTAGGTAAAGTAAAACAGAGCAGAAAGATTCTAGTCTTACTGCTCTGTTAGTTAAACATGATAACTATTTCAATCTATGAAGTGTTTATGCAGTAAGAAAACACCTTTCAAATGTGTATTCAAGCAGTAATAAAAACGCATTTAATAATTATATAATAAACTTTTAATTGTCATGCTTTTTATAATATTCTTGTATTGTCTGTTGCAATTCTGGAGTCATGACCTTTTTATACTGCGAAGCCATTTCACAAAACCGAGTTTTTAACTCATCTATTATTTCCTTTCTCCTTGCAAGGGATTTAAATATAATAGGCTTTTGTCCAATAATCATGTATTTTCTTTTGTCATAGTTATAATATGTTACAAAAACTAAACCGGCATAATAAACTATTACTGATATTGAATTACTCCTCGTATGGAAAAAACTATATCCAAAAAGAGTGCCTTTTGCCAATTCATTAATTGCTTTATCTTTTATTAATGAGTCAAGTTTGTATACATATGTTTTGAACTTTTTTGGAGGATAATTATCATTATTGTTTCCTATCGAAAGAAGATAATCTCCTAATTCTGCACAAAAGCAATCAAAAATATCTTTAGCAAAATGATCACTACGAGAATTTAACCTATATAAATCATCCCACAGAATTCTCCAGGCTACTGTCAAGAAGTAGTTTTCAACCAAACCAGAAAGTTTGTGCTTTATTTTATTAGTATTTAAATAGTTGTCAAAAAATTGTGAAGCAAACTTATTTTCATATGAACTAAACAGTTCTTCACATTCATGGCACAACATTGGTCTTTTCTCGCCATCTTGCATTGACTTTTTAAAATTATCAAGTGAACGAAATCGAGATTTTTCATGACCACTGATTCTTCTATAAACAAGTTTAGGTATTATATGACTTTTTACAAGTTCCGCTTCTTTGCCACATAAAGCACAACACTTCATTTACTTATCATCCCCCCATTAGCATAAACTTATAAACACAATATTATAACCCAATATATACAAAGTTAGATATCAAAAGTTTTTCTATTGTAAATAACCATGGCTGACGAACGCCTCATACATTAGCGATAAAGAAAATAATATTTAAATACAAGTTAGTGCAGAAGCGTATTGTTCATAGATGTGATAGCTAACTGGTTCATGACAGTTATTAGAAGCTAATCACCAAGTACACCCGCAGTCCTTACACTTAAAGCTCTTGTTTATCTTATTAGAAAAGATACCGAAGAACCCCACAGATACTGCGCGGTCAACGACGTCGAGTTTTTTGATGTTAGTTGACCCACAGGTGGGACAGTGGAGTGCGTTAGCGGCGGCTTCGCGCTGTTTTTTGGCGTTCTTTTTCGCTATAAACTGCAAGTGTGCTTCGGTAGCCTTTTTATGCCATTCTTCCATTGATTTTAGAGAGGCGTCCCAGTCAAAGCGTGGGTCTTTGTCTATCCCAACCATTTCTATTTGGGCTCGCCACATATTTTCAAAACTTGCATCTATATCTATATTTTTTTGAGTCGCATAATCGTCGAGCTGACTAAAAAGCTCGTCGTAGCTTAATCCTACATCTACGAAGTCCCCTATAAAACCGCAAAAACTGCACACCCCATTTTTGTATTGTATGAGATCTTCCTCACATGATAAATTGAATTTTCTACCACAATGTGGGCAAAAAAATATTTTCGCCATTTGTATCTGCTCCTTTTGTTATAATATTATTTTGCTTATCCCCAAAGCAGTATAATACGAAAGATATTCACTACTAAGGGTAGCGGTACTTCATTTGGTGATTTAGCTATTTTTGGAGCCCAGCTTGATGATATAAAGAAAAAATATCAAGAGATGACAGCCGGTATTAACTGGGATGGCTCATTTAAAAGCGGTATTACTCACGCTGCATCTTGGGGCTCCGCTGTGCGGCAAGAGATAAGTAAGGTAAAAAATAGCGCTAAAGAGACTCGAAAAGAACTTGCTGCAATGATAAGCGAGTCTGTTGATTTAGAGACTGATGCTGGAAAGAAAAACAAGAGCGATATCAATCAATATAAAAAAGCGTCTCTTGAACAAGCTCCTGAAGTTTATGATAAAATGAGCAAATCCGTTCAGGAGTACATCGACGCTTGCAAAGACGGCGAGCCCACATGGGATGGTTTCGTAAAATATCAGAAGAACGCCGCCGCCCAAATAGAGGCTACGGGTATTAAATCAAAACTCGCCGCCGTCGGACTCAATATCTTCAAAGCCGCCGCGGGTATGCTTGTCACTGTTGTTGCTCAGTTCGCTATTCAGAAGCTGATTGAGGGGTTTGATTATCTTGTCCATATCGAGGAAAAGCTCGCACAGAAATCAAAGGATGCCCGAGAACAATATAAGAGTACAAATTAACATCAATATCAAAAGTATTAAAAATTCTGAAAAATCAACTTTTATTCGACAAATTGATTATACCACAATCAATGGTAATGTCAATACACAAAAATAGCGCGAAATATTCATATTTAAGCATTAAAAAGCGTTAGACAAAATGTTAGACACATGGGAATTTCGAGCTATTTTAAAAAATGAAAAAGCCCTGAACCCGTTGAGGCTCAAGGCTTTTTCCTGGCTCCCCCTGTTGGACTCGAACCAACGACCCTGCGGTTAACAGCCGCATGCTCTACCGACTGAGCTATTGAGGAATATATAATGTATATTAACCAAAATATAAAAGTAATATACATAAAAATATCTTACCTAAACTCATAAAACTTAAATTCTATATATATTTAGGAAGATTTAACCGATTCTTTTGAATCGGTTAAAACATAAGCCGGCATTGAAATAATTTTCCAGGACGCGACCGTCCAAGTATCGTCTACGCGGAAGAGCTTAACTGCTGTGTTCGGAAAGGGAACAGGTGGGACCTCAACGCTATAAACACCGGCAAAAGGTAATTGAAAAGAGAAGTAAAAAGGAGAGAACAAGAACAAAAGGAAAAGCCCTCGACCAATTAGTATCTGCTAGCTAAACATGTCACCATGCTTACACATCAGACCTATCAACCTCATCGTCTTTGAGGGGTCTTACTTACTTACGTAATGGGATATCTTATCTTAAGGCCGGCTTCACGCTTAGATGCCTTCAGCGTTTATCCGTTCCGCACTTAGCTGCCCAGCTGTGCCACTGGCGTGACAACTGGTGCACCAGAGGTGCGTCCATCCCGGTCCTCTCGTACTAGGGACAGCTCCTTTCAAATATCCTTCGCCCACGACAGATAGGGACCGAACTGTCTCACGACGTTCTGAACCCAGCTCGCGTACCGCTTTAATTGGCGAACAGCCAAACCCTTGGGACCGAATACAGCCCCAGGATGCGATGAGCCGACATCGAGGTGCCAAACCTCCCCGTCGATGTGGACTCTTGGGGGAGATCAGCCTGTTATCCCCAGGGTAGCTTTTATCCGTTGAGCGACGGCCTTTCCATTCAGCACCGCCGGATCACTAAGCCCGACTTTCGTCCCTGCTCGACTTGTGGGTCTCGCAGTCAAACACCCTTTTGCCTTTGCACTCTGCGCTTGGTTTCCATCCAAGCTGAGGGTATCTTTGGGCGCCTCCGTTACTCTTTGGGAGGCGACCGCCCCAGTCAAACTGCCCGACTGACACTGTCCCGTCAACGGCTCTACGTCGTCCGGTTAGAAATCCAATACAACAGGGGTAGTATCCCAACAGCGGCTCCTTGAATACTGGCGTATCCATCTCTTTGCCTCCTACCTATCCTGTACATGCTGCATCAAATCCCAATATCAACCTGCAGTGAAGCTCCATGGGGTCTTTCCGTCTAGTCGCGGGTAACCTGCATCTTCACAGGTACTAAGACTTCACCGAGTCTACAGCTGAGACAGCGCCCAAATCGTTACGCCTTTCGTGCGGGTCAGAACTTACCTGACAAGGAATTTCGCTACCTTAGGACCGTTAT
>OMCU01000935.1_pt1 | contig 14364 bp, 8 predicted proteins | sample 1645081 | NCBI WGS metagenome assembly OMCU01 (sample SAMEA103958122, study PRJEB25191) | human gut metagenome | biome: human-associated habitat [ENVO:00009003]; feature: intestine environment [ENVO:2100002]; material: feces | place: Germany | collected 2013/2015 | reverse complement strand
TGAAGGCGCTGCAGGGCTGGAACGCCCACAACGCCACCAACGAGGCAGCTGTTGCAGAAAGCACCTCCTACGATGGCGCTTTTGTGACCAAGAGCTTTATGGGGGGCAACGCTCCGCTGGTGCAGTACACCGTGGTCAAGGATACCCCTCACGTTTACCTGCAGGAGGAGAGCGTTGCCATCTGGAATGAGTTCTTCTCCCGTTACAGCCGCGGTGCGGACGGCACCCTGTACTATCAGGGCAATGCCGTGACCGCCGGTAAGCATCAGCCCAGCGCAGACTGGTACGCTGCAAAATAAGCTGATAATGCCCGCCGCGCGGCGGTACAGAAGCTTTATATCTCGGGACACCGGAACGTCTGCGGACGCTCCGGTGTCCCTTTTTATGTTTTGCGGCGGCTTGTGTTAAGTTTTTGAAAATTCGTGCCGGGGGCTTTGCAAATCCCGGTGGGTTTATGCTATATTTAAGTTGAAATACTTTGCATTCTGACAGAAAGGAAAAACGCCATGGAGCATTTTGTGGAGTTTGAAGATGTCTGTAAATATTACCAGACCGGCAGTGTGAAGATCGCTGCCGCAGACCACCTGAATTTCTATGTGGACAAGGGCGAGTTCTGCATCATCGTGGGGCCCTCCGGCGCGGGCAAGACCACCCTGCTGAACATTCTGGGCGGCATGGACAACTGCGACGAGGGCAACGTCTGGCTGGACGGCCGCAACGTGAGCCGCTTTTCTGCCCGGGAGCTGACCACCTACCGCCGGTACGATGTGGGCTTTGTGTTCCAGTTTTACAACTTGGTGCAGAACCTGACCGCGCTGGAAAACGTGGAGCTTGCCAGTGAGATCTGCCGCGACCCGCTGGACCCCGCCGAGACTTTGCGCAGCGTGGGTCTGGGCGAGCGGCTGAACAACTTCCCGGCGCAGCTTTCCGGCGGCGAGCAGCAGCGGGTGTCCATTGCCCGCGCACTGGCCAAAAACCCCAAGCTGCTGCTCTGCGATGAGCCCACCGGTGCGCTGGACTACCGCACCGGCAAACAGGTGCTGGGTCTTTTGCAGGATACCTGCCGCAAGACCGGACGCACCGTCATTGTTATTACCCACAACACGGCACTGACCGGTATGGCTGACCGCATCATTCAGGTGCGCAGCGGCCGCATCGTGTCCAATCAGGTCAACGAGCACCCGGTGCCGGTGGAACAGATCGAGTGGTGAGTACTGTGCAGAAAAGTTACCGCAAAAATATCCTGCGCGAGATGAAAAGCAGCATCAGCCGGGTGGTGTCCCTGTTTGGCATCGTGGCGCTGGGGGTGATGATGCTCACCGGCCTGATGTGCATTGCCCCCGATATGCGCACCGCTGCCCAGAAGTATTATGTGCAGCAGAATGTGTTCGACCTGCGGGTGCTGTCCACCCTTGGCCTTAGTCAGAGCGATATCGACGCCATTGCCGCTGTGGACGGGGTGGACGCCGTGCAGGCGGTGAAGTATCAGGACGTGGAAGGCCACTGGACAGGGGACGACCAGACCACGGTGGCGCGGCTGTATCAGCTGCCTGCCGACCCGCAGGCCGATACGCCGGAGAACATGAACCGTCCGGTGCTGCTGTCCGGCCGGATGCCGGAAGCTGCCGGGGAGTGCGTGGTGCATGTGATGGGCCACGGCAGCCCCGTGGAGCTGGGCACCCAGCTGACCCTGCCGGAAGAGACCGAGGGGGTCAGCGGGCAGGTGTTCACGGTGGTGGGCACGGTGCAGGACCCGCTGCATTTTTCCTCCGATTCCGAAAGCAGCACCGTGGGCGATGGCCAGCTGGACTGCATCCTGTTTGTGCCGGAGGGCACTTTGACCGCAGATTATTATACGGTGTGCTATATAAAAGCGGAAAACGCCGGGCTGTATGATAATTATTCCGATGAATATCAGGCCGCAGTGGATGCCGTAGCGGAAAAGCTCAAGGCCATTCAGAGCGTGCAGTGCACCGCCCGGCGGGAAGAGCTGATGGACACCGCCAACGACAAGCTGACCGAGGCGCGCGCCGAGTACGACAGCCAGAAGGCCGAAGCGGAGCGTCAGTTTGCCGAGGCCGAGGCAAAGCTTGCGGACGCACAGGCACAGCTGGATGCCGCCAAGGCGCAGCTGGAAGCCGGGGAAAAGGAGCTTGCCGCCCAGAAGGCTGCGCTGCCGGACACCATGCAAAGCGGTGCCGACAAGCTGGTGAGCAGCGAGGAGCAGGTGCTGGAATTTGAGGAACAGTTACAGCAAATTGAGATGCTGGTCAACCTGAAAAAGGTGGCAGACCCCCTGCTGACCTACGCGGAAGCTGCCCTGCGCAACGCCGAAAAGGCGCTGGACGAAGCCGAGCCGGAGGACGAGGACTACATTGAACTGCGGGATGCGCTGGCCAAGGCGCAGGCCGCTTACGACAACATCTATAACCAGCTGCAGGGCTATCAGCAGCAGCTGGACGCGGGCAAGCGGCAGATGTACAAGCAGGGGCTTATCTCTTCGCCGAACCTCTCCAACGACCAGCTGGTGACCGAAGCCAAGGCTGCGCTGCGCAAGATGAAATTGCAGCTTTTGCAGGGACAATTGCAGCTGACCACCGGCACCGCCAGCGCCTACACCCAGTTCGATGCCGCACAAAAGCAGCTGGAAGAGGGCTGGGCAGAATATAACGCCGGGCAGACCCAGCTGGAAGAATCCCGCACCGAGTACGAGAGCCGGAAAGCCGAGGCAGAGCAGAAGCTGGCGGACGGCCTTGCCCAGCTGAACGATGCCGAGGAGCAGGTGAGCCAGATCAAAAAGGGCGAGTGGTATGTGCTGGACCGCACCTCCACCATGAGCTGCGTCACTTTTGCCCAGTACGCCGACCGCATGGACGCCATTGCCCGGGTGTTCCCGGTGTTCTTCTTCCTTGTGGCGGCGCTGGTGGCTACCACCACCATGACCCGCATGGTGGACGAGAACCGCCTGCAGATGGGCACTTTAAAGGCGCTGGGCTACTCCAACTTCAGCATCGCGGGCAAGTATTTGTTCTACGCGATGCTGGCCACCATTCTGGGCAGTATCGTCGGCATGGTGGTGGGCTTTGTGGTGTTCCCCATCATTATCTGGAACGCCTATCAGCTGGTGTTCAGCCTGCCCACCTTCACCCTGCACTTCTACCCGGGCATGGCAGCCGCCAGCGTGGGCATCAGCGCCGCCGTCATCGGCTTTGCCACATGGTACGCCTGCCGTTCCAGTCTGGCCGAAAAGACCGCAGCTTTGCTGCTGCCCCGGGCTCCCGTGGCGGGCAAGCGCATCCTGATGGAGCGCATCACCCCGCTGTGGTCCCGGATGTCCTTCTCCCAAAAGACCACCGCCCGCAACCTGTTCCGGTATAAAAAGCGGTTCTTCATGACCGTGCTGGGCGTGGCGGGCTGTACCGCGCTGCTGCTTATCGGCTTCGGCATACAGGATTCCCTGCTGCCCATCGTCACAAAGCAGTCTACGGAGCTGACCCACAACGATATGTCCATCACCCTCAGCGACCCCAAAGCCCTGACCATGGAGCAGGGGCTGGCAGAGGAGCTGGACAGCAACAGCGCTGTGCAGAACTGGGGCGCGGTGTATACCAAATCCACCACCATCTACAATGCCGAAGGCGAGAGTGCAAGCGTGAGCATCGTGGCTGCGGCAAAGGACAGCGACCTGACCCGCTATGTTACCTTCCGCACCCGCAAGGGGCACAAGGCCATCAGCTTTGACAGCGGCAGCGCCATCCTGACCGAAAAGACCGCCGAGAACTTGGGCCTGCACACCGGCGATACCTTCTGGGTGGAGAACACCGAGGGTGCCCGGGTGGAGCTGACCCTGACCGGCATCACGGAAAACTATATGTTCACCCGGCTGTACCTCCCCCGCGCACAGCTGGAAAGCCTGCTGGGCACGGCAGAGATCCCGTGGAACACGGTCTACGGGCAGACCACCTGCACCGATGCTGCCGGGTACAACGCCCTGCGTACCGACCTGCTGGACTGCAACTATGTCAGCGGCATCAGCTTTACCGAGGACACCACCGAGCTGTTCGATAACCTCATCGTCAGTCTGGGCTATGTGGTGGTGCTGATCATCATCTGTGCGGCGGCTCTGGCGGCTGTGGTGCTGTATAACCTCATCAGCGTCAACCTTGGAGAGCGCAAAAAGGAGCTGGCGACCATCAAGGTGCTGGGCTTCTACGATCAGGAGGTGTACCGCTACATCTTCCGCGAGATCGAGCTGTTGGCGCTTATCGGCTCCGGCGTGGGTCTGGCGCTGGGTGTGCCGCTGCACAAGTTCATTGTGTTGACCGTGGAGATGGATCAGCTCATGTTCATCCGCACCATCGCCCTCCGCAGCTACCTGCTGGCGGTGGCGCTGACCATGGTGTTTACCGTGGTGGTCTGCTTTGTCATGCGGCGGCACGTCCGACGCATCAGCATGGTGGAAAGCATGAAGGCTCCGGAGTAATTACAAAGCAAAACCATAAAAAGCACCCCCTGCAGTCTGTACGGGCAGACCGCAGGGGGTGCTTGGCTTTTTATACGCTCAGGGAATCAGAGGAACACATACTTGAGGATGAACAGCACGGTGAGCACATACATCAGCGGGCTGATCTTCTTCTCCTTGGCCTTGCCGGTGATCACATTGATGATGGTCCAGGAGATGATGCCGATGGCGATACCCTCGGAGATGCTGTAAGCGGTGGGCATAGCCAGAATGGTCAGGAAGGCGGGGATGCCCTCGCTGGGATCATTGAAGTCGATCTTGATGGCAGAACCCATCATGTAGAAGCCCACGATGATCAGAGCCGGAGCGGTAGCAAAGCTGGGGATGGTGAGGAACAGCGGGCTGAAGATGGTAGCCAGCAGGAACAGCACGCCGGTGGTCATAGCGGTCAGACCGGTGCGGCCGCCTTCGGTAACGCCGGAGGCACTCTCCACGAAGGTGGTGGTGGTGGAAGTACCCAGCACAGCGCCCACGCAGGTGCCGATGGAGTCTGCCATCAGTGCGCCCTTGATGTTGGGCAGACGGCCGTCCTCGTCCAGCATATCAGCCTTGGAGGCCACGCCGATCAGGGTGCCCAGCGTGTCGAACAGGTCCACGAAGAGGAAGGAGAACATCACGGCGAAGAAGTTGAGCAGGCCAACACCGGAGAAGTCGGTCTTGAACACCTGACCAAAGGTCTCGCCCAGTGCGGAGAAGTCAAAGCTGACAAAGGCGGTGGGGATGACGGAGTACATGCCGGCATCCACATCGGGGACGTAGATACCGGTCAGCTCACACACGATGCCCAGCAGCCAAGTGATCAGGATGCCGCCCTTGACCCTTTTGACCAGCAGGATGGCGGTGATGACCACACCCAGCAGAGCAAGGATGGCGCCCACGCCCACGCTGTGGAAGGTTGCGCCCTTGAAGTGCTGGTAGGTGACCAGCGTGGAATCGCTGTTGACGATCAGCTTGGCATTCTGCAGGCCGACGAAGGCCACGAACAGGCCGATGCCCACGCTGACGGCGCTCTTCAGGGTCATGGGAATGGCGTTGAAGATGCCCTCGCGCACATTGGTCAGGGACAGTGCAATGAAGATGACGCCCTCAACAAAGACGGCCATCAGAGCCAGCTGCCAGCTGTAACCCATGGTCAGCACGACCGTGTAGGCAAAGTAGGCGTTCAGGCCCATGCCGGGAGCCAGGGCAAAGGGGTAGTTGGCCAGCACAGCCATCAGTGCGGTGGCAATAAAGGATGCCAGCGCGGTGGCAATCAGCACAGCCTTGGAATCCATGCCCGCTGCGGACAGGATGTTGGGGTTGACGGCAAGGATGTAAGCCATGGTCATGAAGGTGGTGATACCGGCCATGATCTCGGTCTTTACATCGGTGTGGTTTTCTTTCAGGTGAAAGAACTTTTCTAACATGAGAAACCTCCTGCTTCCAATAAAACACTCCGCCGGTTGCGGACGGCGGAGAAAGAACAGCTCCCATTCTATCAGTTGAAAACGTTTTTGTCCACACCAGAAACACACAAATTTCGCAATTTGTTCAAATTTTCTTAAATAAGTATGACTTATCTCGCAAAAAATCTAGCATATTTTAGTAATTTGGACGGAATGCAGACATCTTGTGCAGAAAAAATGTGTGAGGGAAAAAAGTAGTTCCGAAACACCCTGCGGGTGTTTCGGAACTACAAATAAAATATTTTTTACAAATTACCGGCGCTTACAGCGTCTCTACCCGGTCGAACAGATCCTTTGCGGCTTCCACGGCGTCCTTGCTACCAAAGGCCACCCGTACGCCGCCGGACAACACATCAGACAGGGCGGCGGCCTGTGCTTTGAGCAGGGCAGCGTCCACGCTGCACAGCGCCTTGCGGTCGGCGGCGAGCATCTCGTCCGTGATGCCGCAGAAGTACCGGTGATCCAGCTCCCGGGCGGCGGCACGCGCCTTGCGGGGCGTGTCCAGCTTGGCGGCGGTGCCCACGATGAATTCGTCCAGATCCCGGGCGGTGTAGTCCCGGGCGGCAAGGGCGGCAGGGGCATTTGCAAAGATCTCGTAGCTTTCCCGCAGGTGGGGGTCCCGGTAGGTGTACAAAAACTCGATGCCGTCGGCGCAGAGCATTCCTGTGCCGTAGGCACCGCCCACCTCCCGGATGGTGTGCCACAGGTATTCGTAGCTCATCACCCGTGCCAGCACCCGGCGGCGGCTGTCCCGGGGCATGGGCCAAGCCAGCACATCGTAGTTCACGCCGCCGTCAATGATAAAGGCTTCGTTCACCGGGGGTGTCAGGGGCTGGGTGTAGGGCTGCGCCGGGGTGCGCCGGGCGGCGGCAAAGCGGCTTTCCGGCAGCAGGGTGCGCAGCTTTTCCAGTGCAGCTTCGGTGCCGTGCAGGCTGACGGTCAGGGCGGCGTTTTGCAGCACCCGGCAGCGCACAGCATCCAGTTTTGCGCCCAGTGCGGACCAGTCGGCCTTTTCCAGCAGATTGCACAGGAAGTGGTAGTAGCTCACGCCGGTGCAGGCTTCGTCCGCAGCGCCTTCTACATAATAATGGGCGCGGGCGCGGGTGGAGGCAAACTCATTGCCCTGCTGGATAAACAGCTGCTCCATGCGCAATTTCAGCTGGCTGACCACCCGGGCATAGGCTGCTTCGGCGGCAGCGCCGGTAAGGACGGTATCGTACAGCCACTCGCCGCCGATCTCCACCGCCTTTTCCAGGCTGCGCTCCAGCAGGCTCAGGCAGAGGGTCAGTTTCGCGTGGCAGGGGCTGCCCTCCTGCCGCCCGGTCCAGAGGTCCAGCTGGGCGCGGCTGTCGCCCAGCCATGTGCTGCGCAGGGTGTTCAGCTGCTGGGCGGTGTGGGCGGGGGTGTCCAGCTCGTCCAGCACATCGGTGAGCAGGTTCAGGTATTGCAGCTCTTCCGGGGTGACAGTGCCAAGGTCATAGTAGAAATTCAGGTACAGGCTGCCGGCAGAGGGGTGGCGCAGCAGGGTGGCACCGGCCAACTGCTCGGCGCTGCCCTGCGGGGTGGCATCGCCCGCGCCAAGGTCGGCGGCGGTGAGGGGATGCTCCAGCACCAGCTTGCCATCGGTGCGCACCGGGGCGGCGGCGTCTGCGGCCTTAGGTGCGCTGGGGATTTGCACCACCTGCACCGGGGCGGGGGCAAACAGCTCCCGCAGCAGGGTGTCGAACCATCCCTCTTCCAGCTTGCTGCGCAGGGCGGCAAAGAGCTTGTCCGTGTGCAGCAGCAGGGCGGCATCGCCGGTGTGCAGCCAGCCGGTGGCGGCGTTGATGGCGTCCAGTACGCCGTCCGGCAGGCTGCCCGGGCGCTCCAGCGAGGCAAACTCGGCCTCGTTCAAAGCGGCCAGCAGCAGGTCGTGAGGAATGCCGGTCTTTAGCAGCTCGTCCACGGCCTTGCGCACAGCGGGGGCAAACTTGCGGGCAGAATCCACCGTAGCGCCGCGCAGCAGCAGCTCCAAGGTGGGCTGCAGGGTGCTGTCGTCAAAGCCGATGTCGATATCTGCGCCCAGCTGCTCGGCCAGCAGCGCGGCCTTGAGGGGGGAGCTGTTGGTGCTCAGCAGTGCACCCAGCAAAATCTCCACACCCAGCTGCCGCTCACGGTCGGCAAATGCGCCGGTGTACCATGCCAGTGCGCACTGCACCTCGTCCGGCTTGGGTTGGTCGGTGTAGTAGGGCAGCTCCACGAATGCGCCGGGCTGCTCGTCCTGCATGGTCAGGCGGGGACGGGCAGCGGTTTTGGGCATCTTGGACAGGTAGTCCTTATCCAGCCGCGCCAGCTTGTCGGCCATATCCATTTTGCCGTACAGGGTGATGCAGCAGTTGTCGGCGCTGTAATGGCGGCGGTACACCCGCTGGTATTTCTCGTAGGTCAGGGCGGGGATGGACGCCGGGTCACCGCCGGACACAAAGCCGTAAGCGGTATCCGGGAACATCGCCCGTTGCAGGGCGTTTTGCAGCTGGGCATCCGGGGAGGCCAGCGCACCCTGCATCTCGTTGTAGACCACACCGCTGACCGTGCCGTCTGCATCCCGGTGCCAGCCCTCCTGCTCGAACACCGCAGAGTCCACCATAGCCAGTGGGCAGAACACCGCGTTCAGGTAAACGTCCATCAGGTTGCAGAAATCGGTCTCGTTGGGGGTGGCAAAGGGGTAGACCGTCTTGTCCGGGAAGGTCATTGCATTGAGGAAGGAAGCCATGCTGCTTTTGAGCAGCTGCACGAAGGGGGAGCTGACCGGGTATTTTTCGCTGCCCGCCAACACAGAGTGCTCCAGAATGTGGAACACGCCGGTGTCATCGGACGGAAAGGTGCCGAAGCCGATGCCAAAGGCCTTGTTGACGTCCTCGTTCTCCACCAGCAGCACGGCTGCGCCGCTGACGTCATGGGTGAGCAGGGTCAAAGTACCGTGCTGCTCGGGGCAGTCCTCGGTGCGCAGGACGGTATAACCGGGATAGTGTGCCATTTTTATTCTCCTTTACGGGATGTTTTTCACAGAGGATGCGCCTGCGGCTCAGCCGCCGAACAGGCCAAAAAAGCTGGTGTGGGTCACGCCCAGCACAAGGAAAAGAGCAATCAGGGCGAACAGCACGCCGATGATGATGTCCATCTGGTGCACCGTGAGCGGGAATTTATCGTAAAGCTTTTCCTTGGGGTTTACAAAGTCCTTGCGGCCGTTGTCCAGCAGGCGCTTTTTGCCCTGCTCAAAATCGGCCTTCTGCGCCTGCAATTCTGCCTGCTGGCGGGCAAGTTCTGCCTCACGGGCGGCCAGTGCGGCCTCGCGGCGTTCAAGCTCGGTCTGGGTATCCGGGGTGGGCTGTGCCATGGAAAGTCCCTCCTGTAAGCATAAGATGTTTTCCTTATGATACCACAAAAATGTGGACAAAAAAAGCACCCGCAGTGCAAAGACTGCGGGTGCAAAGGGGGATGATGAGGAGATTACTTCTTAGCCAGATACTTGCGGATATCAATGGCGACAGCCACGATAATGACAAGGCCCTGAACGATGTAGGTGTAGGAGGAGTTGACGTTCATGAACTGCAGAGCGACCTTCATCAGCTCAAAGACCAGAACGCCGACCAGAACGCCGGGCACGGTGCCGACGCCGCCGGTGGTGGAAACACCGCCGATGGTGCAGGCTGCGATGGCGTCCAGCTCATAGCCCTGTGCGGTGTTGACGGATGCGCCGCCGGACTTTGCAGCCAGCAGGCAGCCTGCCAGACCGAACATGCAGGAAGCCAGGATGTAGATGCGGATCTTGGTAGCGTACACGTTGACACCGGCCACCTCAGCAGCAGCTTCGTTGCCGCCGATGGCGTACATGTACTTGCCGTGACGGGTCTTGTTGTACAGGAACCAGAAGCAGACGGCCACGATCAGGGCGATCCAGATCAGCACGGGGATGGCGAGGAAGGTGTCCTTTGCCAGTGCGGTGAAGTTGGAGTTCAGAGAGCCGATGGGGGTACCGCCGGTGTACACAAGGCAGATACCGTAGACCACCTGCTGCATACCCAAGGTAGCAATGAAGGGCTGCACCTTCAGGTAGCTGACCACCAGACCGTTGCACAGACCCACGATGGCGCAGATGGCAATGACCAGAATGAACACCACGGGGGTGGACAGGGTGGGCATATTGGGATAGAACTTGCCGGAAGCGCCTTCGGTCTGCGCAAAAATGCAGGCAAGGCAGGCGGCAAAACCAGCCAGACGGCCAGCGGACAGGTCGTTACCGGTGGTGATCAGACAGCCGGAAATGCCCAGCGCGATGATGTAGCGGATGGACACATTCTTGAACAGGTTGATCATGTTGGTGCCGGAGAAGAAGTTGGGGTGAATGATGCCAACGATCAGGGTGACGGCCAGCATCATCATGATAATGGCGTTGTTGCTGAGCCACTTGCCCACAGCCTTGCCATTCAATTTTTTGGTAGCTTCCACGATAGACAGCCTCCTTAATTACTGATTTGCCGCAGCTGCGTCAGGTGCGGTCTCGAACTGGGTAGCCAGCGCCATGATGTTCTCCTGGGTGGCATCCTTACCGTTGATAAAGCCGGTGATGCGGCCATCGCACATGACCATGACACGGTTGGACATACCAATGATCTCGCTCATTTCAGAGGAGATCATGATAATGCTCTTGCCCTGCTTGGCCAGATCGGCGATGATGCAGTAAATTTCGTACTTTGCACCGACGTCGATGCCACGGGTAGGCTCGTCCAGAATGAGCACATCGGGGTTGTTGGCCAGCCAGCGGGCAATCAGCACCTTCTGCTGGTTGCCGCCGGAAAGGCTCTTGATCTGGGTCTTGGGGCTGGGCACCTTGATGGCCATCTTTTCCTTGTTGGTAGCCACTAGATCGAGGATCTTTTTGTTGTCCAGCATGATGGGGCCCTTGCGCAGGGCATCCAGGGAAGCGATGGAGATGTTATCGGCAACGCTCAGCACGCCCAGAATGCCGGTGGCACGGCGGTCCTCGGTCAGCAGAGCAACGCTCTTCTGAATGGCGTCGCGGGGCTGCTTGATGTTGACCTCTTCACCCTTGATCCACACCTTACCGGAGGTATGGGCACGCAGGCCGAAGATGCCTTCCATCAGCTCGGTACGCTGTGCGCCCACCAGACCGGCAACGCCCAGGATCTCGCCCTTTTTCAGCTCAAAGCTGCAATGGCGGAAGGAGCGGGGATGGATGGAGGTAAAGTCCTCCACCTTCATCATGACCTCGTCCGAGGGCACGTTCTCCAGCGGGGGGAACAGGTTGGACAGCTCACGGCCGACCATCTTTGCAATGATCTCTTCCTTGGTCATGCTGGCAACGTCCCACTTGCCGATGTACTGGCCATCGCGCATGATGGTAACTTCGTCTGCGATGACCTTGATCTCGTCCATCTTGTGGCTGATGTAGACCAGAGCAACGCCCTGCTCCTTCAGCTCCCGCATGATGCGGAACAGGCTCTCGACCTCGTTTGCGGTCAGAGAGGAGGTGGGCTCGTCCAGGATCAGCACCTTGCAGTTGGCGGAAACAGCTTTAGCAATTTCCACCATCTGCATCTGGGCGATGCTCAAAGAACCCAGCTTTGCATGGGGATCGATGTCCAGCTTCAGTTTCTTCAGCAGTTCATCGGTATCTTTGTACATTTTGGCGTGATCCACAACGGTGACGATGCCGTATTTCTTGGTGGGGTAGCGTCCCAGCCAGATATTCTCAGCCACGGTACGGGCCGGAATGGGCTGCAGCTCCTGATGCACCATGGCGATGCCACGATCCAGTGCATCCAGCGGGGTGGGGATGTTTACCTTCTGCCCCTCGTATTCGATCTCGCCCTCGTCCATCTTGTAAATGCCGAACATGCATTTCATCAGAGTGGACTTACCGGCGCCATTTTCACCCATCAGAGCCATGACTTTGCCGGGACGGAGCTCCAGCTGAGCATGATCCAGGGCTTTGACACCGGGGAAGGTCTTGACCACGCCTTTCATTACCAGACGGTATTCTGACATTCCGCAAAAGCCTCCTTTATGGTTGTTTACAGGCGGGCAGGTTTTTTCTAAAATAAGGCGCGTGCGCGGAGAAGATTTCTCGCACGCACGCGCTTTTTAGCTTTCGTTCAAGCCGTTAAGGCCTGCTGCGCACCTTGCATTGGTTCCGGGAAACTTTAGTCTTCCTTCAGGTACTGAGAAGCGTTGTCCTTGGTGACCTTGACGTAGTCGACCCAGTAGTACTTCTCAACATCCTTGCCCTCGACGAACAGCTTGGTAGCCTCGGCAGCCTTGGTAGCCTGACCCACGTCGTCGTTCAGAACGGTACCGGTCATGTTGCCATCGACAACGTTCTGCACAGCCTCTACCAGAGCATCGACGCCGACCAGGTAGACGTCCTTGCCAACGGTGCGGCCAGCCTGCTGGATGGACTGCAGAGCGCCCAGTGCCATTGCGTCGTTGTTGCAGAAGACGACTTCGATCTTGTCGCCGTACTGAGACAGAGCGTTTGCAACGTCCTGCTGAGCGGTGGTCTGATCCCAGTTGTCCAGGTACTCGTACAGGCACTCGACTTCCTTGCCGGCGTCGGTCAGAGCCTTGATGGAGTACTCGGTGCGGTACTGAGCGTCGATGTTCTCGGGGTCGCCCTTGCACATGATGTAGGTGATCTTGCCGTCGCCGTTGATATCGCCCTGAGTCTCGGTCTCGAGGATCAGCTCGCCCTGATAAGTACCGGACTGACGTGCGTCAGCACCGACGTAGCAGCACTTGCCCTTGTAGGAATCCAGAACGCTCTCCTCGGGCTCACGGTTGATGAACACGATGGGGGTGCCGGAGGGAGAAACGGTGTCAACGATGGTCTGAGCGGAAGTGGTCTGGACGGGGTTGATGACCAGCACGTCCACGCCCTGCTGCAGGAAGGTGTTGATCTGCTCGGTCTGGGTGTTCTGGTCGTTCTTGCCGTCCATGATGGTGACGGAGTAGCCCATGTCCTTCAGGTAGCCTTCCAGATCAGCACGGTACAGGGTCATGAAGTTATCAGCAAACTGATAGATGCAAACGCCGACGTTGGCGGAGCCGTTGGTAGCAGCGGCAGAAGCAGCAGTGGAAGAAGCAACGCTGGAAGCAGCGGTGCTGGTGGAGGAAGAGCCGCCGCAAGCGGTCATAGCAGCGGTAGCGCCCACAACAGCGGAAGCCTTCAGGAAGTCGCGACGAGAAATCATTTTCATAATAGTAATCTCCTTCATTTGTGTGTCACAGCATATTCACAGACGCATTTGTCGCATGTGTCCGTAATCCCTGACAGTATTATACCCTTGTATGGGGGTGTTCCGCAAGAGAATAAGTTCACAATATTGGTGCAAATGTTTTGTTACGTTTCTACAAAAGCGGACCAAAGGTTACAAAATCTTTTCGCGAATTATCACAACTTTTCATGCCGATGCAACCAACATACAAATATGATGAAGGTATGTAAAAAAACATGCTTGAACATGACTGAATGTTGCATGACTGCTAAAAAACCGCGAAAAGGGGCGATACATTTTTTGAAAGATATTTTCAGGGATACTACACAGCGGAAAGAAAACGCCTTTTATACACTCTTACCGGAAGGGAAAAACAACACGGGTCGAGAAAAATGTTTACTCCCCGGGTGGGGCGGCACTGTACCTTTATAGTAACAGGGCGGTCAGGGCGCAGCGAACGTTTTTGGTGGCAGTGCCCGAAATACGAGCGGCCGTTTTTTGCGTACCGCGCCAGTCGGGATAACAAAAATGACGCAGATGCGTTGCGCTTTGAAACTGCAAAATATACAACAAGGAAAATAACTGCACAAAAATACCCGCTGGCCCCACAAAAGTGCACACTGTCGGGCACGGCGGGCGGGTGATATCCTGTGTACAGAGCCCGGGACACCGGACGAAAGGAGGAAAAACATCATGGGGCAGACAAAGCCCGCCGCCGGGCTGAAGAGCCTGAACCGCGCCGCCGATACCCTGAGCACCCTGCTGGCGCAGGAGGTGAAGGAGCTGAACGAGCGGCAGAAGGCCGCCCGGCGGGAAAACACCCCCGACCCCGGGATGATGAAGGGGCTGAAGGAGGCTACCGCCGTGCTCAAGGATCTGGCGGGTGTGGTAAAGACCCTGAACGATCAGGGCACGGAACTGGAAGGGACAGAGTGCGGCGTGGTGCTGCTGCCGCCGGTGGAACAGGAGGAGAAGGAATGAACAGAACCGAGCGGGCAGTCATTGTGTGGAAGCCGCAGCCCCGGCAGCTGGAATTTATGCGCAGACCGGAGCCGGAGGCGCTGTACGGCGGCGCGGCGGGCGGCGGCAAAAGCGACGCGCTGCTCATCGAAGCGCTGCGGCA
>OMCU01000890.1_pt1 | contig 15146 bp, 16 predicted proteins | sample 1645081 | NCBI WGS metagenome assembly OMCU01 (sample SAMEA103958122, study PRJEB25191) | human gut metagenome | biome: human-associated habitat [ENVO:00009003]; feature: intestine environment [ENVO:2100002]; material: feces | place: Germany | collected 2013/2015 | reverse complement strand
ATATTGAGGGGGGCACGGTTTCCATTTTTCCCCTTTGCGTACATGAACAAAAATTATATGTTGTGTGCTGTACTGTATTTAACAATACATTCACGTACATTCATTTTCATTCAAGGACAGGAGATAGGAACCGTGCCCCGTGGTTGGTGTGAATAAGGGTGCTGTTATTTAATTAACTGTAAATTGTTGAGTGTGTCCAGTTTGGACTGTTGCCGTTGACGGTGAAATAGTGATTTTACCTTTAGCAAATACAATTGGAATAGTTATACTTACTTCGTCTTTAGTAAATTTCGCTCCAATCTGACCGCTAGTTTGTGCTGTTGTCCATTTTAACAAGCCGTTGTTATCAATAGTTGTTGTTGTGGCAATAGTTGTAGAGTGTGTTTTTACTAACTCCCACGTGCCACCCGTAACGCTTAAATCTCCAACTTTAACACCTATTTGACGTTCTCCATTTTTTGAATTATCCGCCAAAACATTAACGGGATTTCCTCTTAATGGTAAAGATTCAACGGTTATAGTTGCTGTTGCTTTTGCTTGATCTTCTTGTGCTTCTACTAATATAGTGCCTTCATTTTGTCCTAATGCAATATAAAGTAAACCACTATTAGAAATTGTTGTATATTTAGAAACCGTTGTAGTTCCATCTTTCAAAGTGAAAGCTATCATTTTTAATCTCCTTTGTTAAAAGTAAATTGTAGTGTGTGACCTGTTTTTATTGTAGCATACGGGGGAACGATAACCCCCTTATCAAAGAGGGACAGCTTGTATTTTGTACCATTTACCAACCGTTCCATTTGTACGCGAATAATTATTTATATAAATATTACCGCTTCGAATATCAGTTATAGTAATTCTGTTATTTGGACGCTTTCCAGTAATTTCAAGTCTGTAATTTGTTCCAACATCTTCTGGGATACCTATTATATTATTTTTGTTTTTGTCTAAATCAATAATTAATGTTTGATAAATATTGACTTTAGACGCTAATTGTTCAATCGTTGCGTTAGGAATTCCGTCTGTGACATCTAAACTTTTATAATCTGTTGTTATTGGTGTCATGTTTACCCAGTCTGTAAAAGAACCGTCTGTATAATAAATTTTTCTATAAAGATAGTTTGTTTTTCTAACATAAAAATCTATTACCATTGATGATGGTGTCATAGGGTAAATATCTAAATAACCTGTTTTTGAATAACTCCAAAACGGTAAATCATTACTTATAGTTAATGATGATGTTACACCCATTGTTAATGAATCTTGAAAATTTAATTTATTTAATACGTCTTGTAAAGTTGCCGTTGCTGTTAACCCTAAATCATTAAGACCGCTATAAATAGAGCCTACTTTATTAGCAAGTGAACGTATTAAAGACATACTAGGAATAGCAAACCTTTCATCTGTTATTTTATCCTTTATATTATATTCACTTAAATATTGGTGTCTATTCCAAACATCACGAAAAGATGTATAATATCTTATAAACCAAATGTAAACGGCTTTATTCGATATATAAATATTTTTCCATTGTGAATCGGGTACAGGTGATCTTTGCGGCTCGCCTGTTAGTTTATCATTCCACCAATCACCCCTTAATTTGTTATAAGACCAACCAACCTCAATAGTGAAAGAAAGTGTATAAGGATTTTTATAGTTTATACCTCCCCATGCAGTAAACCCGATAGGCGTTGACTGTTTACCAACATAAGCTGAATATGGTACTTGCATAAGTTCGCAAAGCTTATTACCACAATCAAAATTTCTGTTATTCTGTAACCCCTCAAGCCTATAATTCCAAATATTTGTAGGACCTTTTTGGTGATAATTTAAGAAGTTAAAATAACTATTTTCATTTTCAAATGAACGAATATAGTTATAATAAATATTATTTTCATCTAAATAAGCCCTTGAACCTTGTGCACCGTAAACATACGCGTTAGGGTGTCCGTGATTAATATTTTCCAACGCTAAATCAACAGTTTTTTTCATGCTGTCAGTATACCAATTATAATGTAAATCTATACCGTTTACATTTGATTCCCAAACGTGCAAATCTTCTTGTCTAAAAACATACGCTTCATAAGATACAGACGGGTCACCACCTAATGAACGAATATATTCTTCAAGGTTTGCACGTGTTGGAATATCCCAATTAGAGCCGTCTTTTTCGTCTTTTGCGTAATTTCTTATATAATCCTCAACGAAACCTGCAATAAATGTTTTTTGATCTTCTGTCATATTTGGAAAATAATCAAAACCATAAAGTCCTAGTTGCCATGCGTCGGGGTTAGCCATTGGTATTACATGAATACAAGTATCATTATTCAATATTTCATTCCATAAGTTAATACCCCCATAAACTTCATTTTTTACAAGCACTTCTAATTGTGAAAGTGCAATACTAGCTGTTGCTTCATTTCCGTGAAAACCATTAAAGACAAATAAGTGTCTTGTTGCGTTTTCTGTTCCGTATTCAAGACACCATAAATTTAAACCTAATACACTTAAGCCTAAAGACTTTCGTCTAATTTTTGGATAATTAGTGCAAAGAATATCCATATCTCTAACCATATCGTCATAACTATATGATCTTATAAGTTTTTTAGGTATTTGTGCGTCTGCCAAAGCATTAGTATCATTAAATATAAACGTATTATTATACGTATTATCTTGTTTATAATTTTTTACATAATCATATAATAAACATATTTGTTCTTCATATGAAAGGGCTTCATTATAAACTTCGGGTAAAACTGGGGGAAATACTGATTTTTTACAATCCATAATTTATAATCTCCTTTAATATATAAGCATAAATAAATCTTTTAATTCTTCAATTATTAGATTATCTATGTTTATAAGACTGTTTCTATATTCTAACAATAATTCAGTTAATGATTTATTACCATTAGAACCAGTTTCAGTTTCAATGTTATTTTCGTCTTGTTTTTTTGTCAAATTATTTATTGAATCTTGATTTATATTAGTTTTATTATTTCTGTCTGTTGTGCTTTTATTACTGGTATTTGTACTTTCGTTTTCTGTTCCTGTTTGTTCCCCCTCTGTTAATTCTGTGCCATAATCTAAATTATTATAATTGGCTTGTGGCAAGTCACTTTTTAAACTTTTAGTAGACTGATTTTTATTGCCCGTTAATGTGCTTTCACCGTTTCCTGTGAACGTTTCATTTCCGTTGTCGCTTGTTTCTCCTGTAATATTTAACGTTGCCTTTTCTTCGTCATTTTTTGAACCGTTAAAAACCCTTTTTAAATTAACATTAGTTAAATAATCATAGTCTTTCACAGTTGTGGCGTATAAATTGTTATAATATGGCATTATAAGATTTAGTTTTTCTTCTAAATAAAATTTCCATAATGTAACAGTTTCAAACGCTATTTCTTTGTTAAAATAATGCATGATTATTTTCTTTTCTAAAATGGGCTTATAATCTTCACGCCATAAAGGGTAGTCAAAATCAAAAATTTTTGATAAACTTAATTCAATTCTTTTAGACATTGGCTTATCACACGCAAAACATGAATACCATTCTACTAAACGTTTTATTTCTACCGTGTATTTACTCATTATATGTGCCCTCTTCATTATCTAATGTTTCACGTGAAACATTATCAGCATTTACCATTGTGGCAAGATTCGATCTAAAATGAACATCAATTTTAGTGCCAAACATACTATTTATTTTTTTAACCGCTTGTTTACGTGCGTTAAGCATTACATTTCTTTGTGCTTCAATATTACCGTAATTACTTCCCACTTCATCACTAACAAGCCTTTCCTTTTTGTCCTGATTGCTATTTTCAATACCGCAAAACGTCAATGCTTCATTCCATACTTGATGTTTAAGAATTTCTAACTTATCAGCCACAAAAGGTGCGTCTGTTTTTAAACTTTTTATACCATCAATGTCCAAGTTTTTATCACCAAATATAAAAGGCTCGTTACCGTCATACTGCATATATAAGTTTTTCATTGTTAAACGTTGTTGTTCGCTCGATAAAATAAGTGTTGGTGTCTTTTGTGCTTTTACATTTATATCAATAGCCCTTTCAATTTCATAAAGCCTACGTGCAAATAATTCTATAGTTGATTGTGTAGGAGTATGAAGATAATTATTAAATATCAAAACACTATCTTTCGCACTACACATTTTGTTATAACCATTTACGGCGTAAGCCCTACGCAATAACGGTATACGGTAAACGTCAAGTTGCCCGCCAATCGTGCAAGTTAACGCAAGGTTGCCTATAATTTCATCATTGAAATACAGGCAATAACCCATTTCATACAGTGTTAATTCAATAAATCTTTCATCAACGCTAGGAGGTAGATTTTCCCACTCAAAGACGTTTAAGGCTAATTCCATTAACCTATTATAATAATCACTATAGGTTTTGTTGTTCAACTCTGCCGATTGCCAACGCCTTTTTAAACTTTTACTCATGCTTTCCTACCTCCTTTCTAATTCTTATTAATACGGGTATAATCTCCAACCCAATCACCGTGCCAAAAAGTAACGCCGCTATCAAATATTGAACGAATCTTGTTCATATCATCAAAAGGAGCACTACCAATAATTTTACTATCAATAGTTTTTACATAATTCCATGACGGTCTACCTGTTATATTAGGAACTTTTACTTGATGTGTAGCATATCCATACATGTCAAAATAATCGTCTATTAATTCGGCGTATTCTCTTCTAATAGTCATGTGCATAAAAGCAAAGTCTTTAATGCCAACGGCAAAACTAGCACTCGAACCCGTTGAACCGTGAGCTTGTCTTGGTAAACTTGCTGTTTCGCTAATTTTTGCAAGCGTTCCCGAAATGCTTAAAGCCCCGCCCGCTATTGCCATAGGGTTTAGAGTTGCAACTCCTACCGACGTTGTAAATGCACTACCCAATACACTAACTGCTGTGCTTGCACCGTTTTGTGCTAACCATGCCTTAAATGAATCTGTTGAGTATGCACATTGAGGATAACCGTCAAGTACCATTTTTTCATTATAGTTAGCGGGAACGCCTTTATAATTAGTAGGGGCTAGAAAAATTTGAGGGTTACACGACATATCACCCGCCATTACAAAGGTACAAGAATTATCACTAAAATATTCATAATGAAATTCTGCACCGTTTCCGTTAAGGTTTGTTACATACAGAAAATTAAACGGGTGTGTAAATAACTTGTTGTTTCGTGGTGTATAACCGTCAATATCTGCAAAGTTTTTATCTTTGCTAATATCGTAAATTTTTGCACTGCCCCCTATTTCACCAATCATAGCCGTTGGCATTTGAAAGATTGCCACAATAGCGTCACTTTTATTAGCTTTAGTCAACGTTTCGATCATTGCATTGACTTCACTATAATCACTAAACACGCTAAAATATAACCCGCTATAAATACCGCAATAAGTACCGCCTGTTACTTTTGTACCCTCACTATCTGTTGTAGCCGCCACTACGATTGAAGAACCGCCTAAAATATTCGTGCCGTCAAAATCTCTTGCTATATAATCGCCTAATTCAAGGTTTTCAGCAATCAAATTATTTCCGATAGCGTCATTGTTTATATGTTCCCTTTCAACAAATGACGGTTTTATCGTTATGTCAAACCACCATGTTTGTATTACATCAAGTTCAATTTCAATTTCACTCATATTCACATTGATAAAATGAATATCTTTGATAAACGCATAAAACCATTTATTAGCAAAATTAGAGTTTTGAAACATGATATAATTACAATCATAAAGACTATCAGCGTTAACGGGCAACCTCAAAGCGTTTTGAAGTCTTACGGGTGTAAGGTTGGTAAAAGTGTACTTTGCTTTACCTGTAAAATATGCTACCTGTGCGGACACGCTAGCAAAATCTAACGTGTCCTTATAAGTAGAATCAAGGGGGACATTTTTACATACCTTTACACTTGTTATAGGTGTCATTGGTATTACATTCATGTTTAACCCTCCTTACACCTGTACTTTTACCGTTGCCGTTCCTTTCTTTGATCCGTCAAACACGCTTGTAGCCGTAACTGTTAGTGTTGTGTTCGATTCCGTGCCCGATACAGTTAAAAGCCCGTTAACGTCAATAGTGCTTGTAACACCTTCCGTTCCTGTCACCGTCCAAATAACGTCTTTTGGTGCAAAACCTGTATTTACAACTACCGCACTAAACTGTGTCGTTGCACCTTTCGCAACTGTCACCGTAGAGGGCGAAACTGTGACTTTAGTAATTGCGGGCGTTTCTGTTGTAAATAAAACCGCGTTACTGAACGGGCTTGTGGAAAAGGTTTTCCACACATGGTAGAAGTAATTCCAATACAAGCCCTGTGGGTTGTAAATTTCTGTCATGTTGTAATAGTTGTCAAAAATCATAAACCACGATTCATCAACCATTAGCCCCGCAATAGAAGAGAGTGCTGTTTTCTGTTCCTCTGTGAAAGGCACATAACTTGTATACGGATCATCTTCGAAAATCTCCGCTAGTCTTTCATCGTCAATAATACCGAAACCGTCAACGCCAATCTGACGCCCAATAAGTTCAGCCTTATTCATATTGAAAGACAACGCCAAAACTTCGACGTCAAAAATACTTTCAATATCCGTTGTTAGAATCATATACAAAAAGTTAGGGTCTGTATATGTTTTAACCCCCGCAAGATTGTACTTACTTGACATATACGAAAGTTTTCTTGCCTGTGCTACCATAGCAGTTGTTACACTACGTGCATTATCGGCGGTTACTGCGGGAACATTTACAGGGTAAATTTCCCCTTTAAGTGCCGCCTGTGCAATCATGTACTTCATCACAAGAAATTCATCATAATTAGCCCCCGTGTACACTTGCTCAATAATCTTTCCGACAAGGTCTGTAATTCCTTGCCACGATAGAAACGCCTGTCTTAACTGGTCGTTAGAAACGGTTGTAGGGTAGAATTTCTGATAGTTCATGCTATGGAAAGACGCACGAACGTCCGGAATCCTACGCTTGAAAACTTCGCCATCCGCTACGGTAGGGTCGTACTGATACGGTTTAGCAAGGTTAACAAAAATTTCCTCAATGGTTTCACCGTATTCAAGCAAGCCCTTTTTGAAACCCGCCCACGGGTTTTCATAAAGTCTACTTGTGATGATTACACGCCCGATACGGTTTACAAGTGCTGACAAGAAAGCGTTTTGTAAAGGTTGATAAGTCATCATAATTTCACCGATTCCACGCAATGACGCGATAGAGTCCGCCTGTGTTGCAATTCTTCCATTTGGCAATGTGTCACCAACTTTTACAACTGCGGGAATTTGGTCTGCATAAGTGCCACCGATTTCAGAGCGTGTAACATTAAGAATATCCGCACTATTCATTTCATTAAGGCTTTTAGCCTTTTTAGGGATTGTAGGCATTTTTATTCCTCCTTTTTAAAATTTGTTTAGCCCTCAACACGTTCAAGTAGCTCATCAAACGTCTGCGGTTCGCCGTCACGTTCTACATCTTCGCGTGTTTCGTTCAATATTTCCTCAAAATTTTTGTCAATGTCTACGACACCAAAAAAGCGGTCAAGATAACGGGCTTTCATTTCCTCGTATTTTGTACGCCATTCTTCCTCTTTTGGTGTGTAAATATCTTCCGTGTCGCGTCCTGTGTATTCGTATTCGTCCGCATCTTCGCCGTCATACGTTTCACCGTATTTTTTTAGAATACTTTCACGCTCGTCAAAATCATCACGTAGACGCTGAATATCTTCTTCCATGTCGGGCGTTAAACCTCCCGTTTCCATGATTCTACGCAAAATTTTATTCATGCCTGTTTTTGTTAAAATTGCCAAGTAAACAACTCCTCTCTTATAATAGTCTGCAATATGCCCAAATTGGCAATTTACCTTTTTTATCTGATGGTTTAGGGGGTACTATACTACAATCTAAATAAATAAATCCTTGAAATTGTGTATATGAAGTCCATTCATAAGGCGGGGATAAGGTTTGTGTATAAAAATAAGTACCCCCATATGCACTATTACTAGTAACAACCGTTTCGCCGTCTACTTCTTCAACAATTGCAACATGTCCGCCGTCATTAGCGTGTGATCCTGTGTATTTCCATACCATTATACTGCCCGCTTTTGGGGTTTGCCCTGTTTTTTGCCCATGAGAAACGGCATAATCAAACCATGTGTCAGCGTTTCCTAAACTTGTATCGGGGGCTTTTCCTGTTATTTCATATCGCCTACCCCATGCATAGCACGTGCAATTAGGTAAACCATAACCCGATTGATAAAAAGGGTTTAAAGAATACCAATAAGGATTGTTTAACATACCATCTGAATTTAAACGAGGTACAACAACGGGGCAAACTTCACCGCCTAAAAAATTAAACCATGCTATTGCCTGCTCTGACCTGTTAGGCTGAATTGTTACGGCGGGATGTTCATAATACCATAAAAAATAATTTGCTAAAATTCCCACTTCTTCATTAGAGGTGGTAAATTCTTTAAATGAAATAGGAGGATCGATAATAGGTGCATTTGGGTTGGAAAACCATTGTAAAGCATTATCTGATTCATAAATAATTCTATCAAGTTCCCTGTCACCATTTTCCCAATCACTACCCGCCCAATCAATATATTTTGTTGCGGGTGTCCATTGCACTAAACCGTAGCCGCGTGAATAATCAACCGTTAACGATTCCCATATATTAGGGTTTATTGTGCTTTCGCTTTGCATATTTCCTAATATAGCGGAAACGGCGTTAAGTGTCCAACCCTTTGAGCCTAAATAATTCCATATAATAGTAGCATTATTTTCCATTTCTGATTGTGAAAGATAACGATTTCCACCTATCCACGTCATTTTAGACCCTCCTTTTCTTCAAATGTTTCACGTGAAACATTACAATAGGTTATTAACGACTGATTGAATGGCGTAATAATCGTAACCGTTTGCGGTAAGGCGATTTTTACGATCATCACCGTTTCCCCAATCACCGCGAATAACTTCACGTGCAATTTCTTCATTGCTTTTCTTGCCAACGTTTCCGCTACCATTAAGAATAGCATTAACACGGTTCTGAACTTCTGCATAATTATAACCCGCATTTGTTAGATTGTTTTTTCTAACTTCACCGTTGCCCCATTTACCCGCAATAACTTCGTTAGCGATTGCATCAATGTTCTGTGTTGGTGAGCTTGTTTCGCCTGTGTATTTAGGTCTGCCATATCCACGAATATAACGCCCATTAACCGCTATTGTTCTACGGCGAACCGCTGAACTATTGTTACCCTCAATCACCGTAATAACACCATTTGAAACACTTTCAACAATTCCCACATGGTCGGCATATCCTTTGTTATCACCTACGCCGTTATCACCCCAATCATAAAAAATAACGTCACCCGCTTTAGGTGTAATGCTTTCATCTTCAATCCATGAACCTAAAGACTTAAACAATTCAATATGTTTTTCACAACCACATTCAGTAGGAAGTATTGAAGTTGCCCCGCATTTGATAGAAACAGCACTTACAAAAGTTGAACACCATTCATCAGTATATTTTACGGCATAACCACGGGCAAGTGGTTTGTGACTGTTATATACGTCAATTATTTCTTTAAAACTTCCGTCCGCTTCATTTTTGCCCAACCACGCTCGGGCTTGATTTACAATATCATTAGCACTAGCCATAATTTCAAACCTCCTTATCTATTTTTTCACATAGTTTGGTTAAAGCTATTGTGTTATTGTCAACAGCCTTAACAATATCAAGCATTTCCTGTTTATGCTGTTCGTTTAGTTTGCTGACTTCTTCTCTGTGCTTATCGGTTATGTACTTAACGTAGTAACCCATTGCCCCGCACATAACAATAGGAAAGCCAAAAGTTGAAACCGCCTGTATTACTACATTCCAATCCATTAACAACCCTCCTTTCTTTCCTATATTATATCACACTTCAAACAAGAAAAAAATATTTTGAAGAAAATTGTAAAAAATGCTTGCATTTTCTGCAACTATCTGATATAATAAAGACAGTTAAGAAATGCATGACTTGACAAAATTTGAAAAGATAAGGTGAACAAAATGAAGAAAGTAACAAGAACTATTGAAACACACACAATCAACAGTGCAACCGTAACTTCGGAAAACGGCAAAATTGCAACAACACCATTAGAACCTATTTCTATCAGCAATGTTACAATGAACAACGACAAGGCTTTAAGGTTAGTACGTAAAAAGTACGGAAAAAATGGTAACTATGTTATTACAGGAATTGACACGAAAAAAGTAACTTATGGATTGCCGTTTGAAAAATTCATGGAATTAGCGGAAGTTATCAGCGGAAACGAAAAGGACGAGGACGATTCAGAAGAATAATGTTTCACGTGTGACATTAAAGTCTGACCTAACGGACATATACGGGGCATTAAAATTTTAAGGAGAGCAATAAAATGAGCGAATTTGAAAATGTAAAAGGTATGACACCATTTGATAACACACAGGCAGAGGGAAACACAGCACTTGCGGCTATGGACGAAGATGAGCGTTTCATTATGGATTTAACAGCAGAACGCAAAACACAGTTTTGTTCTATGATTCCAAAAAATGAAGATGAAGAAATAGTGTTGTTTAACGCAATGAACAACCCCGAAAAAAGAATTGGCGATTGTATCAATATGACAATCAATGTCAAACACGTGTTTTGTGAAGTAGTAACGTGTGTGAATCGTGAAACAGGCGAAACAAATATGTGCCCTAGAATTGTATTGATCGATACGGACGGAGTGGGTTATCAGGCGGTTTCTTTAGGCGTGTTTAGTGCACTGAAAAAGATTTTTGCAATCAAAGGAAGTCCGATAACATGGAAAAAGCCCGTTAAATTACAGGTCGTTCAGATTACAAAGGGCGATAGAAAGTTACTTACTTTCAATATGGTTAAATAGAATAAATAAGGAGGAAAGCGGGCGGGCTTATAGTTCGCCCGCTATTTTCAATTATGAGTATGACAAGGAACGGTATTGTTTATGATTTAATAAAATCGCCGTACATAACTACCTTGAATGGTATAACATTTTATTTTAGTAGTAATAACCACCTTAAAAAGTTTAACGAACAATTCAAGGAAAACAGGGAAGTATTAGTTTATTCACTATATAAACGCTTTAAATTGTGGGTATATAATAATGAACTTTATGACCTTGTTTTATATAATAAGATAGAAACGCGTGGTTTTCTAGTTTCTTATAAAGGAGATTTTTATAAATGCCTAAACAATATGATATTAGATGGCGTAAATCTGATAGAGAAAAAATATCTAAAACAGTTAGACAGTTCAACGCCAAAATAACACGAACGCTAAAAAAGCACCCCGAATTTGCACCGTATTTACCCGAAAAAATAACGGTTAAAGAATTGACGGAGAAGATTGGATCACGTAAAGACTTCAACCGTGAAGTTAATAGTCTTTCACGTTTCTTAAAAAGGGGTGCTGAAAAACCGTATACAAGTAAAAGCGGTATTAAAACTACAACATGGGAAAGAAGAGAAATAGGCTATAAAGTTGCACAAATTAACAGGCAAAGAACGATTGAAAGGAAAAGGGCTAATGTATCAACGTACAAAGGTACAATGGGAAGTATTCAAGCAAACAACCTAAATCCCAAAAAATATAATATTGATAAAATACGCCCGCAAGAATGGGATAAGTTTATTGAAACTGTAGAAAAACAGGTTAAAAGCAATTATAGTTATGAAAAAATGGGAAGATACAAAGAAAATTATATCAAAGGACTTTATAACGTATTTGGTACAAAAGGTAATGATATAATAGGAATTGTAGAAAACATACCCCCCGACGAGTTCACAGACCTTTTTTATAATGACCCTGTTCTACAATTAGATTTTATTTATGACCCAATAGAAGTTGATTTAAAGATTGAATCTATAATAGAACATTTTGAAAGTAACGGCTACGCGTAAAATGTAATAAAAGGGGGGGCATTAAAATTATGCTTTTTACTGCGGATTTTGAAACAACAACAGACCCCCTAGACTGTCGCGTATGGGCTTGTGGGATATGTAGTATTGATGAAACGCATAGTTTCAAATACGGTAATAGTTTAGAATGGTTTATTGAATTTGCTAAAAATAACACAGGTTCAACTTTTTATTTTCACAACTTAAAATTTGACGGCGAATTTATATTGTGTTATTTGTTTGAACATGGTTATAAGCATGTTACGGACAGGAAAAAATTAAAAACAAAAACGTTTACAACGCTAATATCTGATAAGGGTCAATTTTATTCGTTAGAAATTTGTTTTAATAAGGACGAATACAAAACAGAAAAAATAACAATATACGATTCATTAAAGATTCTACCATTTAGCGTTGAAGCAATAGCAAAAGGTTTCAATTTACCTATATCTAAACTAGAAATAGATTATGATGAAAAAAGAGAAATAGGACATATTTTAACCCCACAAGAAATAGATTATTTAAGGAATGACGTTGAAATTATGTCAAGGGCTTTATTGACATTATTCAATCAAGACTTACGCCAAATGACGCAAGGAAGTAACGCCCTGTATGACTACAAAAAAATTATAGGAAAAAAGAACTTTAGCAAATGGTTTCCTATACCAGACTATGATTTTGATGTTAGGCAAAGCTACAAGGGAGGGTTTACATATTGTGACCCTAGAAGACAAGGGCAAGATATAGGCGAGGGAATTGTATTAGACGTAAATAGCCTTTATCCGTCTGTTATGTATTATCGACCGTTACCATACGGGGAGGGTATATTTTTTGAAGGTAAATATGAACCCGATAAATTGTATAATTTATATGTGCAAATGTTTACTTGCCAATTTGAATTGAAAGAAAATTACATACCTACAATACAATTAAAAAATAACCTTTCCTTTATGCCTACGGCTTATCTTTCATCTAGTGAAGATGAAGAAGTTACAATGTGTTTAACGTCTGTTGACCTTGATCTATTTTTTGAACATTACCACGTATATAATATAACGTATCATAGCGGGTGGAAATTCAAAAGCACAACGGGTCTATTTAAAGAATATATAGACAAATGGAACGCTGTAAAAATGGAAAGTACATTGAACGGTAATAAGGCTATGCGTACACTTGCTAAACTTATGCTTAACGCACTATATGGTAAATTTGCTTTAAATCCTAACGTGCAATCAAAAATACCTTACTACGATAACGGTATAATAAAATACACATTAGGAGAAAAAGAAACACGCAACCCGATTTATATACCCGTAGGTACTTTTATAACGGCATGGGCTAGACACAAAACAATTACTAGTGCACAAAAAGTATATGATAGATTCCTTTATGCCGATACTGATAGTTTACATTTAATTGGCACGGAAATACCAAAAGGGCTTGAAGTTGACCCTGTAAAATTAGGTGCATGGAAACACGAAAGCACATTCACAAGGGCACGTTTTGTAAGGCAAAAAACCTATATAGAAGAAATTGACGGCGAATTAAATATAACGTGTGCGGGTATGCCGTCACGTTGCTATAAGCACGTTACATGGAATAATTTTATTACGGGTTCAAGTTTTGAGGGTAAGTTACAATTTACACACGTTCAAGGCGGGATTGTTTTAAAAGATATTGACTTTACAATAAAGTCATGATATATTAACAAATGTAAGGCATACATTTGTTAATCTTAACGGCACTAGTGGGAAGTCAACGGGTGAAACCGTCCCGCGGTGAACGGGCTGACACCTACGTTTTGAACAATGTGTGTCTTACTTTATTTTAAGGAGGTTAGAAAAGTGTACGTTTATGACGGTATACATTGGAACATATATGATATATTACCATACCAAAGAAATTTTAATCTTATTAACGGTGAACGTTCTCTAGGTAAAACATATACTTGCCAAATGTTTACCCTTGATAAGTGCATAGAAAAGGGTTCTGAATTTGTGTATATTGTACGAACACAGGACGAAAAGAAACACGGTGTATTAGAAGAGGCATACCAAAAAGTTATTGCAAACGAGTTTAAAGATTATACTTTCGAATTTACTAATGAAGATATGTTTTTGTGTATAGAACACCCCGAAAGTGATATAACAGAAAAGAAACAATTAGGTTATTGTATAGCATTGAGTGAAGCGATCAAAATAAAGAAAAGAAGTTTTCCTCGTGTTAAATACATGATTTTTGATGAATATATGCTAGAAGAAAAACAGGCTATTTCATATGTTAACGGTTGGAAAGAACCCGATTTATTGCTGTCTATATATCATACAATAGACAGGGAAGAAGATAGGGTTATTGTATTTATGTTAGGGAATAACACAAAATTTCACAATCCCTATCACTTGCACCCCGCTTTTAATATCCCGCCGATAGAAAAAGGGGGTATTTGGACAAGTGAAAATGTTTTATTTCAATATGCAATAGGTTCTAGCGGTTTGAAAGAAAAGAAGGAAAAATCAAAATTTTTACGAATGTTAAACGGTACAGACTACGGAAAATATGCAAAAGATGGTAACTATGTTTACGACAACTATTCTTTTATAGAAAAAATGCAAACTTCCGCAAGATACAATTTTACTATTGAATATAACGGCAATAACTACGGTATTTATAGCGATTTTAGAAATGGCGTTATATACATAAGTGATAAAGTTGACCCGTCTTGTAAATTAAAATATGCTCTTACTATTGACGACCACAAAGAAAATACTTTACTCACACATTCTAAAAATATCACACAATTAAAATGGTTAGCCAATAATTATAAGATAGGCAATGTGCGTTTTGTAAGCATGGAAGTAAAAATGAAATGTGAAAAAGGTATTGCTTTATTACTTTAAATACACTATAATGATTATATCAAATAAAGGAGGTAACAAAATGGAATGGTTTGACAATGATTTTTTCAAGGAGTTAGAAATGATAGGGCTTGTAAAGGCTAATGAAGATTTAAGAAAAATGATGAATGAACCAGAAGAAAGCTTGACGGAATTTGATAAATTAAAAAGAGAATGTGACTACTGGAAAGGACTTTTTGAAAAGGAACATGAAACAAACAAAAAGTTAACGGACACGATAAACAAATTAACTGATTATCTAGTATAAGTTA
>OMCU01000874.1_pt1 | contig 15462 bp, 16 predicted proteins | sample 1645081 | NCBI WGS metagenome assembly OMCU01 (sample SAMEA103958122, study PRJEB25191) | human gut metagenome | biome: human-associated habitat [ENVO:00009003]; feature: intestine environment [ENVO:2100002]; material: feces | place: Germany | collected 2013/2015 | reverse complement strand
ACACAAAGCCATCATACTCGTGATTGTAACAGTTGCCGCAGATCTGCTTATTGAGTTCCTGCGCCTCTTTCACCTGCAAAAAGTATTCCCGAAAGCTGCCGATCAGCGGCAGGGTGCGCAGACTGGACTTGGTCTTGGCGGACTGCTGTTCAATTTCCGTCTGCTTGCCATCAACGGTAATCGTTGTAACGGTTCGTATGACCGAAATCGTTCCACGCTCAAAGTCGATGGCGTCCCACTTCAGTCCCAACACTTCGCCCCGACGGAATCCGTAAAAAGCGGCCACCAGCACCGGCAGCTCCAGCTTGGTGCCCCGGAGAGCTTCAAACATCTTCTGCATCTCCTCTGCCGAAAGGAAAACCGGCTGAAAGCTGTTTTTCTTTGGCCTATCCACCTTGTCCGCCACATTCTGCACCAGCATATCGGTCTTGACTGCATATTTCAGCGCCGAGTGGATAATCGCGTGATAGTGGATGACCGTGTTCGGCTTTACCTTTCTGAGCATTTCGGAATAAAACATCTGCAAGTGTCGGGCTTCCAGCTCCCGCAAGGTCAGATTCCTTTGGCGGAAGTACGGCCCGACTGGCCTCTTGATCATTGCGGCGTAAGAACTGTATGTTGCCACAGCCAGCCGCCCCTTGGCGATCTCCAGCCATTCCAGCAGATAATCGGCAAACAGCATATCGCTGCTCAGGACGCCTACCTCTTTGGGCGGCTCAAACTCTGCCCGAAGCCTCGCCAGCTCCGCTTCCGCCTTGCGCTTGTTGCCCTTTTCGGGAAGCCCCAGCGCGACCCATTTCGTTTTCCGCTGCCCTCCGGCGTTTCTATAATTCAGCACGGCGTAATACCTGCCGTTTTTCAATGTCAGATGTCCTGCTACCAATTTCATTTCCTCCTTTCCTTTGTATTTGCAGAACAGAACTCCAAACCGACAGTATCAGTATACCATCGGTTTGGGGTTCTCTCTATTCTGCGAATTGTTTGATCGTAGCCGTATCGGTACGAATCAGCGGGCATCCCGGTTCCGTTCTCTCTGCCGCTTCAACAATTCCAGCCCCTTGATGATGTCCCGGCGCATCTGCTCCTCGGTGTAGCCGGAGGGGAAGTATTTCCGCAGCTCCTCCCGCTTGAATTTCAGTTGCTCCTGCTGGTTGGGCTTTGTCTCCGCCAGCACGGCATAGATCATCTGATCATCCAGCACGCCCTCCTGTGCCAGCTTCTTCAGGCGGATGCTCTGGGCGTGGGACGGGGTGCAGTCGTTCAACTCCATTGCGTCCAGTACCGCCCGCTGCTGATACGAATCTAAGTAAGAAAGCTCCACCGCCGGGTTGAAGGCAATCTTACCGTCGTCCACCATCGAAAGCAGCTCGGGAATCAGGTAGGTCAGGCGGATATATCGCTGAATCTGCCGTCCGCTGTCTAAGGCTTCATCAGCCATTTTCTCTCTCGACCACTTCTGGCCAACTTGTCCAGAAGTTATACCCTGATGATTCAGTGCATCCAGCTTCATCTTGTAGGCGAATGCCTTTTCGCTGGGCAGGATAGTCTCCCGCTGCAAGTTGGCATCCACCATTGCGATCACCGCTTCATCGTCAGATAGCTCCCGGACGATGACGGGCATCGTCTCGACGCCCAACACCTGACATGCCGCCAGTCGCCGGTGGCCGGAGATCAATTCATAGCCGCCGTCGGGCAGCGGCCTTGCCAGCGCCGGAGTGATAGCCCCCACCTTGCGGATGCTCTCGATCATCCGCTGCATCTCCTCGTTGTTCTGCACCTTGAAGGGGTGATCCTTGAACGGGTGCAGCTCGGCCAGTGGAATGTTCCGCACCCGCTCCAGCTTGGCATCGTCCCGCTCCGCCTGCGTGGAGAACAGATCGTCCAGCGTGGGTAAAGTAAAATCAGATTTTCTCATTGTGTTGTCCTCACTTTCATAGTTTTTTCTTTCGGGGTCTTAGGGCACGCCCTAACGAGTGTTTTTATGCTCCACCCCTGCCGGGAGTAAAAACGCACTGCTCGCTCAGATGACGCAGGCATCGCAAGCGGATACACTGTTTGGCTCCGACAGGAGTAAAAACAGTCTGCTCGCTTAGACTGCGCAGGCGTAATTCTCGCTTACTTTAATTCATTCAAAATTGCTTCCAGCCTGCTCAGAATTTCCTCTTTCTGAAGCTGTGGAAGCTCCGCTTTCAGGCTATTCATCATCCGAAACAGGCGGTAATCCCGCTCCGTGATGGCCGCTCTGACCTCTTTTCCAAGCCCCAGTCGCCGCAAGTATTCCGACAGCGACAGAGAACAGAACCGGGCATTTTCCAGCAGCTTCTGCTTCTCCTGCTCGGTCACACGGACATTGATCCCGTAGTTTTTGCTGCGCATTTGTTCACCCCCTTTCTTCGGTTTGTGACGGCAATGACGGTTGTGACGGGGATTTCCTTATATAGCGATCCCGGCGTCATTTGCGTCATCGCCGTCACGGCGCAGAAATTTGATGAGTCGGCTTTTACCTGTGCGCTTGGTGCGGTACTCGATGCCCAGCGGCTCCAGCACCTCATAGGCGAACTGGCCGAGATACTTTGTGACCATATTGGGCGTGACCTCCTGCTCCTTCATTTCGGTCAGCAGCTCCGTGGCCGTGCCTACCCATTCGGTGCGGCACTCCATAAAGTCCACCACCCGAAACAGAAATTTCGGCAGCTCTGCCTTGTGAATATCCTCGCTGTTCTTGCGCTCCACCAGTTCCCAGACAAGGTCGTTAAACTGCAAGGTCAGTTCCTGATATTCCACATCCCGCCCACTGACCAGCAGCGTAGCAGCGTTACCGCTGCGCTTGCGGCGCAGAATAAAGTTGGTGTCCGCAGCGCCGATGATGCCGGTGGAACCGCTGACATCGTTAAAGGGATCGTCGCTGTCTTGCAGCTTTCGCAGGTGATGCACCAGCAAAATGGCGATGTTGAAGCCGTCGGCAATGCGCTTAATGGAGGAAATATCGTCGTAGTCGTTGCCGTACATTCCCGCTTTTCCGGCGCTGCCTTTGGAGTCCCGCACCTTTTGCAGCGTGTCAATGATGACCAGCTTGGTGGCGGGATGCTCGGTCAGGAAATCCGTGATCTGCTCCTCCAGCCCGCCGCCGATCAGCCCGGAGGTCACGGCGAAATACAGGTTGTCCGGGGCGCTGTCGGTGAGGTTGTAGAGTCGGTCTTTGATGCGGCGCTGGGTGTCCTCAAGGCTCAGATAGAGCACATCGCATTGCAGTGTAGGCAGCCCCCAAATAGAGTTTCCCTGCGCCACTTGCAACCCCAGCCACAGCATCAGCCAGCTTTTGCCGATCTTGCTGGCACCGCTGATGACATTGACACCCTGCGAAATAAGGCCGTCTACGATGAACATCGTCTTGCTCATCGGCGTGGACAGCAAGGTCTCTGCGTCCACGGTTTTCAGTTTGTTACCCATAGAAATTTCTCCTTTGTAGAATGTTAGAAATGGATTTTGACAGGTGCAGATGGAAACGGCCACCCGCACCCGCTTCACCCTCAAAAAAGCCCCGGAAATCAAGGCTTTCCCGGTGCTTAATGTTCGACGCTGCGTCGCCGCCTGGCCGAGTCCGCCTTCTGCTTGCGCCGGATGGAGCGGCCGCATTCCGGGCAGTACTTCTGCCGGTTGCTGCCGGGAGCAAAGGGCTTTCCGCATCGGTCGCAGAGCCGTGTGCGCTGCCGGTAAATGTCGGCGCAGAGTACCTTGTCGGCGGGCAGAACCGCTCGCTGGAAGTACTTGCACAGCAGCGAATAGGAAATCATCTGCACACACACGCAGCCCTCGCCGTCGTCCAGCGGCATGCAATTGCCGCCATCATAGTTGGCGCACAGCCTCCGGATCAGCCGGTTGCAGCGTGCCCTTTGGGCGGGCGTCAGGCGCTTGATCTCATCCAACTTTCTTCACCTCCTTCTCCATCACATAGTTGATGACGCTGATTTTCGGGATCTTCAGCGTTGTGCCGATCTTCACGGCGTGGATGTACCCATAGTCGATCAGCTTGTAGGCCAGCTTGCGGCTGATGCCCAGCATCTCCCGAAGCTCTTTAACGGTCACAATGTCCGGGTATTCCGGAAACATCATCTGATAAAGCTCTCTGAGCTCTCCTTTCTTCATAGGTTTGAACCTCCTTTGCTTGTTCTGAAACCGCATTTCTGCGGTAATTTTTGCTTGCTGCCGCTCATCCGTATCGTTCCTGCCCCGGAGTCTCACCACGGCGTATCGCTTCTTTGATGCGCTCGTTCCTTTTTCGGGAAGTCGTGGCGTCACTTGCCGGAAGCATATCCTTTGGAGGCGGCGATTCAATTTTCAAGGTACACAGAGAGAATCCCCTCAATAGGTAGGCAGCGAGAAGGGCTGTTTTTTAACCCCCTCACTAATCAACTGGGAAAATTTTTTTGATTTGTACGAAGGAATTTTGAAAAATTTCTTTGAAATCCTCTCCACTAACCAACTGGGAACTTTTTTCGGATTTGAACGAAAAAACTTTTGAGAATTTTTCTGCGTCCCCCTCTACTACTTAATTGGAAATTTTTCCGGCAAAAATAAAAAGAATTTTGAAGAAAATTTTTAAGCGCCCCTCCCACTAATCAACTGGGAACTTTTCTGGCAAATAACAAATAGGATTTTGAAGGAAATTTTTCAGGGCCTTCCTACTAACCAATTGGGAACTTTTTCGAGATTTTGGCAAAGTAATTTGAAAAGTCCCCTCAATTTTTCAAAAGGACCCTTCTACTTACTCTGAATAAGGGGTGCCGTTTGGCAGGGTGCTGCTTTTCAAAATTCCCCGCAAAAATATTTCTCCCTTCACTTACTCTGAATAAGGGGCGCCGTTTGTGGGGGTGTTTTCGGGAACAATTTGAAATTCTCAGCAAAAAAGGTTTCTCCGCTCAAATCAGTAAACTGAGCGGGGAAACCTTTCACTTTTAATTATAAGATTTTCTTCTGAATCCCTCGTAAATCCGCAATAATCCTTGATAAATCCGCCTTGCTGTGATATACTTAAATTGTATAAGTATAGCTATCGAAAACCACCTGAAAGTGAGGATACTCCCATGGAACCGACCATTGAACGCTGGTACTCAATGAAAGAGATTTGCGAATACCTCGGCGTCAGCCGTGATACGGTACTCGCCTGGATAGAGAAAAGAAATATGCCCGCTGCGAAAATAGGCCGCCTTTGGAAATTCAAGGTCAGCGAAGTAGACGCCTGGATGAAGTCCGGCGTAGCGGCGGATAAGTAATCTGGATTGGGTGATGAGCTATGGGCTTTATAGATTCATATAAGCATCTCGAAAAGCTGTGTGGCGATATGCTGCAAACTCAGCACGGTGTCTCCGCTTATATAGCCGAGATGGAAAGTACCCCAAATGGTTCATATCGGGTGCAAGGCTGGGTCGAAGATCTCAAGTGCCTTAAGCATTACCGCTGGGTCAGAAACCAAATTGTACACGACCCGAATAGCAGCGAAGAAAATATGTGCGACCTCAGCGATGTACAATGGATTGACAATTTTTATGATAGGATTATGAAGCAAGGTGATCCTCTTGCTATGTATCGAGAGGCGACAAAACCTCGGCCTGTCGCAAAGCCAAAACCGCTCCGCCAATCGCCGCAGGCACAATATACATATTCCGTACAGCCGGTTTACTCAAAAAAGAAAGCGAAGAAAGCCCCTGGATGGCTTGTCTTATTGATTATTACAGTGCTTGTCGGACTGTTTTTTGTGCTTAAATACCTTGTAAATTAATCAGGAGATGCACTATGGCACTGGAAAATAAATTGGGGCTGATAAGCTCCGCCGATCTTGCCCGGGAAGAAGAACGCCTCAGCAAGAAAAAGGCGGTAGAACTGTTCGAAAACGGTGTGCTGGACGCCCTGCCGGCGGGCAAATTCTCGACTTTGCAGGCGATTCACAAATATCTGTTTGAAGATATTTATGACTTCGCCGGTAAACTGCGCACGGTGAATCTGGCGAAGGGCAATTTCCGCTTTGCGCCGCTGATGTATCTGGAGGCGGCACTGGCCAACATCGACAAGATGCCACAGTCCACTTTTGACGAGATCATCGAAAAATATGTGGAAATGAATATTGCCCACCCCTTTCGGGAGGGCAATGGGCGCAGCACCCGCATTTGGCTTGACCATATCCTGAAAACCGAAATTGGTAAGGTCGTGAACTGGAGCAAGGTGGATAAAGAGGATTATCTCCTTGCAATGGATCGCAGCCCGATTAAAGATGTGGAAATCAAAGTGTTACTAAAAGGCGCGCTTACAGACGAAATAAACAGCCGTGAGGTCTATATATTAGGCATCGACCACAGCTACTATTATGAGGGTTATACGACCTTTAAGACGGAAGAATTGTAATCAATAGCGAAATACACCACAATTATCAAGCGATAAAAGGAGTGTTTGAACAATGAAAGAAGATAATATCGAACAGCAACACACGGAAGAAACTCCCGAAAAGAATAGAGTTATTGCTTGGGTAAAAGAACACAAATCACAGTTACTTCTTGCCGGAGTTAGCATCACTACCGTATTCTTAACCGTTATGGGAATAAAAAATAAAGATGCTCTCACAGATTTATGGAAGTCATTGAAAATACAAATTGAAAAAGGGGCTTTATATAGTTCTAAATGGTTTGAAAAAGCAAGTCTTGAGGAACTTGAAAAAGCAAGAGAAATAGTTCAAAAAGACTTCAATAATCCAAAACTTGATTTAGATTATAGAAACGAATGTCGGAATCTTTTGAACCGTTTTGATAATACCATAGGAAAAATCAAATGGAATGGGAAAGAATACGGATATCCTGTTCACAGTAGTAACGGTTGGCATTTGCTGAGTGATGACTAAAACATTAATTTTCAAACAAGAAGCGAGGTGCAAATATGCCGAATCAGAATTGGCAATTTGAACTGGAAGAATATATCAAGCAGGGCGAACCGGATCGGGCAGAAAAAAGTGAAGCGTGGCAGACCGCCATTGGCTTGCAGGCGGTTGACGGGCTGAACACCTCTGCCTATCTGCTGGATACGGCCAAAGATCACATCGAGGGTAAAATCACTATCGATGAAGCCCAGCAGCGCATTCATAGCTATTATGAGCAGCGCACCACCCGCACCGAAATAGAGAACGAGACCAAAGAGGCAGATATTGTTTCTGCCAGAATCGCAAAACTGTTGGGGGAAAAAGCCTTCCAATTCTCCCCCGCCGAGTGGCTCTCCATCCATCGCAGGCTGTTTGAAGGCGTGTTCCGTCACGCGGGACAGGTTCGACAGTACAACATCGCCAAGAAAGAGTGGGTGCTGAACGGCGACACCGTGATCTATGCGGACTGGAACAGTATCAAGGATACTCTGGATTACGATTTTGCCACTGAAAAACAGTTCTCCTATGAGGGTTTGTCCGTAGATGCAGCGGTGAAACATTTGGCAAAATTCGCTTCGGACATTTGGCAAATCCATCCCTTCGGCGAGGGAAATACCCGTGCCACCGCCGTCTTTATGATCAAATATATGAAAACCTTCGGCTTCCGTGTGAACAACGACGCCTTTGAAAAGAATTCGTGGTACTTCCGCAACGCCCTGGTTCGAGCGAACTATACGAATCTGCAAAAGGGCGTTCACTCCACCACAAAATTCTTGGAGATGTTTTTCAGCAATCTTCTTTTGGATACGGATTATGAGCTGAAGAACCGCTATATGCACATTGATTATGTGGAGAAAAGCAATTCCCAAAGTGCCAAACAGCAAATTCCAAAGTGCCAATTTGGCACTTTGGACTGCACTTTAGAAGAATTGGCTGTGTTGGATTTAATAAAGAAAAATCCAACCATCAAGCAGCAGGAGCTTGCAGACATCACCGACAAATCAATCAGAAGTGTAAAGCGAATTATGAAGTCGCTGCAAGATAAAAGCTATATCCGCAGAGAATGCGGCAAGCGATACGGAAAATGGGAAGTAATTATTTGAGGACGCACTTCTGAAATAATAAAATCCGATCAGCACTAAATTTATTGATACAAAAAGCGGTAAAATCATCCTTTTATAATGGACAGTTGAGGAGGCAAGGATAATGCCCAAAGTAATGGAGATCATCGAAAAGGAAACCAAGGGGAAAAGCTACCACACATATAAGTATAGTTATGATTCGATTGGTTTACCATCCATTGACTACGATGATGATCCTAATAAGGTAATGAAGTGGAAGGATTCAGGTGAAACCGATTCTCCCAAAGGGGCAGTTGACCTGAAACATTTAGCGGATCAACTCCAACAGTTAGGAGAAACACCTCTTCTTAAATACTTCCTTGACGGTTCCCGTCACGTATTCAAGGTGGATGATATTGCCTATAACAAACAAGTTTTCCCTGTTGTTGCTGGCCAGATAGGTGTGGGTTGCTGTAGGCGTGAAAATAAGCGCATGCAAAAAGAGCGTTTCTATCGTGAATTGGTTTTGGCACTGCCAGATAAAGCAAACGCCGATGGTTGGGATGATGCAGCTTATTTTGCAGCCAAAGCGAAGAAGTTAAATGAAAGCGAAGAACTAATGCGCTTGGGATTGCACTTTTCTGCCATTCTCCCATATGCAGCATCAAAGGCAGGATCTCCCGGTACCAAACTTGAGAACTTGGCCGTCGGCGTTATACAAGACTATATGGTTGAAGCGGAAAAACGGATGGTTGCTGAACTGGTCAGAGACAAGCGTTTGGGGCAAGATGCCTACTTGCTTAAGGATGGTTCCCTTGAATATAAGATTATGAAATCTGGGCGAGAAGATTTGAGAACACTTCAAAAAATCAAGCACAATTACAGTTGGGTAATCGGTGTTTCTAAGTCTTTTAATCCAGAAAGCTGTCTTGACCACACGGGTAAACCGAATTCCAATTACATCGCAAATCTGCCAGTATTCCATAGGACCCCAGTAGCAAGATACGAAAACCGAGAGTTTTTAGGCGATGTTCAATTTGGCGTTTGGTATATTCGCTTACGTGACAAACGCAGAACGCAGACTCCATTTGACGGAGTAGTGAAAGTCGAAAAGATTATGATGGATGAAGAAATAGAGGCTGGAATTAATAGTGATGTCATTGACTTGATATCGGCTAATATTATCAACGAACGCAATCCTACTTGCTATGGTACCGACCGCCGGTGGGCAAATCATTTGTACCCGGTTTTCTTGACCGAGTCTTATGTAAAAAGCAAATATATAAGTACAGAAATGTTCTTGCACCTGTTTTGAGGAGGAATAGAGAATGGCTAATACAGTTATTGGTCGTGTGGTAGCGACAGAGAAGAATCCAACGACTATTGATAATTTTACTTTTTGGACTGATCCCGAACTCATTTTGAACCCTTTTGACATTGTCAAAGTTCAACACGTCAACAACTCTTTTTCCTATGGCGTTATCGAAGATATTGCACACATTACTGATGCAGCAAGTTTTTTAACGAACTTTATTTCAAGTGATTTCGGCGATGTCAATGCGGAAGAAAACACTTTGCGTGTGGGAATGAACTATGTTTCAGCTAAGGTTGTATGCAATACAGAGAACATCTATATTCCGCTTCAGAGCAATGCAAAAGTAATGTTAGCAACAGCTGAAGAAATTAACTATGCCCTTGGACTTAACGATATTCGCAACCCCCTTGTATGTGGATATCTTGAAATGTATGATGGCACTAAGGGTTGTGAAAAAGTCACCCTCCCTGTAAATCTAAATTCAAAATTCATTATCGGCCCAGAAGGTGCCCACTTGAATATTTCTGGCATCTCCGGTCTTGCGTCCAAAACATCGTATGCGATGTTTCTTTTAAAGGCCATTCAGGATAGTTATATGAAGAAAAGCCCTCAAAACGATGACAGCGAGGATAGCGTTGCGTTTGTGCTGTTTAATGTTAAAGGCAAGGACTTACTTGCCATTGATCAGGTAAATGACTTTTCTGATGAACGCAATCCTGAACAAGCCCGCAACGAAACTTTTGCCAAGTATGAACAATTAGGTCTATCTGCTGAACCTTTTAAAAATGTTCACTATTATTACCCGTATTCCCTTCCCAAAACTCGCCACTGGAACACCTATATGACACCGGAAGAAGTTGCGGATAATATCAAAAAGAAGAAAGCAAAGAAGTACAAGTACATCTATAAGTATGACAAAGATAATCTTGATCTTATGTTTGCTAATATTGATGATTCCACGCAGACAATGGAGTCTATCATCAGTTACATAATGTCTGGCCAAGGGAAGTTCAATCAAATTAGTGACTGGCAGGAATTTCTTGAAGCTGTAAAAGAAAAGTGTTCTGCTGAAACCTCTGGAAAAGACAAAGAGATACCTGTCGCAAGCTGGAGAAAGTTCTACCGTATCATTAACAAAAGCATCACCGACAATAAGATATTTGCAAGAGATATTCGTGAGGATGATGGTGAAACACGCATTGGCGATGCACTCAAATACATAAAGAAAAACGAGGTGCACGTCATTGATATTGCAAAACTTTCCGAAGATAAGCAAGCATATGTTTTTGGTGATGCGGTTCGTACTATTTACGACTTGCAGTTGGGTCAGTATGCTGGTGAGGAAGGGGTAAATCCGCCCTCAAGAGTTGTAATCTTTATCGATGAATTGAACAAGTATGCGTCTAAAGAGACGCCTAAGAGCTCCCCCATCCTCCGTCAGGTGCTTGATGTAGCAGAGAGAGGACGATCTCTTGGCGTTATACTCTTTGCCGCAGAACAGTTTAGAAGTGCCATTCACGACAGAGTCACCGGAAACTGCTCGACACACGCTTACGGTCGCACAAACTCCATTGAGGTCGCCAAAGGTGATTATAAGAGTATCCCGTCTGTATACAAGACAATGATGACCCGCCTGAAACAGGGCGAATATATTATTCAGAACCCTGTTTTCCGTTCATTGCTTAATATAAAATTCCCGAAGCCGATTTACAAGCAGTTTAAGTAAGGAGAATATTATGGCTACAGTAGGAAAGAACATACTTGATAACCTTACAACAGGTATGTACGCTGATTCAAAGGTTATATATAGAGAATATATTCAGAACGCTTGTGACCAAATTGATCTTGCAATTAAATTAGGTATTCTCTCGCCGGATGAAGGAAATGTCGATATTTATATCGATAGCAAAAAACGATATATAAGCATTAAAGATAATGCCACTGGTGTAAGAGCAGCCAACTTTATTGAAGATGTTGGTGACATTGCTAACAGCAACAAGGAAATTGGAAAAAATAAGGGTTTTCGTGGTATAGGACGTCTTTGCGGCTTGGCCTACTGTAAAACACTAAAGTTCACTACAAGTTATCTTGGAGAAAGTATTAAGTCAATTATGACCTGTGATGCGCAGAAAATGAGAGCGATGCTTGTAGAGAACAAGAAATATACCTTGGACGAAATCTGGGATGCAATTGTAGCGTACACTACTGATGTTGAAAATGAAAACGAACATTATTTTGAAGTTGAAATGTTCGACATCAATAAAGAAAATACAGACTTGCTTGATGATGCAAAAGTTCGCGAATATCTTAGTTTTGTTGCCCCTGTTCCATACAAAAATACTTTTATTTTGCGCAATAAAATCTACGATTATGCAAATTCCATTGGTTATCATATCGATGAATATTGCGTAAGAGTAAATGGTTCGCAAATTTTCAAAGAATACACAACTAAGTTAAAAGAACAAAGCGGGGCCGCTTTGAAGAATTATGATGAAATTTCTCGGCTAGAATTCAAGGATTTCCGAGATAATTCAGGTAATTTGATTGCTTGGATGTGGATAGGACTGTCAAGATTTGAAAAACAGATTCCGAGTATAAATCATATGATTAGCGCCTATTAGGAAAACACACTGTCAAAGGGGTTTGTAGCGGGGGTTAGCCCGCTACTGCGGTATCTTCCGTAGTGTTGATTTCAATGTACTCGGCAATCTTGCGGAGCTCGTCAGCAAATTTGAATTTCACGCTGATATTGCCGTTTTCATAGACCTTGATATAGTCCACAAGTTCAACCAAGATTTCACGGTTGAGGGCTTCAATGTTCTGATACTTCATAAAGGCTACCAGTGCAGGATGCTCGTTGTCCACACCGTTTGCCAGTTCTGCGCGTTCAGCGTTCAGCCGGGTAAGCACCGCGGAAATATCAGAAGTCTGCCGTTCATAGTCAGCCTTCATATCCCGGTATTCCTGCTGGGTGATTTCACCGTCTTTCCAGTCCTGATAAAGAGATTGCTTGTAGCGTGTTATCTTTGTCAGTTCCCGCTCTTTTGCAGCTATCAGATCGTCCAGTCGGTAAGACTGGCTTTTTTTGATTGGAGCGGAATTGATCTGCGTTACGATTTCTGAGTAGGAAACAGCTAAATGTACCTGATGCTGTACGGCGAACAGAACAGCAGCCTCCAGCCGTTCATGCTTGATTGAGTGCATGGTGCAGGCTGTCCGGGAACGGTTCTTGTAGGTTGAGCAAGAATAATATACATTGTTGTTCTTGCCAACGCATCGGGTAATGGCCCGCCCGCAATCGGCACATTTCAGAAAGCCGCTGAATAAATGTACCTCACGGCCTTTCGGGGAAGTACGGGTATCACGCTGTAAGAGAGCCTGTACCTTGTCGAAAGTTTCATAGTCGATAATGGCCTCATGCGTTCCAGCCACTTCCACCCATTCCTCGCGTGGAACAGCTTCAATCTGGTGTACCTTGTAGCTTTTCACCCGGCTTCGGCCTTGGGCTAAGTCCCCGGTGTAGGTCGGATTGGTAAGAATGGAGTGGATCATGCGGGCTCCCCACATAGGATCGTCATACCCTCTTGTCGAAACAGGCAAGCCCTTTTGTACCTTGTAAGCCGAGGGGCTCGGTACGCCGTGTTCGTTCAGGTACAGCGCGATAGCACGTTTTGATGACCCTTGAATAAGCATTGTGAAAATGAGTTTGACATTTTCAGCAGCATCGGGATCAACAATCAGCCTGTGCTTGTCCTTTGGGTGCTTTACATAGCCGTAAGGAGCAAATGCTCCGATATACTGGCCGTTGCGCCGTTTGTAATCAAATACCTGCCGGATCTTTTTGAAGTCTGATAGCAGTAATTATCGTTCATCACGTTTGTAATGGGAACGATGATATTTGAAACGCTGTCGGGGTTCTTGTAGCTGTCCACATTCTCAGCAAGGCTGATAAAGCGAACACCCATTTGAACAAACAGGTTGTCGATCAAACTTCCGGCATCGCTATAATTTCGTGCGAAGCGGGACAGGTCTTTTACTATAACGCAGTTGATTTTACCACTCATGACATCCGCCAAGAGCCGTTGAAAATCTTCACGGTTAGCGTCCGTTCCAGTATGTCCGTCATCTACATATTCCGTGATACTTTCAAACTCGTCAATGTTGCGTCGGTAAAAATCGTTCAGTAGGTCACGCTGGTTCTTTACGCTGTTGCTATCGTCTTTTCCTTTTTTCAAATCTTCCTTTGAAAGCCGGATATAGATGCCCAGCCGCCAGCGGCGGATTGTGTAAGAGGGAGAGAAACTCTGCTGATACCCTCTGTTTTTTGCTCGTGCCATTGTTCCTCCTTCCCTATCACATTACACTTATATTATAACTCTGTCCGGGGAGGACAACAAGGATGCCTCCGCTTCGGGACACTTTGTCTCGAAGAAGCAAAACGAGCTGTAGCCGAAGTTACAGCCCGCTTCTTTGCCGCAGCAGGAAATCCGTCAGCTTATCTTGGAGAGATGGCCCGCTTTCAGCAAATTCAATTTTCACGCCAACACCACCGATGCAAAAGCAGTATGGATTTTTGACAGTCTGCAAAAATCGAGAGATGCGCTCCTTTCGGGAAAGCGCATTGTCAAAGGTCATACCGCTCACATCAGGCAGGGACTCGGCAGCCACCGCGCCAATGTCAACGCTTCTCATTTGTTCAAGTTCCTGTGTAGTTAATTTCACGGTAAACCTCCTTCGCAGATTGATAGAACGCCTCCCGCTGTTTGGTGGGGAAACGCAACAGGCCAGCACCACCGGGATGCTGGCCTGTTGCCTTACTCCACCTTGGGACACTTTGTCTCGAGGTTTATTATAGTTTTTGAATATTAGAGAGCGCCGCACATATTTACTTGGCCTGTCCAAAGACAATCGTTATTTTCTGTGCGGCGCTCTCAACGCAAGTAAAGCGACAAGCCCGGAGGAACAGGCAGCCAACCTGTTCAGCGCCGGATCATGGCCTTGGGATGGCCGGGCCCATTTACAGTGTTGGTGTTGTTCGCTCAATCTCTTTTGGGAAATGTCACCGCGCACCCACCGTCTGGCTCCACGTACTTACTCAGGGTTGCCGTTATTCCCTTGCGTTAGGAAGAAAACCTCCTCTCATAAACCGAGACATTTTTTCATCAATTCCAAGTGGGTTAAGAAGAAAAAATCAAAAAGTTTTTTTCATGCGTTCAAGGCCACGCTTGATCGACTGGCGAATAGACTCCTCATGTACGCCCTCGGCCTCGGCAATTTCCTTAATCGACTTGCCAAGAATGATATGTGCGTCAATTCTGCGGCCCTGGATCTCCGGCAGAGAATTGAGAGCGTTCCACAGACGAAGAAAGGTTTCCATCCGTTCAAGGAGCTCCTGCGGGGTCGGCTCATGCAGGCAAGCGGAATATTCAATCCCGTCATCGCAGTCCAGAGAATACTGCGCCTTGTGCCGGGAGAGCCGCCGCTGGTAGGCCATTTCATAGCGGGCATCGGCCTTGAATACCTCGGCCACCTCGTCAGAAACTTCGATAAGCTGATCCTGCGTGTACCAATAATAAAAATCTTTCAAATTGATAGTAGTCATCGTAAAATCCTCCATTTCAGTTTGTTCGGGGTTGGTCGGAAACGAAATGGAGCAACGGCGGAGAACGGCACCGCACCTCGGGACACTTTGTCTCGAAGTCTGGAAAGCAAAATGCGCCTGTGCGACACAAGGCCGCACAAGCGCACGAAAAAGTATTATCGGTTATGTACTGTTTAATTTCATGTTCAAAACCGGACTGCTCCGACGGAGGGGCTACGCTTTTTTTAATTGGTGCAGATCATGGATACTACGAAAAAGAGAAAAGGACACGGTAAAATAACCTCCCATCGACTACCGTGTCCCTGCAAGTCGTCATTGGTTTGTGTAAACGCAAAGAAACGGCGGCTCTGATTTCTCAAAACCGCCGTTATGGTAATAACTTAAAATGAGTGTGCAAAATTACCTGCCCCAACCAACGGTTTTTTCTTTCCCCTTAATCGGGGCAGATTCATGCGCTATGTAATTATTCTTTCGTGACTGATTCTTTCAGTCGTTCATAGGTTTCTGTGCTAATATCATATTCGATCCGACAGACATCTTATTTCCCATCAAGCTGATATTTTTTGCTCTGCGTTCCACA
>OMCU01000837.1_pt1 | contig 16168 bp, 17 predicted proteins | sample 1645081 | NCBI WGS metagenome assembly OMCU01 (sample SAMEA103958122, study PRJEB25191) | human gut metagenome | biome: human-associated habitat [ENVO:00009003]; feature: intestine environment [ENVO:2100002]; material: feces | place: Germany | collected 2013/2015 | reverse complement strand
CTTCGGCCCCGCCGTTCTGGCTTTTATTCGCTTATTCTCCGCTTCGCTCATACACGGCCCGGACATATTTCCGGCCCCGCCAGATGGTGGCCAGGCACACGGCCATGGAAAACCCGCCGCACAGAGACACGCACAGCCGGTAGTCCAGCACCTCCCCCAAAGCCCCGATGACCAGGGACAGCACCGCCGCCGCACCGGTATAGAGCATGGACTCGAAGGCGTTGACCCTGGCCCGCAGCCGGTCCGGGATATACCGCTGCACTGCGGCCTGGCGCATGGTGGCGCTGTTGATGCCCAGAAAGCCGCACAGGCCCCGGCTGACCAGCATCAGGGGGTACGGCAGCCACAGCAGGAACAGATCCACCGTCTCATACAGCATATACACCAGAAACGCGAAGCCGTACTTTTTCTTCTCCGGAATTTCCGTCCGGTACTGCACCACGCCGCCCAGGCTGCGGCCCAGAAACTCCGCCAGAGACAGCAGGGAATACATGGTTGCCGTCATGCCGGGAAAGGTGCGGAAAAAGGCCACCAGAATGGGGGAATAGCCGCTGCCTACGCCGTTGGTCACGGCCATGTAGCCGTAGATGTTCATCAGGCCCTTTTCCCGGCGCAGATACTGGATGGCCTCCTTTACATCGGCCCACCAGGTTTTCAGGCCGGAGCCCTCCTCCGACGGCCGGCGCTGCTCCTGTATGCGGATGCCGCTTTCCACCGCCGCCGCGCACAGGGACAGTCCCCCCTGCCCCACCAGCAGCCACGCCGCGCCCACCGCGTCCAGCAGTACCGCCGACAGGGGCAGCATCACCACCCGCAGCACCGGGTACAGAGTGGAGGCCACGGCATAGCCCTTCTGCTGGGTGCCCTCCGGCAGGAGCATGGGAAAAATGCTGTTGTAGGCCAGCTCGTCAAAGGAGCTGAGGGTGGCCAGCACCAGGGAAAAGGCCAGATAGCCCACATAGGAAAAGGCCCCCCGCAGTAGATACAGTCCCAGCAGCAGATACATGATCCCGTTGAGGACGTCGCCGCCCACAAGAAAGGGCTTGCGGGGCATACGGTCCATCCACGGGGCAATCACCAGGGGCAGCAGAAACCCCGGGATCAGCTGGGCTGCCAGCACCAAGGCCGAGGCCATGGTGCTGCCGGTTTCGTCGAACACCAGAAACGACATGGCAAAGCCACCGGCGATGCCGCCGATGGCCCCCAGTCCGGTGGCGGCGATCAGCAGAGTAAAATTGCGGTTCCACAGCTTGTTTTGCATCTTCTCTCACCTCCGCTTTATCATAGCACACGGGTAAGAGAATGAAAACAGGGTATATCTGGGAAAGTTTTCCCTGTAGAGCCCTATTCAATTGTCAGATTCGGCAGTTTGATAGGAAAATCCCGCAGAAGCTCATAGGCCTGCTTATACTGCCGCCCGGCGGTGAGCCACTCCAGTACCCGGGGCAGGTGAAAGGCCGCGTACCCGATGGGCAGCTCCCGGCGGCAGCGGTTGAATACGTCCATCAGCGCCTGGCCATAGGCCTGGTCCCGGAGATAGTCCGGGTTCCGCAGCCGCATTTCCACCACGGCGCACAGCTGCATACACAGCGGCCGGGGCGGATACTCCCCCGGGGCGGTTCTGGCCCGATCCAGAGCGTCCAGGGCCTCCCGGGTCCGGCCCAGCCCCTCGCAGCACACCGCCAGCTTGTGCAGCTCCATGACCCGGGGGTGCTCCAGGGCGGCAAAATAGCCGTAGGCCTCCTGATACCGGCCGCACTCCACCTGGGAGGCCGCCCGGTTATAGGCCATGCTCCGCAGATCATCCTGCCGCCCCAGGGCCCGGGCCATACGCTCCGCCGCCTGATAATGCGTCTCCATGCCACCCAGGTCCAGCTGGTTGCAGCAGAGACTCCCCATGAACATCCGGCACTCCAGCATCAACCGCACCCGGCCGTCCCGGGCCGCCAGGTCATAGCCCTGCTGCAGCAGAGCCATGGCACCGGTATAGTCGCTGCCCTGCTCATACCCGGCGATACCGGCCATGAGATAGCAATACGCCTCCGGCAGCAGCCGCACCGCCTCCACATCCCGGTCCTGCACCACCCGCAGAATGGCCAGCTGACGCCGGTCCAGATACGGCTCCAGGGCCGGTGGGATCTCCGTGGGGTCGTTCCGGTCCATGGCGTCCAGCACCAGGCCGTCCGCCGCCAGGGGGCTGGACAGAAGCCGGTCCAGGGCGTGCGCGAATATCTCCCGGCTGTCCCGGAAGCCCTCCTTATCCCCGTCCAGCAGGCATTCATACCGGTGCTCCACCAGCCGCTCCAGCTCCGGCAGGCTCTCCCCGTACCAGGGCAGCTCCAGCCTCCGGAACAGCAGCTCCAGCAGCTCCGGGGCCGCCTGCACCTGTCCCTGTTCGATTTTGGACAGATACGATGCCGCACAGATGTCCCGGCACAGGCCCTCCTGGCTCCAGCCGCGCTTCAGCCGCTGCTGGCGCAGCCGCAGGCCCACCGCCGCCGCACCGGCGGAATAGGGTTCCTTCATATGCATCCCCTCCCCTTTTTGCATCCGTTTTGTATCAGTGTAACACAGACGGGGGCATTTGGGAATAAGCAAACTCCCTCCGCCGCTGGCGGAGGGAGTTTATATGCAGTTGTCAGCAGAGCTTGGCGCCGGCGGGGATGGAGTCGTCCAGCAGCAGCAGGTGCAGCTTCTCCTCGCCCTTTTCCTTGTGGACGGCGGAGATCAGCATACCGCAGCTGGGGATGCCCATCATCTTCCGGGGCGGCAGATTCAGAACCGCCACGGCGGTCTTTCCGATGAGCTGTTCCGGCTCATAGTAGTGATGGATGCCGGAGAGAATGGTGCGGTCCGTGCCGCTGCCGTCGTCCAGGGTGAACTTCAGCAGCTTGTCGCTCTTTTTCACGGCCTCGCAGTTCTTGATCTTCACGGCCCGGAAATCGGACTTGCAGAAGGTGTCAAAATCCACGTTTTCCTGGCTGTAGGGCTCCAGCTCCAGGGCAGGCAGAGCCGCCTTGCGCTGGGCCTCCTGGATGGCGTTGAGCTCAGCCAGGGCCTTCTCGGCGTCGATGCGGGGGAACAGGGCCTCGCCCTTATGAACGGTGACATCCGGGCGCAGGCTGCCCCACACGTTGGCCTTTTCCCAGGTGCGGCAGCACGGGCAGGCACCGATCTGGTCAAAGATCTTTTCGGCGCTGTCGGGAATGAAGGGAGTCAGCAGCACGGCGCAGATGCGGATGGTCTCCAGCAGGTTATACATCACGGCGGCCAGGCGGGCCCGGTTGGCGGGGTCCTTGGCCAGGGTCCAGGGGGCGTTTTCGTCGATATACTTGTTGGCCCGCTGGATGGTCTTGAAAATCTGCTCCAGGGCGTTCTGGAACTGGAAGTGCTCCATCTCCGCCTCATAGCGGTCCCGCAGGGTGGAGACCATCTGCTTCAGATCGTCGTCGGCGTCGGTATCCAGGCGCTCGGTGGGCAGGGTGCCGCCGAAGTATTTCTCCACCATGGCGGTGGTGCGGCTGACCAGGTTGCCCAGGTCGTTGGCCAGGTCCATGTTGATGGTCTGGATCAGCAGCTCGTTGGAGAAGTTGCCGTCGGAGCCGAAGGGGAAGGTCCGCAGCAGGAAGAAGCGCAGGGCGTCCACGCCGAACTTCTCCGCCAGGACATAGGGGTCCACCACGTTGCCCTTGGACTTGGACATCTTGCCGCCGTCCATCACCAGCCAGCCGTGGCCGTACACGTGCTTGGGCAGGGGCATATCCATGCTCATGAGCATGGCGGGCCAGATAATGGAGTGGAACCGGACGATCTCCTTGCCCACAAAGTGGACGTCGGCGGGCCAATACTTTTCGTAGTCGTGATACCGGTCGTTCATAAAGCCCAGGGCAGTGGTGTAGTTGAACAGAGCGTCCACCCAGACGTATACCACATGGCCCGGGTCAAAGTCCACGGGGATGCCCCAGGAGAAGCTGGTGCGGCTGACGCACAGGTCCTCCAGGCCGGGCTTGATGAAGTTGTTGACCATCTCGTTGACCCGGGAGCGGGGCTGTAGGAAGTCGGTGTCCTCCAGCAGGTGGCGGACCCGGTCGGCGTACTTGCTCAGGCGGAAGAAATAGGCCTCCTCCTCGGCGTCCATGACCTCCCGGCCGCAGTCGGGGCACTTGCCGTCCACCAGCTGGCTCTCGGTCCAGAAGCTCTCGCAGGGCTTGCAGTATTTGCCCTTATAGGTGCCCTTATAGATGTCACCCTTTTCGTACATCTTACGGAAGATCTTCTGGATAGAGGCGCAGTGGTAATCGTCGGTGGTGCGGATGAAGCGGTCGTTGGAGATGTTCATCAGCTTCCACAGGTCCAGGATGCCCTGGGGACCCTCCACGATGTTGTCCAGGAACTCCTTGGGAGTCTTTCCGGCGGCCTTGGCCTTGTCCTCGATCTTCTGGCCACGGTGCAGTAGGTGTGGCCGATGTGCAGCTTGTCCGAGGGGTAGTAAATGGGTGTGGTGATATAGAATTTCTGCTTTTCCATGGGGATCTATCTCCTTTTCCGCCGCTCCGAATGGAAGAGCGGCTTAAAATTTTGGCGTTTTTCCGGCGGCCGGGCAAACAAAAAACGCCCCCGGCTGACTGCCAAGGGCGATGCAGCGCACCGCGGTACCACCTTGCTTCGCCGCGCTCCCCCAGGAGGCGGCCTCATGGGACGCCGACACGTCCCCGCGCTGTAACGGGCACACCCGGTCCGGCTTCACGCGTCTGCGCTGGGCCGGACGGCTCCGGGGCCATGTTCGCCGGGTCCCCCGTGTCCGCTTTCACCTTGCCGGACTCTCTTGTGACGGAGGCTGCGCCGGGTACTCTTCCCATCCACGCCGATTTATCCCTATCTTATCCCCGGCGGCGGGGTTTGTCAATGATTTTCTTGGATTATGGCCCGGTTTGTGGTATGATACAGAAAAAAACGAAGGGAGAGCGCCATGAAGCTGGTAAGCTGGAACGTCAACGGCCTGCGGTCATGCCTGACCAAGGGCTTTCTGGAATATGTGAAAAATGAGGACCCGGACGTGATATGCCTGCAGGAGACCAAGCTGCAGCCGGAGCAGGCGGTGTTTGAGCTGGAGGGCTATCACCGGTATTTCTACTCCGCCGAGAAGAAGGGCTATTCCGGCACCGCCGTTCTGACCCGGCAGGAGCCGATATCGGTGGTATTCGGCTTCGGCGATGATATCCACCGCCACGAGGGCCGGGTCATCACCGCGGAATACCCGGATTTCTATCTGGTGTGCTGCTATACCCCCAACAGCCAGGACGGGCTGAAGCGGCTGGATTACCGGATGCAGTGGGAGGATGACCTGCGGGCCTATCTGATGGAGCTGGACCGGACAAAGCCCGTGGTATACTGCGGCGACCTGAACGTGGCCCACCAGGAGATGGACCTGAAAAACCCCAAGACCAACCGAATGAACCCGGGCTTCACCGACCAGGAGCGGGAGAAGATGACCGCCCTGCTGGCCTCGGGCTTTGCCGACACCTTCCGGACCCTGCACCCGGAGGAGATCACCTATTCCTGGTGGAGCTACCGCTTCCACGCCCGGGAGAAGAACGTGGGGTGGCGCATCGACTATTTCATTGTGTCCCGGCGTCTGCTGCCCCGGGTGACGGGCGCCGCCATCCGCACGGAGGTGTACGGCAGCGACCACTGCCCGGTGGTTCTGGAAATTTCCTGAAAAAAACACTTGACTGTCAAGTCCCTTTACCCCTTATACTGCGGATAAAAGGAGGGAAAAACCATGAAACATTATGAACCGAAACATATCGCCGCGCTGTCCGACCGCGGATTTTACACGATCCTGACCGTGTGCGGACTGATCATCGCGGGGAGGGCAACGCCATGCATATCAAGGACGTAGAGCAGCGCACCGGGCTGTCCCGGGCCAACATCCGATACTATGAACAGGAGGGGCTGGTGCATCCGGCCCGGCGGAAAAACGGCTATCGGGACTACAGCCCCGATGACCTGGAGACCCTGCTGCGGGTCCGCCTGCTGCGGCGGCTGGACGTGCCCATTGAGGAGATCCGGGCCATGCAGGCCGGGAAGCTGTCCCTGTCCGAGGCCCTGTCGCAACGGCTGGCGGCCCTGCGCCGCCGGGAGGAGCAGGCCCGGGCGGATCAGTCCGTGTGCCGGGCCATGCAGGCCGACCACGCCTGCTATGACACCCTGGACGCGGAAAAATACTGGCGGCTTCTGTACACGCCGCCCCAGGCGGCCGCTGCCGCAGCCCGGACGGACCGTCAGGATCCCTGCCCCTGGCGGCGGTTCCTGGCCCGGGGGCTGGATATGCTTCTGTGCTCCTCCGCCGTGGCCCTGGCGCTGATGCTGGGGCGGATCGCGCCCCAGACCCCGGGGTTCTCCCTGCTGACCTATGTGGGAAGCCTGCTGCTGATGCTGGGGGTGGAGCCGGTGCTGCTGCACCTGTGGGGCGTCACGCCGGGCAAGCTGCTGCTGGGGCTGACGGTGGAACAGCCGGACGGCCGCCGCCCCACCTGGGGCCAGGCCTACGCCTACACGGCCATGGCCGTGGTATACGGGATCGCCCTGTACATTCCCGTTCTGCGGCTATGGCGGCTGCGCAGAAGCTATCTGGACTGCCGGGACGGCCTGAAGATGCCCTGGGAGGGAGAGCTCCTGTGCCAGAGCCGGGACATTCCCTGGTGGCGGTGGGCGCTGCTTCCCGCAGCCTGGGGGCTGGTGATCCTGGCCATAATCGGCGGCAGCAACATTCTTCTGATGCCTGCTAACAGCGGGCGGCTGACGGTGGAGGAGTTTGCGGAAAACTTCAACCAGATGGCCCAGGCCACGGACTCCCCTCTGCGGATGCGCTCCAACGGCACATGGGTGCGGGATTCGTTCCGGGGATATGCAGCCACCCTGGAAAACGCCTTTCCAAGCCGCCTGAAATATGAGACAGACGCCAACGGATACCTGACCGCCGTGAGGTTCCGGTGCTCCTATACCACCCAGGGCAGCGGGGACCCGTCCTCCGCCCCGGACTTCGTCTATGCCAGCACTGCCTTTATCCAGCCGCTTCTATTGGCCATGCTGGCCAGCCAGGACGCCTCTGCCCAGGATATGGCGGCGCTGGTCAACGACCGCTGGGACCAGGGCTTTGTGTATGAGACGGAGGACGCCCGCACCTCCGTCACCGTCACCTGCTATGGCTATGTGGTGGACCGCAGCACCGGCATGCTGATTTCCCACGACGCCTCCTGCGGCTTCACCGCCGCCTTTGACATCGTGTGGAACTGAACAGAGAAAAAAGGCAGCCGCCCGGGTCGGGCGGCTGCCTTTATGGCGTTTGACAGTCTTGTTAAATCAATACACCCGGGCAGGCTCCTCGCCGTTGAGGACACGCAGAGCGCCCTGGGCCAGGGCCAGCAGCTCATCCTCGCCGGGATACACGGTGATGGGGGCGATCCAGCCCACCATATCGGTGATGGCGTCCACGGTCTCCTGACCGTAGGCAATGCCGCCGGTGAGAATGATCTGGTCCACCTTGCCCTTCATGACGGCGGCCATTGCGCCCACTTCCTTGCCGATCTGATAGTGGAATGCCTCCACGGTGGCGGCAATCTCCTTGTCGCCCTCGGCGGCGGCCTTCAGCAGGTCGCGCATGTCGTTGGAGCCGGTGTAGGCCACCAGGCCGCCGCGGCCGGAGAGCATGCGGTGCATCTCCCCCTCGGTGTACTTGCCGGAGAAGCACTGCTTCACCAGCTGACCGGTGGGCAGGCTGCCGGACCGCTCGGGGGAGAAGGGGCCGTCGCCGTCCAGGGCGTTCTGGGTATCCACCACGCTGCCGTGGACGTGGGCGCCGATGGAGCAGCCGCCGCCCATGTGGCAGACGATGAGGTTCAGATCCTCATACTTCTTGCCATGCTCCTTGGCGTAGCGCTTGGCAACGGCCTTCTGGTTCAGGGCGTGGAAAATGCTGGTGCGATGGAACAGGGGATGGCCGGCATAGCGGGCCACGTCGGACAGCTCATCCACCACCACGGGGTCCACGATGAAGGAGGGGATGCCCAGCTGGTCGCCGATCTCCCGGGCGATGATGCCGCCCAGGTTGGAGGCGTGCTGTCCCTGAACGCCCACGGTGCAGTCGCGGACCAGACGGTCGCTGACGGCGTAGGTGCCGCCCCGGATAGGAGCCAGCAGGCCGCCGCGGCCGGAGACGGCGGACAGGGTCTTCACATCGAAGCCCTGATCCTCCAGGGCCTTCATCACCAGCTTGCGCCGCCAGTCCTTCTGGGCGGGGATGGAGTCAAACTTTTCGAGTTCCTCGGCGCTGTGGCGCAGAGTCTTGTCAAAGAGCAGGTTCTCGTCCTCATAGACGCCGATCTTGGTGGACGTGGAGCCCGGGTTGACGACCAGAATTCTGTAAGACATGGGAATTTTCCTCCTGTTATTTTTTTGAATTGTTCCGTAAAAAGCAGCCTGATAACGACTTTACTGTATTATACAACAGTCGGTCAAGCTATGTAAACTACTTTTTCTACTATAAGGAAACAATTTCGCAAAAATGTTAAATTTTTGCCGTTCTTTTTTGGTCCGGCGGCATCACATAAAAAAAGAACGCCCGCAGGCGTTCTTTTTTCGTATTCGTTTACCGCTTGTCGCGGTCGTAGGACACCACCACGCGGCGGTTGGGCTCGGTGCCGATGGAGTAGGTATTCACACCGGGGACATCCTGCAGGGCGGCGTGGATCACATGGCGCTCATAGGCGTTCATGGGCTCCAGGGTGACGCTGCGGCGATACTTGGTGACCTTTCCGGCCACCTTGCGGGCCAGGGACTCCAGGCTCTGCTCGCGCTTGGCCCGGTAGTTCTCGGCGTCCACATGGACGCGGATGCGCTTTTCCCGGCCGGAATTGACGGCATAGTTGGTCAGCTGCTGGATGGCATCCAGGGTCTCGCCCCGGCGGCCGATGAGCTGGCCCAGCTTCTGGCCCTCCAGCACCACGCTGTAACGGCCCTTCTCCGTCTCAGTGACCTGCACCTGGGCAGGGCTGTCCATATGCTCCAGCAGGCCCGTCAGGAACTCGGTGATGCGGCGGGCGTTGTCGTCCTGGCAGGACTCCTGAACCGGGGCGGCGGGGGCCTCCGCAGCCTTGGGGGCGGCCTTGGGAGCCTCGGCCTTCTGGGGCTTGGGCTGCTGGGGTTTGGGTTCGGGCTTCTTTTCGGGTTTCTTCTCCGGCTGGACCGGGGCGGCGGGAGCCTCGGGCTCCTGCTGACCATAGGTCACGCGGACCCGGGCAGGGCTGCTGCCGATGCCCAGAAAGCCGCTCTTGGCCCGCTCCAAAATCTCAACAGAGACATCGTCGCGGTCCATCTGCAGCTGCTGGAGCGCTTTGCGGATGGCTTCCTCCTCGGTCTTGCCCGTTACGTCAATATAACTCATAGACAAAACTCCTTAGTCATCATTAGTCATCGTAATGGCTCTTGTCATAGGCGCGGCCCCTGGCATAGGGACGCTGGCCCACGCGGCCGTTTTCGTTGCTTCCGGTGGATTTTTTCTTGTCGCCGGAGGGCTTTTTCTTCCCCTGCTGATTCTGGGGCTTCTTGCCGCCGTTGGCCAGCTGCTGCTGGGCCATCAGCTCCTTCTGGCGCTGATACTTGGCATAGCGCTTTTCCCGGGCGGCCTTCTCCTTCTCCGTCTCCTCGCGGTCCAGAATCTTGTTGAAATACTCGTTCAGGGTGACCTCCTGGATCAGGGAGAACGCGGAGTTGGCAATCCAGTAGATGCACAGAGCGGAGGGCAGGATATAGCCCATCCACAGGGTCATCAGGGGCATCATGTACATCATGGTCTTGGTGGACCCATTGGGGGCAGAGCCATTGGTGCGCATGGTGATGAAGCTCATGGCGAACTGGATGCCGGCGGAGATGATGGGCAGCAGAATGGCGCCCCACACGGGCCAGCCGCCGCCGGGGAACTGGCTGAACAGGTCGCTGGGCCGGTTGGCCAGGTCAATGTGCAGGAAGCTATAGTTCAGGTCGATGAGGCCGTCGAACTTTCCGGCAAACTCCGCCCAATGCTCATGGATGAACTTGGCCAGATAGATCTGTTCATAGGCCTGGCTGCCGTCGGCCACGGTGAAGCCCAGGCTTCCGGCCAGAGTGGTGATCTCGGCGATCACCGTCTCGGACAGGCCCATGAAGTACCGCATGGGCACGCGGATGATGTAGTACAGGGCGATCAGGATGGGGAAGGGAATGAAGTACCACAGGCAGCCGGACATGGGGTTGATGCCTTCCTTGGCATACAGCTCCGCCATAGCCTCCTGCTGCTTCTGCTGGTTGTTGGCATAGCGGGTCTTGATGTCGTTGAGCTTGCCCTGCATGCGGTTCATGCGCAGCATGCTCTTCTTGCTCTTGAGCTGGAAGGGCAGCAGCACCAACTTCACCACCAGGGTAAACAGGATCAGGGCCACGCCATAGGACCCGGTCCAGCTGTAGAACAGCCGGGTCAGGAAGGCAAAGGGAACGCAGATATAATATCCGAGCGTTGCAAACATGGGGTAGTTACCTCCGTTTTTTGTTGGGTGGGAAAAACGAGGTTTTCAAGGAACAGGATCATACCCGCCTTTGTGGAAGGGATTGCATCGCAGAAAGCGCCGCAGCGCCATAAAGCCGCCCCGCAGCGGCCCGTATTTCTCCACGGCCTGCAGGGCGTATTCCGAGCAGGTGGGGATATACCGGCAGCGGGGCGGAAACAGCGGCGACACGGACGCCTGATAAAACCGGATGGCCCGCAGGATGGCCCGCTTCATGACGGGTCCTCCCGCAGCAGATTCAATTGCCTCAGAAGGCGCAGATAGGTGCTCTCCAGCTTTTGATAGCCGGTTTCCACGGCCCGGACCCGGGCCACCACGATGATGTCGTATCCCGGGACCATTTTCGGCTTATTCAGCCGGTAAATCTCCCGGATACGCCTTCTCACCCGGTTGCGGACCACGGCGCCGCCCAGCTTCGTGCTGACGGAGACCCCCAGGCGGCTCAGCCCCCGGCGGTTCCGCTGGCAATAGATCACCAGCTGCGGCGACACCGCCGACTTCCCCTTGCGGTAGATCCGGCGGAATTCGTAGTTCTCTTTTACCGTGACGGCAGGATTCATGAAAACAAGCACCTTCTCCGCCGGTGCGGCGGCTGAAATGAGCATAGGCCAAAAGGGACGGCAGTTTTCCCTTCCACCGTCCCTGGTCTATCCTTTATGCGCGATGCACTTTCCGCGACCTCAATGGGTCAGGCGAGCGCGGCCCTTGGCGCGGCGGCGGGCCAGAACCTTACGGCCGTTGCTGGTGGCCATTCTCTTGCGGAAGCCGTGCTCCTTGGAGCGCTGGCGCTTCTTGGGCTGATAGGTACGGAACATTGCATGACACCTCCATTTTGTAAAAATCCGGCGGCAGATCGAAGCTGCCGCACATACTCGACGGCGGGCGGAGGACTTGTCCCCCGCGGCCGCAGTTGACAAAGCGGATGCCGCAAAACGGCATGGTAAACATTATACAGAATCCCGGCCCCGCTGTCAACAGAAATCTGCATTTTCCACGAAAAGGGCATTTTGGACGCTTCGGGTACTCCATTCGGCCCATTTTTCGGAAAATACGCCGGAAATGGGGCGTATTTTCTTCCGGAATCTGTTTAGGGAGAAGAAAAAAATTTTATACTTAGTATTAGTATATGTGTGGACTTTCCGGCGCTGATTTGATATAATGTGAGGTGTTATTTTGCCTGAAACAGAGAGAGAAAAACGCATGATCCGCGGGAAAGGGGCGCTTTCATTGAATTCAATCGCAGACGTATGGAAAAACGTGCTGGACCGGCTGCGGTCCCAGCTGTCGGAAACCACCATCAACACCTGGTTCGACGAGGTGGAGGTGGTGACCATGGAGGACTCCGCCTTTGTGCTCCATTGCAGCAACTCCTTCAAAAAATCCACCATCGAGGCCCGGTTCATGAGCCATATCAAGGCCGCGCTGAAGGACATCTTCTCCTCCGACCTGGAGGTAAAAATTCTGGACGATCAGCAGCTTTCCGCCTATCACGGGGTGGCTCCGGACCGGCCCGGCTCCCTGCTGGAGTCCGACGCCTTCACCTTCGGCACCTATGTGGTGGGTCCCCAGAACAAGATGGCCTATGCCGCCGCCCGGGCCGTGGCCGAAAAGCCTGCGGAGCACTATAACCCCCTGTTCATCTATGGCGACTCCGGCCTGGGCAAGACCCACCTGCTGTACGCCATCGCCCACCAGGTCCGCCAGCGGCAGCCGGAGGCCCGCATCGTGTACATCAAGGGTGACGACTTCACCAACGAGCTGATCGCCTCCATCCGGGAGGGAAAAAACGCCGAATTCCGGGAGAAATACCGCCAGTCCACCCTGCTGCTGGTGGACGATATCCAGTTCATCGCCGGCAAGAAGCAGACCCAGGAGGAATTCTTCCACACCTTCAACACCCTGTACGAATCCGGGCGGCAGATCGTGCTGACCTCGGACCGTCCTCCCCGGGAGATGACCCAGCTGGAGGACCGGCTTCAGACCCGGTTCGAGTGGGGCCTGATGGTGGATGTGGCGCCGCCGGACTTTGAGACAAGGCTCGCCATCATCAAAAACAAGGCCGCCCTGCTGGGGGTACAGCTGCCGGACGATATCAGCAGCTTCATCGCCGAAAACCTCACCGCCAACGTCCGCCAGATTGAGGGCGCCCTGAACAAGCTCCTGGCCTATCGGGACCTGCTGGGCAACCAGGTGGACGGCGAGGCCGTCAGCCGTGCCGTAAAGGACATGCTGAAGAAATACAACGAGTTCGTGCCGTCGCCGGCCCTGATCATCGAGTATATCTGCCGCTATTACGACGTGGACGAGGAGCAGGTCCGGGGCCAGGGCCGGAAGCGGGACCTGATGGAGGCCCGGCAGACCGCCATGTATCTGATCCGCCGGATGACCAACCTCTCCCTCAACGACATCGGCAAGGAGTTCGGCGACCGGGACCACACCACGGTGCTGCACTCCCTGGACCAGGTGGAGAAGAAAATGCGCTCCGATCCGGCCTACGCCGAAAAGGTCAAGGAGATCACCACCAACATCAACAACAAGAAGTAACCCTCTTTCCACATTCTCTGTGGATTCCACGGGGAAAACCTGTGGAGTACCGGACCCCGGATTTTCCGGTGGAAAACTCCCTCCCTTTCTCCACACCCGGGTGGGGAGAAAGAATCCGCTGATTTCAGGCCCTCCGGCACTTTTCCACATGAATTTTCCCTACGGCGACTGTTACTAAAATAAAGATATCTTTTTGTTCTCTTTTGGAGAACGGAGTCTCTTTTCATTCTGAAAGAAAGGAACGCGTCTCTATGCTTCGATTTTCCTGCGAAAAGGCGCTGCTGCAAAGCGCCGTCAACACCACCTCCCGGGCGGTAGCCGCCAAAAGCTCCATTCCGGCCCTGGAGGGGATCCTGCTGGAGGGGGGCGACACCCTGACCCTGTCCGGCTACAACATGCAGACTGGCATCCGCACCATCGTGGACGCCCAGGTCCAGTCCCCAGGCCGCATCGTCCTCAGCGCCCGGCTGTTCGGCGAGATGATCCGGAAAATGCCGGACGATGTGATCGTGTTCGCGGCGGACGAAAATCTGTCCGTCCATCTGACCTGCGGCGACGCCAGCTTTGAGATTCTGGGCCTGTCCGCCGACGACTATCCGGAGCTGCCTGAGGTGGATGACCAGTTTTCCGTGGACATCCGACAGGGTACCCTGAAGGCCATGATCAACCAGACCAGCTTCGCCGTGTCCACCAACGAGAGCCGCCCCGTCCATACCGGCTCCCTGTTTGAGGTAGGCGACCGGGACCTGACGGTGGTGTCCGTGGACGGCTTCCGCCTGGCCCTGCGCCGGGAGCCTCTGGACCGGGCTGAGGGCGGCACCTTCAAATTTGTGGCCCCCGGCTCTGCTCTGAACGAAGTAGAGAAAATTTGCGAGGATTCCGACGAAAAAGTCACCATTATCCAGGGCAAGCGCCACCTGCTGTTTGAGGCCGGGGCCACCCAGCTGATCTGCCGCCGCCTGGAGGGGGACTTCCTGGACTATAAAAACGCCATCCCCCGGAATAATCCCATCCGCCTGACGGTGGACACCAAGACCATGCTGGGGAGCCTGGACCGGGTCAGCGTGGTCATCAGCGAAAAGCTCAAGAGCCCGGTGCGCTGCGTGTTTGAAAATGGCCGGGTGCTGCTGTCCGCCAAAACCGGCGCCGGCGAGGCCAAGGACATCTGCCCCCTGGACGGCGACGGAAATGTCCTGGAGATCGGCTTCAACAACCGCTATCTCATGGACGCCCTGCGCTATGCTCCGGCGGACTCCGTGACCCTGGAGCTGAACACCAGCATCTCTCCGGCGGTGATCGTGCCCGCAGACGGAGAGGAGAGCTTCCTTTATATGGTGCTGCCGGTGCGGCTGAAAGCGTGATAGATATGGAAATGATTACCATTACCACGGAGTATATCAAGCTCCAGGACCTTCTGAAGCTGGCGGCCATCACCGCCACCGGCGGCGAGGCCAAGCTGCTGGTTCAGGAGGGAGAGGTCCTGGTCAACGGGGAGGTATGCACCATGCGGGGCAAGAAGCTTCGTCCCGGCGATGTGGTGGACGCCCTGGGGCGGAGCTGCGGCGTGCAGTATGCAGATTGACCGCCTGCTGCTGGAGGGCTTCCGCAATTACGACAGCCAGCAGCTGACCTTCGACGGAAGCTGCAACGTCATATACGGCGAAAATGCCCAGGGAAAGACCAACCTGCTGGAGGCCATCGTATACCTGTCCTGCGGCCGCAGTCCCCGTACCCACGCGGACCGGGAGCTCATCGGCTTTGACCGGGACCGGGCCCGGCTGGTGGGGCATATTCAGGCCCGGGAGCGGGAGTTTGAAACGGAAATTCTCCTGAACCGGGGCCGAAGGCGGAGGATGACCGTCAACGGCGTGGCCGCCAGAAACGGCGGCGACCTGTCCCAGGTGCTGCACACGGTGTTTTTCTCCCCGGAGGACCTGTTTCTCATCCGGGAGGGGGCGGCAGCCCGGCGGCGGTTCATGGACCAGTCCCTGTGCCAGCTGCGGCCCCGGTATGCCGAGGCCCTGGCGGAATACGGGCGGCTGTATGACCACAAGACCCGGATCCTGCGGGACAGCGACGAATATCCCCAGCTGCTGGACACCCTGCCGGATTTCAACCACCGGCTGTGTCAGGTGGGGGCGGTGCTGATCAGCTACCGGGCCCGGTATGTCCAGGCGCTGGCGGTCCATGCCCGGCGGGCCCACTGGGAGTGCTCCGGGGAGCGGGAGGACCTGGCCCTGACCTATCAGACGGTGAAAACCGTGGAGGACCCTTTGGGTCCGGCGGCGGACATTGCGGCGGCGCTGGCAGAGCACCAGGCACAGCATCATCAGGCGGAGCTGGCCTCCCGGCTGTGTCTGTCGGGACCCCATAAGGACGACATTGCCGTGACGGTCAACGGCCTGGAGGCCCGGCACTTCTGCTCCCAGGGGCAGGTGCGGACGGCGGCCCTGAGCCTGAAGCTGGCGGACCGGGAGATCCACAAAAACGCTATCGGCGAGTACCCGGTGATGCTGCTGGACGACGTGCTGTCGGAGCTGGACCCCCGGCGGCAGGAATATGTCCTCAACCGCATCGCCGGGGGACAGGTGTTCATCACCTGCTGCGAAAACGACCGGCTGGACGCCCTGCTGTCCGGCCGGGTATACCACATCCGGGAAGGGAGGGTGCTGTGATGGGCTTTCTGCATATCGGCCAGAACGTGATGGTCAACGACCGGCACATCATCGGTATATTCGACCTGGACATTACGTCCCAGTCCCCCCAGACCCGGCGGTTTCTGGACCAGGCGGAAAAGGACAGCGTGGTGCTTCCGGTGTGCGACGACATTCCCAAGTCGTTTTTGGTGTGCGACCACCCGTATCACCGGCAGATCGTGTATATTTCCCAGCTGAACACCCAGACGCTGGTGAAAAGAGCGGAAAAGAAGTGAATTTTTTCCCTGTCATTGCCGGGAGATCGGCAGACACCGGGTTCCCGGGAATGACAGGACAAACCCAAGGAAAGGAAAGATCATCCAATGA
>OMCU01000823.1_pt1 | contig 16543 bp, 6 predicted proteins | sample 1645081 | NCBI WGS metagenome assembly OMCU01 (sample SAMEA103958122, study PRJEB25191) | human gut metagenome | biome: human-associated habitat [ENVO:00009003]; feature: intestine environment [ENVO:2100002]; material: feces | place: Germany | collected 2013/2015 | reverse complement strand
GGCAGAGGGAATTGCAGCAGCCAAGGCCCGGGGCGTGAAGTTCGGGCGGAGGCCGAAAGAAAAACCGCCGGAATATCCGGCGGTTTTGAAAGCGTGGCAAAGCGGCGAATTATCCGCAAGAGCAGCGGCAAAATGCCTCGGTATTACCCATCAGACATTTCAGAGTTGGGCGAAATTTAGCGAATGACGGTAAATAAAGTAAAGATTAGTGCCCACCGCCTTTTTTAGCAAAAATTTTGGTATATGCTTGAAACTGGCAGTTTCCAATGGTATAATTATATAAACTAGAGTAGGCTTTATGACAAACGCCTTTATACTTGGCGGCCGGATAAAATTCTGTACATTGCTCTCCGCGTTTGCACATTCTGAAAATGATGATTTGTATATGAATAGCAATAATACGTAGCATTTCGAAATACATAGCACTACACCATAAAAAAGGAGAGATATCGCATGAAACAAAAACTCATCGCACTCATACTGGTACTGTGCAGCGTAGGAGCGCTGTTGGTGCCGCAGGTTATGGCTGAGGAAAAGCCGGTGAGCCGCATCGAATGGGTGCAGCAGCTGGTCAAGACCTTTGGCATGACCGTGGAGGAGGATAACTATCCCGACAACTATTACAGCGACATGGAGGAGACGTCCACGGGCTACCGCGATCTGCTGGTTGCGGTGGAGTTTGGCGTTATCGATTTGGAGGCCGGTCTGGCATTTGAGCCTGACCAGCCTGCTACCCGCGAATTTGCGGCCCACACGCTGAATTTCTGCCTGGGCTTCCAGTTGGACCAGGGAGCGGAATATACCTACGCCGAATCCGCCGAGGTCAGCTATCCGGATGACCTGCAGGTGGCCGTAAACCGCGGTTGGTTCGCCCTGCAGGACGGCAAGGTCCTGCCCCAGCAAACCGTGACCTCTACGGAGGCCGCCGCTATGCTTAAGGATGCCGCAGCAGTGATTGCCGGAGATAAGATCGATGTTAATCATGACAATTCCTTTACGTACGAAAGCGGCGTTGTGGAAATCCCTGAGTCCACGCCTGTGGAAATCAACGAGGACGGTACTATCACAGTTGTGAACCTTCCCGCTGCTGTGACGGTGGGAACAACATTTGTAATCTATCGGGACGGGTTCCCGAATGGCTATAAAGCGGTCAGTATCCGCCAAAACGGGCATACATCGGTGCTTACCGTGGAAAAGGTCGCACTTGACAGCATTTTGAGCAGTGCCGACGCAGAGGGCCGCGTGCGGAGCGACCTGGCGGATTTCGAGGCCGCAGATGGCGTGGATATTGCTTATATCTTCTCGGATGGGTCGGAGACGACGGACCGCGCGCAGGCCGCCCGGGCAACGAAGTCCATCCAGGATATTGTTTTGAACAAAACCATCAGCGGCGTTACTGTATCGGTGACCCTTTCCAAGCTGTCCCTGGACTATGCGCTTTCCGGCGGGGCGGGGCGATCTGTATCTGCCCTGGCTATTCTCAACGGTGAGGCAGCAATTTCCAGCACCATTCCTTTCTCGGCCCCGGCCTCTATTGAGTTGGGATATATCCCCGTGGGCCTTCTGGGCAGTATTACCATTACGGCCGATATCGGTGTGGACGGAACCATCACCTTGAGCTATGGCTGCGACTTCAGCATGGGCGTTTCCTATTCCAGCGCAGGTGGCTTCCGGGCCATTGCGGATTTCACCAGAGAGAGTTTTTCCCTGGCTGCGAATTTCAATGTGCATGCGGGGTTAAAGGTTGCCGCCAATATTACCAACCTTGAGTTCATTTACGGCACCATTTACGCCAGGATCGGAGCTCAGTGCAATTACATGGTAGTTCCCCACAGCGAACCGGAATATCCGGACCTGTGTGTGGGGACAGACGCCTGGATGTATGCAAACGTTGGACTTAATGTGGGTGTTTCCTGCTGGAAAATCAAAGAGTCTTACAGCAAACAGATAGACATCTGGAGCCGGAGCAATAGTCCCATCCGCACTGTCTCCCACCTTGAGGACAATGTTTGGGTTCCCTCTTGCACCTGTGACACCACTGGTGTGTTTGGGCGCTATTTCACTCCCATCAACTCACGGTATTACAACGACGGCCGCCGCGATGTGGTGAATATGCCCACATATACATACACCGTCGATGGGAATGGAAACGCCACGATTACCGGCTACAGCGGCGGCGTGGCGGCGCTGTTCATCCCCGAAACCATTGACGGACACACCGTGACGGCAATTGGTAATAGAGCTTTCAAGGGCAACTTACGGCTGGCTGCAGTAACGATTCCGGACACGGTAACGGAGATTGGGCAGGATGCGTTCAGTGGCTGCCGTAACTTGACGTCCGTGTCATTGAGCAATAATTTGGACAGCATATATGAGTCGGCATTCGAATCAACTGCCATAAGTACGCTATCGCTTCCAAGCAAATTAACGAGATTGGATCGAAAAGCATTTGCAAATTGCACCAATCTGCAGCATGTTTCTATTCCTGCAACATTAACGACTACAACATATGGCACGATAAGTGATGATTGGAATGGCCCGTTTAATGGCTGCAGCAGTCTGAATTCTGTATCTTTCGCAGAAGGAATAACTTCAATTCTTTCGCACTTATTTGAAAACTGTAATGGAATAAGGGAAATCAAAATTCCAGATGGCGTGGCATTGATTGGAGAAAATGCATTTAAAAATTCCACTCTTACTTCTATAGATATCCCGGGTAGTGTGACGAGTATTGAGAGTAAAGCATTTAATAGTTGTGCAAATTTGATATCCATAAAGCTGCCAGACTCTGTAACCGCTATGGGCACGGCCGTGTTTGAGGGCTGCAGCAATCTCACAGACGTGACGCTTCCCGGCACACGAATGAACATCATGGCCGATACCTTTAAGAACTGCACATCACTGAAAAAGATTGTGCTGCCGGAAACTGTGCAGTATATCCGGAGCGGTGCATTCAGCAACTGCATCGCCTTGAAGGAGATCGTATGGAGCAAGGCTCCGGAGCTCATCGATTCTAATGCGTTCTACAATTGCGACGCCATCACGGAAATGGACATCCCGGCCACGGTTACCTCTGTGGGTTATCAGGCGTTTTACGACTGCGATGGGCTGACAAAAATCACCATCCCCGACAGCGTGACGTCGCTGGGCGATTCCGTGTTCTATGACTGCGACGCTCTGACGGATGTGAAGCTGGGCGCCGGCATCACGACCATCCCCGCCTCCGCTTTCCGGCACTGCGACGCACTGGAGCAGCTGACGGTGCCCCGGCGCGTGACAGCCATCAAGGACAACGCCTTCAAGGATTCTGTCAAGTTCAGCTCCATTACCATCCCCCGCAGCGTCACCAGCATTTCCGCCAACGCTTTCAGCTACCTGGACAAGCTGACGATTTACGGCGTGGCCGGAACGTATGCCGAGACCTTCGCCAATACCAACAGCATCAAATTCGTGGACCGGCAGGTCTCCGCCACCTCTGCCAGCCTGGACCAGACGGCCCTGACCCTGAACAAAGGTGCTTCCGGCCAGCTGACGCTGACGGTAACGCCGGAGGATTTCACCGACGAGGTGGTTTGGAAAAGCAGCGACACCGCTGTGGTGACGGTCAGCGATACCGGCCTGGTAAAGGCCGTGGGCGTGGGCACCGCTACCATCAAGGTCAGCGTGGGCAAGGCCAGCGCCAGCTGCAAGGTAACGGTGCTGCAGCCTGTGACCAGCATTTCCCTGAACCGGTCCTCGCTGACGATGGAGGCAACGGATACCTTCCAGCTTCAGGCCAGCGTGTATCCCTCCAATGCCGCCGATCAGCGGGTCCAGTGGACCAGCTCCGATCCTGCCGTGGCATCCGTGGATGAAAACGGTTTGGTGACAGCGCTGAAAAAAGGCACGACTACCGTTACAGCCGCTGCGCTGGACGGCAGCGGCGTGACGAGGACCTGCCAGGTTACTGTCAGCAACACTGCTTACATCTGCACCCAGCCGGAGCAGATGGAGAGTCCCCACGATTATCCGGACAGCTGCACGGATGTCTGGCTGTACACCAGCCCCGGGGCACAGAAGCTGTATGTGACCTTCGATGAGCGGACCCGCATGGAGGACGGCTTCGACTATTTGTACATTTATGATGGAAACGGGCAGCAGATCGGCAAATACACCGGCACAGATCTGGCCGGAACCACCGTCACGGTCCCCGGTGATATGGTGAAGATTCAGATAAACAGCGACGGTTCCGGCAGCGAGTGGGGATTCAAGGTTACGGGCATCCGGGCAGAGGCCTCCGCGGTAGTTGTGAACCCCATCGGTGGGGACAATGCGCCGGCGTGCCAGGTAGACGGGCAGACGCTGACGGTGACCTGCGACCGAGCCTGCGTGGCGGCGTATAAGGATGCGGATGGGAACTACGTCCGCCTGATCCCCACCGCCAACGCCAACGGCAGCTACAGCTATACCCTGCCTGAGGGCGTGTCGGAGGTCACTGTGGCAGTGCGCGGCGACCTGGACGGCGACGGCAAGCTTACGGCCAAGGAGGCCCGGCAGGTCATGACAGCCGTTACCCGCACCGACGGCCTGGACGCTCTGCAAATGCTCTGCGCCGACCTCAATGGCGACGGGAAGATCAGCGCCATGGAAGCCCGGCAGATCCTCTCCGCCGTCACCAACAGTGCCGCTGTGAAGTGGTGAGCGGCAGCTTCCACCCATGTAAAACTGTCCAACACACGCGGAAAGCGTGTTGGAAAATAACAGAAAGGAAGATCACAGCATGAAACACCTGAGCAAGCGATTGTTGGCATTGCTGCTGGTGGTACTGCTGAGCGTTTCGCTCTGCGTGCCGGCACTGGCGGCCAACGAAAGCAACAACCGAGGGGCCGTCTTCTCGGCTGAGTTGGACAAGCCGACTGTCTATGTGTCCGATCAGGAACAGACCGTCATCGTCTCCATCAAGGTCAATCAGAAGATCACCCTGGACTCCTTTGAGGCCAACGTCGTCGAGGAAGGCGGCATCAAGGGAACCGCTGTCTCGTCGCAGGACCTGCCCGGTTTCCAGATCGGCAGCGGTAAGGTCGCGTGGATGTCCTTTACCCCGGACAACTACGAGACAGACCACATCTGCGACATTACCTTCACCATCCCGGCAAACACGCCTGCGGGAACGTATACGCTTGGCCTGAAGACCCTTCTGATCACAGCGGATATTTTCCAGGGCAGCGACGAGTACTGGGAGGATACGGCGGTAGCCACTGCCACGCTGACCATTACATGCCCCCACACCGCGAAAACGGAGCATCCGGCAGTTGCCGCTACCTGCACTGAGCCGGGCAGCGAGGTGTACTACACCTGCGATGCCTGCGGCCAGATGCTGGATAAGGATGGCAACGCCATTGATGCGATCCCCGTTGTCGATGCCCTGGGCCACGACAGCCGGCACCATGATCGCGTGGAGCCTACCCACGAGGAAAACGGCAACATCGAGTATTGGACCTGCGCCCGCTGCGGCAAGTTCTTCAGCGATCAGGCCTGCACCAAGGAGATCACAGAGGCGGACACCATTCTGCCCGCCCAGGGCCACAACTACAGCAAGAATTGGTCCAGTGACGCGGAAAATCATTGGCACGCCTGCGACTGCGGCAGCAAGACGGATGTGGCCGCTCATGACTTCCAGTGGGTAATCGACAGAGAGCCCACCGAGGAAAGCACCGGCATGAAGCATGAGGAGTGCACCGTCTGCCAGTATGCCAAGGAGGGCGTGGAGATTCCCAAGCTGGATCACACCCACAACATGATCCATCATGACGCTGTGCCCGCCACCTGCACGAACGATGGTACCGTAGAGTATTGGCACTGCACCAAGTGCGGCAAGGATTACAGCGATGCTGCCGGTGCACTGGAGCTGACGTCTCTGGTGGCTCCTGCTCTGGGCCACGATTGGGATCAGTGGATCGAGGACACGGCTGCCACCTGCACGGAAAAGGGCCTGAGACATCATACCTGCCTGCGCTGCCAGACCACGGAGGAGGAAGTCCTTGAGGCTCTGGGTCATGACATGACCCACCATGCCGCCAAGGCTGCCACCTGCGTTGCAGAGGGCAACATCGAATACTGGACCTGTGCTCGCTGCCAGAAGAGCTTCGTTGACGAGGCCGGTACCCGTGAGGTGCAGAATGTGACGCTGCCGGTGGACCCCGACAACCATGCCGGAAACACCGAGGTGCGGGGTCAGAAGACTGCCACCTGCACCGAGGATGGCTACAGCGGCGATACCTGGTGCCTGGACTGCGGTAAAAAGATCGCTGACGGTCAGGTTATCAAGGCTCTGGGCCACGACATGACCCACCATGCCGCCAAGGCTGCCACCTGCACCGAAGATGGCAACACGGAATACTGGAGCTGTGCTCGCTGCCAGAAGAACTTCACTGATGAGGTCGGTGAAAAAGAGGCTGCTGATGTGACGATCCCCGCCACCGGTCACCATTGGGATGAGGGGAAGATCACCAAGGAGGCCACTGCAGCAGAGACGGGCGAAAAAACCTTCACTTGCACCATCTGCGGTGTGACCCGCACAGAGACCATTCCCGCGACCGGCGAGCCCGATCAACCCGCCAAGCCCGATCAACCCACGACTCCGAAAACCGGAGATGCCGGCGTAGTCCTCTATGCCGCCATGGCCGTCCTGGCAACGATGGGCGGGGCAGTGGTGCTGAACAAGAAAAAGCACACCGTATAACATAACGCAGTAAGGAAATCGTTGGGTTTCCAAGATAGCGGAAAAGGGAACACCCAGTGCAAAAGCCCTGATCTGGGTGTTCCCTTTCTGTATTTTCAGATTTCGGAGGAAATTATGCTGTTTCAGACATTGCTCGGCCCCCTTGCCCGCAAGCTCCTGCTGTATGGGGCGATCTGCCTGGTAAACGGTGTTCTGGGGTGGCTTATTCTGCATAGGCGGAAGGCCGCCGTGCCGGGCGATGCAAAATCGCTGGCATGGCTGGGATTCGTACTTCCCTTTGCCTCCGGCGGTTTTTATTCATTTGCCGCTGTTCCGGTAGGTATTTACCTGGTTTGGTACATCGCGTCTGCATTCAAAAGAAACGGTCAGCTCACGTTCCGCTGGAATTTATCAACTGTGGCGATTTTGCTGCTGCCGCTGGCCTATGCGTGCAGCGTGGCCTGGGCCGCAGACAAGGGAATGGCTCCGTTTGGCTTTGTACACACATTTCCGTTGCTTTTGTATGTATTGGCCCTGTTACAAGTTGCTCCGGGAGAACGCGATTCCGTTTACGCACTGCTTCCCTGGGGAGCGGGGGAAATGGTATTGCTGAGTTTTCTGATGGGAAAGATCCCCGGCCTGCAGGATATGGTTCTGGTGAATCAGCGTCTGGCCGGTTTTTTTGAATATCCGAATACCTTCGCGGTGTTTCTGATTGCCGCACTGGTGCTGGTCTGCACACAGCAGAATCGCTCCTGGTGCGAATACGCCCTCTGCGCGTTACTGATTTTCGGTGTATTGGAAAGCGGCAGCCGCGGGGCTATGCTGCTCCTGCTGGCAGTGCTGGCGGCAGTTGGCATAATGGGTCGCAGCGGGAAGTGTGCTCTTCTTTTATTCTGCTGCCTGGCGGCAGCCGCAGGGCTGTATGCCGTGCTGACATATTTCCTCAGTGGGGGTGAGCATTACGACCCGGCCGCGGCTGGTTCCAGTACCTTGCTGGGACGCATACTGTATGCAAAGGACCTGCTTCCTGTCATTTTGAAGCATCCCTTTGGCGTAGGCTATATGGGCTATTATGCCTTACAGGGAAGCTTCCAGCACGGTGTTTACAGCGTGGCCTATGTGCACAATGAATTGTTGCAGCTGCTGATCGACGTGGGATGGCTCCCAGCTGGCCTTTGCGCTGCCGCGGGTATACACGGGATTTTCAGCCGATCGGCATCCATGCGCCAGCGTATGCTGTTGGTCGTGTTGCTGGGACATGCGCTGGTTGACTTTGACCTGCAATTTCTGGCGATTTGGCTTCTTCTGCTGCCTGCGCTGCAAATAGACGGTGGGAAGTGCTGCCGGCTTCGAAGAACGGGAGCCATGTCTGTCACACTTCTGGCCTACTGCTTTCTTGCTGTGAGCTTCTGGCTCAGCATAGGGGACCTCCTGTTTTTGACGGGCAACGCACAGGCCGCTTTACGGGTTACGCCGTTTTACACGCGGGCGCTGGAAAAACAGCTTACCACCCTGGATGACGCGGAGCAGCTGAACGCGGTGGCGGACCAGCTGCTGGCGTGCAGCCCATACTCAGCGCTGGGCCATGACGCCAAGGCCAACGCAGCGTATGCGTCGGGGAATATACGAGCCATGATGCAGGAGAAGGAGTCGGCCATTGCCTGCAGCCGTTATACGCTTGCCGAATACGGCGACTATTTTCAAAAGCTGTATACGGCCATGCTGTTTTATTGGCAGTCGGGAGATGACGTCAGCGCGCAGGTTTGCCGGGAAAAGCTGCTGGCTATACCGGATATGCTGGAGGAGGTGCGCCGCAGCACGGATCCGCTGGGCTGGAAAATCGCCAATCAACCGCAGCTGACCTTACCGGAGGAATACCTGGATATTCTGGAAAAGCTGAGGAGGGGTTAGAAATATAGAAACCTTGACGCGCGCATGCTGCTGTCCGGCGGCGTGTGCGGCAAGGTCTGAAAAAGTGGAATAGCCTTCTTTGGCTCCACTCAGACGCTGATCACTTGAGAAACATATATAATCTTGGAGGAACGCAAATGAAAAGACTTGTTAGTGCACTGCTGTGCCTATGCATACTGCTGACACTGCTGCCCGTGAGCGCAATGGCTGCGGAAAATGTCTCCAGTGGCAGCTGCGGCGACAATCTGACTTGGGAATTGGATGCGGAGGGTACACTGACGATTTCTGGGACGGGGGATATGTGGGATTACACCTGGCAAGAAAAAACACCATGGGCGTCAAGTTACTCGAGTATAAAAGAAGTAATTCTAAAAAATAGCGTGACCAGCATTGGGGAATATGCATTCTCTGACTGCAGTAGCTTGACAAGCGTAACGATACCAAATAGCGTGACCAGCATTGGGGAATATGCATTCTCTGGCTGCAGTAGCTTGACAAGCGTAACGATACCAAATGGCGTGACGAGCATTGAGCATGGTGCATTCAGTAGTTGCAGTAGCTTGACGAGCGTAATTATTCCGAATAGTGTAACGAGCATTGAGACCGGTGCATTCTATCACTGCACGGGCTTGACGAACGTGACGATTCCGAATAGTGTGACCCACATCGGGAATTATGCATTCCGTGGTTGCAGTAGCTTGACGAGTGTGACCATTCCGAATAGCGTGACCAGCATTCGTCCCTATGCGTTCTCTGACTGCAGCAGCTTAACGAGCGTGACGATTCCGAATAGTGTGACCAGTATTATGTACAGAGTATTCTATAACTGCAGCAGCTTGACAAGCGTGACGATTCCGAATAGCGTGACGAGCATTGAGGACGAAGCTTTCGGCGACTGCAACAATCTTAGGGAGGTGCATATAACAGATATTGCGGCATGGTGTAAAATCGTTTTTGAGGTGTATCCATCAAATCCATTGTATTATGCTCATAATCTGTATGTGAACGGCACACTTGTAACGGATTTGGTGATCCCGGATGGCGTAGCGAGCATTGGAAACGGTGCATTCATTCACTGTAGCAACTTGACAAGTGTGACAATTCCGAATAGCGTGACGAGCATTGGGAACAGTGCTTTTGAGGACTGCAACAATCTAAAGGAGGTGCACATCACAGATATTGCGACATGGTGTAAAATTAATTTCGGATTGTTTAATTCATCAAACCCATTGTATTACGCCCATAATCTGTATGTAAATGGCACACTTCTAACGGATTTGGTGATTCCGGATGGTGTGACGAGCATTGGGACCAATGCATTCTGTGGCTGCAGCAGCTTGACGAGCGTGACAGTTCCGAATAGCGTGACAAGCATTGAGAGCTATGCTTTTGAGGACTGCAACAATCTAAAGGAGGTGCATATAACAGATATTGCGGCATGGTGTAAAATTAATTTTGGATTGTATGGTTCAGCAAATCCATTGTATTGTGCTCATAATCTGTATGTGAATGGCATACTTGTAACAGATTTGGCGATTCCAGATGGTGTGACGAGCATTGGGCCCAATGCATTCTGTGGCTACACAGGTTCGAGTGTGATGATACCGAATAGCGTGACGAGCATTGGGAAATATGCATTCGATGGCTGCAGCGGCTTGACGAGCGTGACGATTCCGAATAGTGTGACCAGTATTGGGCGCAATGCTTTCTATCACTGCACGGGCTTGACGAACGTGACGATTCCGAATAGTGTGACGAGCATTGGGCCCAATGCATTCTGTGGCTGCAGCAGCATGACGAGTGTGATGATACCGAGTAGCGTGACGAGCATTGGAATCGGGGTATTCGCTGACTGCAGCGGCTTGACAAGCGTGACGATTCCGAATAGTGTAACGAGCATTGAGAATGGTGCATTTGATGGCTGCAAGAGCTTAACGAGCATAACGATTCCAAATAGCGTGACTAGTATGGGGTCCAAAGTATTCTATGGTTGTGATAATCTAACAGCTCTTGCGATGCTGAATCCAGAGTGCGAAATATATGAAGATAAAAACACCCTTGGTTCTCCCACACAGACCACGATTTATGGCTACATCGACTCCACGGCGCAGGATTATGCGGAAAAGTATGGCTACACCTTCAAGACCCTTGACCAGTGTCCGTGGGATCCGGGAATGGAGGCTCGGGATAATCTTCTCCGGATCGTCAAGATCACACCCAACCACGCCACGATCCGCCCCAATACTAAGATTGAAATACTGTTCAATAAGGAAGTCGAATTCGGCCTGGGAACTATCAACCTGCGGGATGGGGATGACAACATTGTTGCGCAATACCTAACGACTGCCAGTGCGAGCAATATTTCTATTGATGGGAAAAAGGTTACCATTGACATTTCTGAGTGGAACCTGAAGGACGGTGCCTATACGGCGACCATCACTCCACGGGCCTTTAAGACAAAGGATGGAATTTACTTTTTCGGCCTGAACGATAAGACGGAATGGGAGTTTGATGTTTGCAGCTACGCAGATGAAGATGATGTTTTGGATTATTCCAAAAAGGGGATCCTGTTTTGGAGGCGAGATGACCCCACTAAGCCCGGCATCCCCGACGGCACCGACGATCAGTATGCCGAAATCTTGCTCCGTTGGGCAAAAGAAAATGGAATCAGTAATCTGACCAAGGAGAAGGCGCTTGCCATTCTGGATCAGCCGATGTACCTGCCGGTGACAGATATGAACGGGGCAACAGTGCTGCTGAACGATAAGCAGACAACGGTGCGGCAGGCTCTGGAGGATATTCTGTTTTTTGACAGTCTGAAGCCGTTTGCCACAGGGATCGACGATGCACTGGGCGAGGTTACAGAGTACAAGGGTAGTATCAATCAAAATATAATTCGTCAGGAGACAGATCTGTATGAGAAGATCATCAGTTGGTATCCGCAAATCAACAAATATCTGAAGAAGAGAAGCGAATGCAGCCCGTTTTACTCCAGCGCGGCGGCCTTGGCCTATCAAACACTGCTGACCGCAGCCGATGCAGCCGGAGGAACGGTGTATTCCTATGCAAAGCCTTTGCTGAAGGCAACACTTGATACAAGCATAGCGCAAGAGTCCTATGCGGGCCTGACCCAATATGCAGATTATATTGATTTTAAGAACGCTACAAAAAATCTTAGCACACTGGTAAAGACCTTGAAGGCCGAAGGCAAAGCGGTGTATCTCGCAAAAACAGACACCGGTCTGTCAAGTGCCAAGGTCATCGTTCGCTTAGGTGTGGACCTGCTGCGGGATACCTTCAAGGATAGTGACAACAAAATTTTGAAGGAGGTAAGCACCGCATGGGACAACATCGACACATCTATGACGGCAGGGAAGCTTTGTGCATTTCTTGGAAACAGCATTGGCGCATTCCCGATGATTATTGAGCTGTATAACAAGCTGGAGACGCGTGCGAAACACATGAATGCTGCGTTCTATTTTATCTCTGATTATTATATTCAAGATAAATACCCGGACTTTTATAACCAAATGTTTGATGACACGGGATTTCCTGACCAAACGAAGAAAAGCATGTTTTCTTTGCTGTATAGTGGAATTTCGAAGGATGACCCCGTCCTCAGCAACTGGTTTAAATATTTTCTGACATCGGGAGAGGACACGTATCGAGACAAATGCAGGCAACTGCGGTTCGACCTTGTAAACTACATCATGCTTTTGCAATATGCGCAGGAGTTTGATGCAGATACCGCGAAGAACGCTCTGGTCCGATATGTCAGTGCGGAGTGCAGCAGCAAAAAAACGACCCAGTTCAATACATCATGCCCTGTGATGGTAGAGGTTTATAATGCAGCCACCAACTCTCTGGTAGCATCTTTGTCCAGTGAGGACACTGCGCTGCCCTCCAGCGAGTACGGGACGATGTACTTACTGGGCGAAAACAACGAAACCAAGTGCTTTGTTCTCAACTCAGATGCATATTATGCCAAGATTATTCCATATGGCGATGGCACGATGAGCATTTCTGTGGTCACAACAGATGAAAATGGCACAGTTAGCGGTAAGGCATTCCGGGATGTTCAGTTGACCAGCGGCGTAGGGTTTGAACTGAATCTTGATGACATGGAGGAGGGCCTAAAAACAGACACAGGTGCTACCATTGAAAAGGATGGGTACATACCGGTGACAGGTATTGACATTTGGGGAGCAGGCGAACTTGCAATTGGGGCCGCAGAAAAACTATCTGCGAAAGTTTATCCTATCATTGCAACTAATCAACGCCTCACATGGAAGTCCTCCAATGAAGCAGTGGCAACCGTGGATGAAAATGGCGTTGTGACTGGTGTGGCAGAGGGAACGGTGATTCTTTCCGCAAGTTCAGAAGACGGCATTACAGAAAATCATACTATAACGATTTATACGCCGGCTACTGGCTTGGAGTTGAATACGGAATCGCTGTCGATGGTTGTGGAAGAAACCTATGCAGTATCGGCTTCGGTATCTGGTAATGCTACGCATAAGGTCCAATGGAGCACCAGCGATATGAACATTGTAACAGTAACGGAAGACGGAGGACTGACTGCCAGGGCACCGGGACAGGCAACTGTTACTGCACAGATCGACGGACTGCAGGCGGAAGTGCTTGTAACGGTTTATGCGGCCGCCCTGGAAGCGAAAATGTATCAGCTCGATCTCGGCGGAAATGCGGTCAGCTTGGAGATATATAACCATTCTGCCGCAGACAGAATTGAGGATATGGCCTATATTGCCATTTATGAAAGCGGCCAGCAAATCGGCTTGAGTACATTGTCTATTCACCTGCCTGCAAATAGTAGTGTAAGAGAGAAAATCGAACTCCCTGAATTTGTGCCGGAAAAGACTTATTCTTTGGTTTTCTATCCGATTGGTCATGACACAGCAACGCAGGAACTGATTCTTGTCAACGGTGCCTATGCGGTTTATACGTCAACGGAATCCGCTGCCGCAGAGTTACAGGACTGCCAAAAGGATACTGTTACCTGTGAAGATGTAATCGATGGGGAAACGTATACCTTGTATGCGCTGACAGATGACAGTGGTGTTCCGAGCGAAGATAATATTGCGTATATTGCCAGAAAAACGGCAGAGAAAGATCAGATAGACTTTGTGATATGCCCCAATGACGATAACGACATGTGTTATGTGTATCTATCTGACAAAACGGGCGTGCTGAGACGGGTTACGGCAATCAATTTTGCTCTAAAGCACGCATATAATGAAAAACATATCTGCACCCTGTGTGGTGCTGAAGATTCTGTTGCGGAAATTATACTATCGACGTTACCTACCAAAACTTCCTATGTGGTAGATAGAGACATGTTGGATGTAAGTGGTGGTAGGATAATGCTTCGCTATAACGGAGGGACCACAGAGGAAACAGATTTGACAGCAGATATGATTTCTGGATTTGACAATACTATATTGGGAAAGCAAACCTTGACAGTGACTGTGAACAATGCAAGCATTACTTTTGACATTGAAATTGTTGAGATGCCGGTTTCATATGTGACCGTTGAGGGAGACAAAATAGTATTGTATTACAATGACGGTATTACTGTAGAAACATCGCTGAAAGAAGGGATTGTATCTCATTTTAACATTTCAGAAACTGGTGATAAAACATTGACTCTGTTCAGCAAAAATGCTTGTGTAGTAGCTTATGTGAATGCAACCGGAGACTATGTGCGATTGAAAGCATCTGCTGGGGAGGATGGGAGCTACCAGTATATAATACCTGTTGACATCACAGAAGTGACAGTGGCCGTGAAGGGTGACTTGAACAGCGATGGACAGTTGACGGTCAGAGAGGCAAGGCAACTTTTGAGAGCGTCCATGGATTCAGATTTTCTGACAAAAAAACAGTTTATGTGCGCGGATTTGGATGGAGATGGTTCCATTTCGGTTCGAGAGGCCAGAGTTCTGTTGAAAGCATCCACCGACAGCACATCAATCACTTGGTAAGTAGCCTACTTTTGTTGGAGACAATTGCTCTGAACAATTCGGCAAACAATGAGATTTTTGCGTTTACTAAATTCAGCAAACTTAGGGGATAGCGTTCGGCTAAGCGCCAAATTCGCCGAGATCCGCTAGGCTTACATAGAATTTGTCAAAATCTAGGAACGGAAAAGATAATGTACAATAACTTGCGCAAATTGAAAAGAGTATGAAGAAAGACATAGCTTGCAGGCTCTGATAGAATGAAGTCACGACACACCATTCTGAAAGGAGACAGCAAACTATATCCGAGAAAATTGTACAGCTGAATGAGGAAATTATCAAGGGGCAGCTCAAAGAATTAGTTCGCAGCAGCGTAGAAGAAACCCCCGAACGAGCTGCTGGAAAAAGAGGCGGAGTCGTTGACGCAGGCGGCCCGCTACGAGCGTAGCGAGGCCCGTCAGGGCTACCGCAGCGGCCACTACGACCGGAATTTCACCACGACCTCCGGCGACGTCACGCTCCATATACCGCGGCTCAAGGGCATATCCTTCGAGACTGCCATCATCGAGCGGTATCGCCGCCGGGAGAGCAGTGTGGAGGAGGCCCTCATCGAGATGTACCTGGCAGGCGTTTCCGTGCGCCGTGTGGAGGATATCACCGAGGCACTGTGGGGCAGCAAGGTTTCGCCCGCTACCATCAGCGAGCTGAACAAGAAAGCCTATGTCCACATCGAGGACTGGCGGAACCGCCCCTTGCAGGGTGGACGCTATCCATACGTCTACGTGGACGGTATCTACCTGCGCCGCAACTGGGGCGGAGAGTATGAAAATGTTGCTGTTTTGGCGACTATTGCCGTGAATGAGGACGGTTTTCGTGAGGTTTTAGGTGCCGCCGAGGGCATGAAAGAGGACAAGACCAGCTGGGTCAATTTCTTTCAGTGGCTTCGCGGACGCGGCTTGGACGGCGTAAAGCTCATCGTCGGGGACAAGTGCATGGGGATGCTGGAGGCCGTGGGCGAGGTGTTTCTGGACGCCAAATATTAGCGCTGCACGGTGCATTTCTACCGCAACGTTTTCTCCGTTGTGCCCAAATCCAAGGTCAAAATTGTGGCAAAAATGCTCAAAGCGATCCACGCCCAGGAGAGCAAAAAGGCGTCCCGCGAGAAGGCGAAAGCCGTGGTTGCCGAGTTGCGCGCCATGAAGCTGAAGGAGGCTGCCAAGAAGGTCGAGGACGGCATTGAGGAGACACTGACCTACTGTGACTTCCCCAGCGAACACTGGACGCGCATCCGTACCAACAACGCGATCGAGCGGCTGAACCGTGAGATCCGCCGCAGGACGCGGGTGGTGGGGACGATCCCTGACGGCAACTCCGCTCTGATGCTGGTCTGCGCGAGGCTTCGCCACGTGGCGGGCACTCAGTGGGGCAGCAAGAAATACATGAACATGAAGCACTTGGAGGCGGCTCTAGACGACGCCTCTATTGCCGGCTGACTTCATTCAGCCGGAGCCTGCAAATAATTTTGCGCATAAACCTTGACGGCACCGTTGGGAGAGCCAGTGGAGGGGCCTCATAGGTAAGCTGTTGGAGCGGCGGTTGTGGACCGCAAGCTGCTTTGCGAAATCGTCCAGAGAATAGAATGCGTGGCAGGAATAGAAGCGTTTCTGGTCCTCACGGTGGCTGCGCTCCACCTTACCGTTGTGCCGCGGAGTATACGGGCGAATCAGCTTATGCCGGATGCCCAGCTCAGCAGCCGTCCGCTGAAACAGAGACGGCAGCTCGCGCTTCCTGCTGGAGAAGCGGTTGGTAAACTCGGAACCGTTGTCCGTCTGGACACACTCCACCTTGATCCCGCGGCGTGCATACCACGCGGTCAGTCTGCGCAGGAAATCAGCCGAAGAATAGGTGGACTGCTCCGGATAGGCGGCGAGGAAGCGCAGGCGCGTGAACTCGT
>OMCU01000784.1_pt1 | contig 17301 bp, 13 predicted proteins | sample 1645081 | NCBI WGS metagenome assembly OMCU01 (sample SAMEA103958122, study PRJEB25191) | human gut metagenome | biome: human-associated habitat [ENVO:00009003]; feature: intestine environment [ENVO:2100002]; material: feces | place: Germany | collected 2013/2015 | reverse complement strand
GGGAGAGATGTACGGCATGGAGCCCGACCGCCATGGCATGGTGTGCTGTCCGTTCCATTCCGACAGCGACCCCAGCATGAAGCTGAACGACACCTATTATTATTGCTTTGGCTGTGGAGCCAATGGAGATGCCATCGACCTCACCGCCAAGCTGTTCGACCTGAACCCCCGGCAAGCCGCCGAGAAGCTCGCAAGTGACTTCGGGCTTGACCCGGACAAGCCGCCCGCCAATGCCATCGCCCTGCCGCCGCCCAAGCGTGGCCTGACGGACGAGCAGTGGGCAGACATCGCCTACTGCCTGCGGGTGCTGACCGACTATCTCGACCTGCTGCACGACTGGCAGGAGCGTTACAAGCCCGCCAGCCCGGAAGAACCGCTGGACGAGCGGTTCGTGGAAGCCCTCCACATGACCGAGACCATCGAGCACCTGACGGACTGCGTTGCATTTGGGACGCCCCAGCAGAAGGCCGCTGCCGCCGCACAGCTGCTGTCCGGGTCGTACCTGCTGATGCTGGAAGAGCGCACCGACCGCCTTGCTCTGGCAAAGTGCGCCTGACGATTGATTCACCTGAAGTGGTGGGTCTCACCGTGAGACCCACCACTTCACTTTTCTAAAGGAGAACCACCACATGAAGAAAAACATTTCCCGCAACCCCTTATGGCCGGACTGGTACAACGGCAAGAAGATCGATGAAGTCCAGTTTGGCCGTGCCTTTCTGGAACAGTGGCCGCTGAAATGCGTCAACGGTACACTGTACACGCTGGACGACCCGGTAGAGGACGAAAGCGAGATCAAGCAGCGCATCTTGGAGAACATCGAGGAATATGTCACCTCCGGCCTGTCCAAAAAGGTCACCAACATTCTGGAGACCATCAAGCTGCTGGCCTTTTCCGACCCGTTCCCCATCGAGCAGGACTGCATCCACCTCCAGAACGGCGTGTACCATCTGCCGGACGGCTCTTTTCAGGAGACCCGCCTGTTCTGCCAGAACCGCCTGCCTGTGAGGTATGACCCCAAAGCCGCCAGCCCTGACCGCTGGCTGACCTTTCTGCACGAGCTGCTGGACGATGCCGACATCCCCACCTTGCAGGAATATCTGGGCTACTGCCTGATCCCCAGCACCAAGGGACAGAAGATGATGCTCATTGTCGGCAAGGGCGGCGAGGGCAAGTCCCGCATCGGGCTGGTGCTGAAACGGCTCATGGGAGATGCCGCCAGCAATGGCAGCGTCCAGAAAGTCGAGAACAACCGCTTTGCCCGTGCCGATCTGGAACGCCGCCTGCTGATGATCGATGACGACATGGACATGAACGCCCTGCCCAAGACCAACTATATCAAGACCATCGTCACCGCCGAAGCCAAGCTGGACTTGGAGCGCAAAGGTGTCCAGAGCTACCAGCGGGACATCTACGCCCGGTTTCTCTGCTTTGGCAACGGTGCGCTGACTTCGCTGTACGACCATTCGGATGGTTTCTTTCGCCGCCAGCTTATCCTGACCACTAAGGACAAGCCTGCCGACCGCACGGATGACCCCTTCCTTGTGGAGAAGATGTGCGCCGAGTTGGAAGGCATCCTGCTCTGGTGTCTGGAAGGGCTGCACCGGCTGGTGCAGAACGATTTCCGCTTCACGGTCAGCGAACGAGCCGCTGCCAACGTGGACACCATCAAACGCAGCAGCAACAATGTCATCGACTTCATGGAGTCCGAGGGCTACTTCCGTTTCAAGGCGGACTACTCCATCAGCTCCAAGGAGTTCTACGACATTTACAAGCAGTGGTGCGAGGACAATGCCTGTCACAGCGTGTCTGCCATCCGTTTCAGCGCAGAACTGCGCCAGAATGACCGCCGCTATAACCTTGAAGCCACCAACAACATCTACCTGCCCGGTGGCCGCAGGGTGCGGGGTTTTGTAGGCATCGAGCCGCTTGTCCACCCCTGCCCGTAAAAAGTGCATTTTTTCACGGAAGAAGTTCGTACAACCTGTACGGTCTGTACTTGTACGCACCTGTACGGAAAATTCAAGTAAATTAAAACGTGCTATCGTTTATATTTCAAATTCCCGTACGCCGTACAGACCGTACAGGTTATTTGAAGTCCGTACAGATTTTTTGTACACCCCAAGAAGGAGCGTGATCTATGAAAGCCCAATACGGCATTTTAAGGTTCAAAAAGTACAAGGGGCCTGCCATCAGCCCCATCGAAGCCCACAACGAGCGCACCAAGGAGCAGTACGCCAGCAACCCGGATATCGACACGAGCCGGAGCTGCTACAACCTTCATCTGGTGCAGCCGCAGGGCAGGTACCGGGAAGAAGCCGACCGCATGATAGCTGCCGCCCACTGCCGTGTCCGCAAGGACAGCGTACGGGTGGTGGAGGCTCTTGTCACCGCCAGCCCGGAGTTTTTCAAGGATAAGACCAACCGGGAGATCAAGGCGTATTTCGAGTATGCCTTGGAGTTTCTGAAAAGCAAGCAGAACGCCCAAACTTTTATCTCGGCTGTTGTCCACATGGACGAGAAAACGCCCCACCTGCACCTCTGCTTCGTGCCCCTGACTGCTGACGGACGGCTGAGCGCGAAAGAGATTATTGGCAACCGCAAGAACCTTGTGAGGTGGCAGGACGAGTTCTGGCAGCACATGGTCAAGCAGTACCCGGAGTTGGAACGGGGCGAAAGCGCCAGCCAGACTGGACGGGAGCATATCCCGCCTCGTATCTTCAAAGAGATGACCCAACTGACCAAGCAGAAGGAGCAGTTGGATGCCCTGCTGGTGGGCATCAATCCCTTCAACGGCAAGAGCCGTGCGGCGGAGATCAGCAAGGTGCTGGACAGCTATATTCCCAACGTAGCACGGATGAGGGACCAGCTGCGAAAGTACAACGTAGCCTTCACCAAGACCGCCACCGAAAACGAAAAGTTGAAAGAGAAGAACAAGACGCTCTCTGCCTCGCTGGACAAAGCGAAGGAAGGGAGCGTCTTGAAGCGTCTGGAGGATGCCAAGCTGCGGCAGGACTACGAAGCCGCCCTGAAAACGCTGGACAGCATCCCGCCGGAGGTCATTCGATTCTATGAGAACCGCACGCAGGAATCTGTGGTGCGCCACGATAAGTAAGGAGCAACGCCTATGTGTAATAAAATGTACGAGAATGTGAAATCTTCTGATTATACGAAAAAGTTCTTGCAGTCGGACTATGATCCGGCTACAATGGAGGTGGTCACTCGAACCAATGCCGTCAAGTCTCCGACCAACAGCCCTGAGACCACAAAGCTGGTGTACACGGTAAAGGAGGTCGCGCAGATGCTGGCCATCAGCCAGCGTGCCGCCTACAACCTGTGCAACAGTACCACCGAGTTCCGTGTCCTGCGGGCAGGCGGAAGCATCCGCATCCCGAAAGACAGCTTCGATGCGTGGCTCTACCGGGCAGCTTGATAAGGAGGCAAATCTATGGCATATATCACGAAACGCGGCAGCTCTTACAGCGTCCGCTACACCTATCAGGACGAGCACGGCAAGAGCTGCGACAAATGGGAGAGCTTTCCCACCAAGGAGGAGGCGGTAAAACGCCAGAAACAGATCGAGCATGAGCTGGCGACCGGTAATTTCCTGATCCCGTCCACGGTGACGGTAGCAGAGTTCCTGATGGACTGGCTGCCCAAGCAGTGCAGCAAGCACAAGTGGGCACCCAAGACTTACCAGTCCAATCTGGCCCTCATCCAGAACCTCATCATCCCTTATATCGGGGAGATGCAGATGCAGAAGCTGCGTCCCTACCACATCGAAGCCCTGTACGACACCCTGAGCAAGACCCCCTGCGGTCAGTATGTGGGCGGCAAGCGGCGAGACCTCTCGCCCAAGCAGCAGAAGCGCACCCTCTCCGGCACCACTCTCCATGAGGTCCACCAGTTGCTGCACAATTCCTTTCTGCTGGCGGTGGAGTGGGGCATCCTCATCAAAAGCCCCGTCCCGGTGGAGGCGCCCAAAAAGACCACCCAAGAGCGCAGCATCTGGGAGGTGGAGGAGATGCGGGCAGCGCTGGACAGCATGGAGGACCCTATCCTGCATCTGGCGGTGCACCTGACGCTGGTGGGTGCACTCCGAGAGGGTGAGGTGGCAGGTCTGACCCCGGAGGACATCGACTTTGATGCTGCCAACGGCATGGGCACCTTCACCGTCAACCGTTCCATGCAGCGGGTGCAGAAGGACACGCTGGCACAGGTGGACAAGGGCTGCATCCTCCGCATCTTCCCGGACAAGCTGGAGGGCAGCAAGACCTCCCTCATCCTGAAAGACACCAAGACCGAAGCCTCCTGCCGCACCATCTTTATGACCGCTGCCCTGCGGGAGGAACTGAAGCAGTGGCTGGAACGGCTGAAGCGGGAAGAAGCCCTCGACCCGGAGCGGTACCGCAGCAGCGGGATGCTGCTGCGGCTCCCCAACGGTCTGGCGGTGGAGCCGGTGCTCATCCGCAAAAAGTTCCTGAAATGGCAGGACGCGCACCCGGAGTTCCCCCGTATCGTCTTTCATGGGCTGCGGCATTCCAGTGCCACCTATCAGCTGATGATCTCCGGCGGTGACATCAAGGCGGTGCAGGGGACCACAGGACACGCCAGTGCGGATATGCTGGTGAACACCTACGCTCATATCCAGCAGTCCTCCCGTGTGGAGCTGGGCAAGAAGTTTGAAAGCGGCTTCTATGCCAAGCCCGACACCTCCAGCCCGCAGGCTGTACCCGCCGCAGGCGAACCCACCATCTCCATGACGGCTCTTTTGGAATTGCTCAAGGATGCCGACCCGGAAATGAAGGCAAAGCTGCGCTTGGCACTGCTCACCTGATGCAAAAAAGGGCACTGATTGCAATGCAATACAGCGCCCTACATAATCGGACATGGATAACACCGACCGTGCAAAAACCGTGCAGAAACCGTGCACCCATGGCTTACAAAACAAAAAAGCCATGAAATCTTTCGATTTCACGGCATTTTCTGGTGCAGTAAAGCAATCCAAATCCGAACCATTTCCCTCGGATGCAACTTCTGTCGCTTCTCCAAAGGTGACGGTCTGTGTTCCTTCTTTATAGTTGAAGGTTATCAAAGCCTTATCGTCATACAGGTAAATTGCATTGATGAAGGTATCCACCAGCGCCTGCCGCTGGTCTTTCAGGCGCATATCCAGCTTGCGGAACCGCAGCAGCCAGAAGCGGATGAAATCTTCCGTGACCTTGGGCTTTGCCAGCTTCTCTTCCGCAATGCGGGCTTCAAGCTCACGCTTGGTTTCTTCGAGCTGCTCCAACCGCTCCTTGGTGGAGCTGGTCAGGATACCGGCCTGAATCGCATTGAGCATATTCTGGATACCCGATTCCGCATCCCGAAGCTGCTTCTCATAGAGGGGAATGTTGGTGTTTTCCTTATTTTGCAGTTCCATCACCTTGGCAATGATGGATTCCATGGCGGCATCGTCCTTGACAAGCTGCATGGTCTGGTTGACCACCAGATCTTCCAGCCACTGTTTACGGACGGTCTTTTTTTTGCAGCCTTTATGCTTCTTGGCAGTGGCACATTTATAATAACGGTGGACTTCACCCGTCCGGCTCGTGCCGCTTTCGCCAAACATCAACGCCCCACAGTAGCCGCAGAACAGCTTGGTGGTGAGCAGGTAGTCATCCTCTGCCTTTCTACGGGCAGGGGCTTTCTTGTTTTTGGCGATTTTCTCCTGCACATCCTCAAACAGTTCCAGCGGAATGATGGGCGGGATAGCATCCGGTACGACCACATCCCGGAATTTCAGTTCTCCGATGTACCGCCGGTTTTTGAGCATATGTTCGACGCTGTTATAGGTAAACGCACCGCCCACCGGGTTCTTGATGCCGTTTTCGTTCAGCCAGTCCCGGATCTCCTTCATGGTGGAGCCTTCATTGTACTTCTTGAACGATTCCAGCACAAAAGGCGAGGTGAGAGGGTCAATATGGAACTTCCGTTCCGAATCCAGCGTGTAACCAAAGGTTCCACGACCACCGTTGCAGCGTCCTTTCAGGATGTTCTCGGTCTGTCCACGCACGACCTTCTCGGCAAGGTCAGCGGAATAATACTCGGCATAACCTTCCAGCACCGATTCCAGAATGATGCCCTCCGGCCCCTCGGAGATGATCTCGGTGGCAGACATGAGCTTGACACCATTCTTCTTCAGCTGGGTCTTGTACCGGGCACTGTCGTAGCGGTTCCGGGCAAAACGGTCAAGCTTCCAGACCAGCACAATGTCAAACAGCTTTTTGTCGCTGTCTTTTATCATCTGCTGAAACTCCGGGCGGTTGTCCGTCTTGGCAGAGATGGCACGGTCAATGTAGTGCTTGACGATGGTGATGCCATTCTTTTCCGCATAGGCAGTGCATTCACGAATCTGGCCTTCAATGGATTCTTCGCGCTGGTTATCCGATGAATAGCGGGCATAGATTACGGCGGTCATAGACTCACTTCCTTTTTTTATCGAACAGATGGGTAGCTTTTTGCATACTTGTAGATTTGGCGCGCACAGTCAAGGCTCATTTTGCTGGAATCGTTGTGTTTGAGCCATGCATTCACATTGCCGGGATTCAGCTTCAAGTCTGTGTAGAGACGATAATTCGTCAGTTTCTTTTTCTGCTGAAGTTCCAATACCCGGCGATGGATCAACGCTTTCGTATCATTGTCCGCAAGAGAGGTATCCCGCACCGAGCAATAGCTGCGCCAAACCTTCAAATAGCCTTCCGGCAGTTCTGATGATTGCTTTTCAAGAAGCACCAGCATTTGCTCCAGCGAATAGAGATTAGAAAGTTGCTCATATTCCGCAGCAATCGTACTGTTTGCGGTGTAGCGGAGCAGCAGTTCTACTTTATCAAAGGCCAAAGCATAGAGAAACAACGGTTCTTTCAGGCGGGGATTCTCGCTCAGACAATCTGCCAGCTTATGAATACTAGCCGTCTGCACCCCGGAAAGCTCTGCCACATACTGCTTCAAGAAACCCTCAAATGTCAGCTTTCGCATGGTCTCCACCTTTCCACATACTCCTGATAACGGATATAAAAATCCCGATACCGCCAGTCGTTCAAGATGCTGGCTTTCAGTTCATCTTCATCCGTTGCAAGGTGTTCCAGCAAATCCCAGTCCAAAGAGTTCCGCACGGCCTCGCTCTCTACGTCTGCTTTGTCGGTGTCCCGAAAAGAGCACAGCTTTGCAATCACCAAGTCCTCCAGACTGGGTGTATAGAACTGCACCTTTGTACCACCAAAGGGTAGCGGCTGAAGCCGGTCTTGGAAGTTATACGGGAAATTGTCGATGTAGGCTTCCACATCGGTGTTGATGTCGTACTTGCCAAGCAAACTGTACAGTTCTTTCGGAACACTCAAGGCATCAATGTCATGAGTAGCGCGGGTCAGCTTGCCCAACAAAATGAACGCACTGCCGCCTACAATCACCATCTGATAGCGGTCGTTATTGTCGATCATCAGGTCTGCGTCTTCGTCCAGACGTTCCAGACGCTTGCGGAGGTCATCTAAGATCATCTTTCCCATAAAACAGTCTTTCTTATTTTCGATAATAGTATTTTCTAAAATCATTTTACAGGAAAGAAATCTGATTGTCAAGCACAAATCAACGACATTTCATACAATTCATACTACCATGTTGTCAGTCCACATCTCACACTGGCTAATGACCGTGCTGATTGCCGTATCATAATCTTCCGGTGGATACTTATATTTTTTCAGCAAGTGCTTCACCATCTTACGCATACTCGCACGGGCAGTTTCTTTTTTCTGCCAGTCTATCGTCCGATTTTTGCGCAGCATTTCCGTAAGTTCTCTGGTCAAGTCAATCAATTCATTATTTTGATAGAAGTCCTTTATGTTTTCCGGCTTTGTCAGAGCATCGTAAAAAGCCAGTTCTTCCTGCGTCAAGCCCAGCTTTTTACCATTGTTATACAGTTCTGTAATCTCCTGTGCCGTTTTCAGAAGTTCCTTGATGACCTCCTCGTTTGTAATCAAGCCATTGTAGTAAGAGTTCATCAACTGTGTAATCTTTTCTGAAAACTTCTGAGACTGCACAACATTTGTCCGTTTATACAGTGAAACTTGCTCTGCCATAAGTTTTTTCAAAATTTCTACGGCAATGTTCTTTTCTTTCATTTTTGAAATTTCATCCAACACCGCCGGGTCAAACAGGCTGATATTTTCATCTGCCTTCTTACTGTCAAACAAACTGATAACACCTTGACTCTGGATACTTGCTTTCAGCAGTTCATTGATTTGAGCATTGATTTCTTTCAAAGAAAGTGTCTTGCCGCCACTCCCACCATAGGTGATCTTCACCACCGTAGAACGGACTGCTTCCATGTAGGCCGCTTCGTGTCGCTCCTGCTCCGTGGTCATGCTGGAACACAACGAATGCGACTGTTTCAGCAACAGAGCTTCTCGCAGGAACAGATCTTTGCGCTTGGGTGCTTTTGCGTCCAGAACAAAGTTTACGCCGCCAGTGACCAGCTTTGCCATCATCAACGGAGAACCACCAATAAATCCGCTGAAATCAAAGCCGTGCAACAAATCTTTGCACACCTGAAGCTTTTCCTGAAACTTTGGATAAGCAACTTTGGCAATGTCCATATCGCCATATCGGGACTGGTCACGCTTGGTATACTCCTTCATAGCGGCTTTGAGGGCAGATGCAATGCCAACGTAATCTACAATCAAGCCGCCCTCTTTGTCCTTGAACACACGGTTCACACGAGCAATCGCCTGCATCAGATTATAACCGTGCATCAGCTTGTAGATGTACATTGTCGCCAGCGAGGGAACATCAAAACCGGTCAGCCACATATCCACAACAATGGCAATCTTCATCGGGTCATCGTTGTCTTTGAATTTCCGGGCAAGTTCTTCTTTGTGAGATTTTGTACCGATGATTTCTTTCCAATCCTCCGGGTCATTGTTGCCACCAGTCATAACTACGCCGATTTTTTCGTTCCATGTCGGGCGCAGCTCCAGAAGTTTTCGATAAATCTTCATCGCAATCGGGCGCGAATACGCCACGATCATCGCCTTGCCCGTCAAAAGATTAGCGCGGTACTTTTCGTAATGGGTGACAATATCTTCACACAGCGATTGAATGGTAGAATCTGCTCCCAACACACTTTCCATCTGTCCCAGCATCTTTTTGCTTTTTTCAATCGTTGCAGCGTCCGATTGCTGTTCCAGCGCATCGTAGGTCGCATCAATCAAGGCCAGTGTATTCTGGTCAAGGTGAAGTTTGATAACACGGCTCTCATAGTAAACTGGACGCGTTGCTCCATCTTCCACAGCCTGCGTCATATCGTAAATATCGATATAATCACCAAAAACTTCACGCGTATTTCTATCTTTTGCCGAAATCGGCGTTCCTGTAAAGCCTATGTAGGTTGCGTTCGGCAGGGCGTCATGAATAATACGGGCATTACCAATGACCGTATGTGCTTCTTTTTCACCCTGTTCATTTTCTTTAATGACTATTTTTTCATCAAAACCATACTGTCCGCGGTGGGCTTCATCAGCCATCACCACAATATTTCTCCGTTCGGACAGCGGCTTTTCGCCACGCTCAAACTTAAACATCGTGGTGAAGATAATGCCGTTTGCTTCTCGACCATCCAGCAGCTTGCTTAGATTATCCTTGCTGGTTGCCTGTATCGGTGTCTGGCGCAAAAATGGTGCGCACTTGGCGAACTGCGTGTAGAGCTGATCGTCGAGGTCGATGCGGTCGGTCATCACAACGATGGTGGGGCTATCCAGAGCTTCTTGCAGCAAATGGGCATAGAATACCATCGACAGTGATTTTCCGCTGCCCTGCGTATGCCAGAACACACCACCCTTGCCATCCGTTTTAGTGGCAATTTTGGCTTTTTCAATTGCTTTTCGCACCGCGAAATACTGATGATACCCCGCCAGAATCTTGAACTGCTTCTGTCCATCGCCAGAGAACAGAATAAAGTTTTTCAGGATGTCCAGCAACCGCTCTTTCTGGAACATTCCTTCATAGAAGGTATCAAACTGCGCATACGCAGTGTTTTCATAATCACCGTCTTTTGTTTTCCATTCCATAAAACGGTCAAGTCCAGAAGTAATTGTTCCCGCCTTGTTGCTCGAAAGGTCACTGATTACGCAAATTGCATTATAATAGAACATCGAAGGAATGTCCTTCATGTAGTTCCGAATCTGGTTGTATGCGTTTTCTGCACCCACTTCGTCCTTGGAAGGACTTTTCAGTTCCATCAAAACCAACGGCAAACCATTGATAAACAAAATAATATCCGGGCGGCGGTTGTTTCCATTTTCCACGAAGGTATACTGGTTTACCACATAGAAATCATTATTGTCTGCATCTGCATAATCAATCAGCTTTACTACCGAAGACCGTTCTTCACCCTTGACTGCGTATTTGACCGTGATACCGTTTTGCAGATAATCCATAAAGACAATATTCTTCTGCAATAGGCTTCCTGCATCAAAATCATTCAGTTTCAGGATGGCTTCATCAATTGCCACAGCCGGAAGGCTGCGATTCAGCCGCACCAGACAATCCCGCAAAACATCGTCCAGCAGAGGGCGGCTGTAATCTGTTCGGTTCATATCAGGAGCATAAATGTGGGTGTAACCCATATTTTCAAATAGCTCTATGACCGCTTGTTCAAAGGTATCTTCGGTAAATGAAAGCATGATTTTTTCTCCTCAACTATTATCCGAAGTTGCTGTATTCGATTCTTGCGCAATGGCATTCACAATCTTTTCAACGATAGACTGTGCTGCTCTTTTTGCCATCGCACGTCCTATCGGCGTACCATTATCCAATGTGTCCGTCAGTGCCAATCGAACTTTACTGAGTCCAATTTCCTTGCGATACCAATCTGGCATCAGATTTTCCTGAATTGCAATATAGGACTCATCAAAAAACGCTGGATTTATTTCATCCCGCAGTACCCTCTGAATAATCTCATCCACTTTATCGTCTGAAATATCTAAATCACATACTTCTCTAATATTTGTTACCGGAACTTCTATTTTCACAAACCTATCGGCCATAGGCTTTTGTATGTTCGCATAATTGCTTTTAATATATGCCATCTGGTGCTCAAGTTCCGGGAAAAGTGTTCCTTCATTGATATTGTAAAAACTTAGTTCTTCTAAAATTGCACTTTTTCTTCCCGCTGGTATTCTAAAACTTTGAAGTTCAAATTCATCTTGGACATCACTATATGCCCGTTTAACAATGCTCTGCCCGATTTTGCCTTTAAGCTGAACATTATATTTTCCGCAGATCAAAAAAGAGCCGCTTTGCCGCACCAGTCTTTCATTATTTAAGTTGGAAATCACAAAATAATTTCTTTGAATAATTGAAAGCAAGCTTTTATATTCACTTGCCCTACACTCTTCTGCTTCTTTATCCGTATAAATCCCGTACTTGTTCAAATCCGAAAGCAGCTTTTCTAATGTATAGTCGCCCGAAATTTCATGGCTCGCCAAATATGCCAGCACTTTGATCTCTATGTCGCTATAACTTTTTCCGTAATCTCGCTTATAATAGATTTTTCCATCGGTCGGCGGCAACAATGTGATTTTCCCGTCATTTGTCTTTCTCTCTTGATTGTTCTGGCAAGCAAAATACAGTGCCACTAGCGGATTCTCCGTCACATCCAATAGTCTTGTTGGCAACCCATAGTGTTGCAATTTTGCGAGCTTTTCAAAATCTGTTGTCAACTTTCTGAAGTCGTCAGGATTCCGTGTGTAAGCTGCGTTTATCAATTCTGCTTCATGTGGTAGCATCCCACCACGGAACACTCCCGGCATGACATTCCATTCGTTGCTGGCCTGTCCACGGAAGAAATAGTGTTTTGTGCTTACTTCTGCGCCTTCTTCTTTCTTTATTGTTTCCTTTATATCAGAAATGTAGGTCAGGTAGCTATTAAGGTTTGTAACAACGCATTCCTTCGGATTTCTTGTCTTAGCATTATCAAAATCTTCCATATTATCCCTTCATTTCTTTTATAAACGATAATTTAGCGGCTTAAAGCTGGATATCAGACACATCAATTTCGCCGGACATAATCTTTGGCAGAAGGGTATTTCTAAGAGCGGTGAGCTTTCGATTCTCAATTCGATTTGAAATAATCAAGTCAAAAAGTGGTTTTATTAAGGTGCTGATTCGCTTATAATCGCATTTAGAGGGAATAATTACTTCTGCCTTTTCAAGTTCCTCCCTTTTGATATGCCCCATAGTTGTTGCCTTATCTGCTGCAACAGCAATGAATCTATCAAGATGATGTGCTGTCCACAAATAATAGAACCACTTGTCATAATTATTCGAGGTCACTTTGAAAAGATGCTGATTTAATCCACAAGTTCCGCCACACCAAATATCAACCAAAAGACTACCCGACCAAGAAAATATAATATCTCCATCATGAATAATATACTCCGACTTGATACTGGGTGAGCAAAGCTCACTGTTGGCATCACAAATACCTTGTCTTAATTCTTTGATTTTTAATACGGGAAGTCCTGTTTCACCATCTTTAGGACGGTATTTTTGCATTGCCAGCCCATTCAAATAGTCTGCAATGTCCAAAAGATTTCCGGTTTTCCATCCATCTGGAAGAAAATCAAGGTTAAGGAAGTTCTCAGAAAAAATTGCTTTTACCTGAGCATATAAATTATCGTTTATCTCGTGATTCAGTTTTATTTTGTTTTGAATAGAACCAAGAATTCCAACGACTTTTCTTTGCTCATCGAGTGAAGGCAAGTCAATTTCTAATTGCTCAATCATACCTTTCGTCAGCGCATTTCGTGTTGCGCCTGCTGATGCAAGCTGCAACAGATGGCTTTTACGCCATTGTAAATAGTACAGCAGATAGCTATTTACCGCCTTGCTTTCATCAACACGAATGATTGCAACATGCTGGTTCACTCGTCCCGGCAAGTAATCATCGTCCATTAAACATGCGCGAGCAACAGAGTCGCCTGTAATATTGAGAAGAACATCTCCGGATTGAAGTTCAACATTTCTCAACTTATCTGCCTGCTCATCATTGATGTATGCTAGCCCATCACTAGAAAAAGAAAAATCCAGAACATTTTGGCTCCTTACAAGAGCAATGCCTTCTGCTCGATAGGCCTCTTTTCCACCTCGTGGCGTTGCACCGCTTCCGATTTTTTGACATATATCAGCCAATTTTACAACTGCCATCTTTTCACCTCATCCAATAAATTTCCTATGTGCCAATTTCACATTCTGTTGTTTTACCATTGCATAGTGCATAGTTGTGTCGATTTTCTGATGCCCTAAAAGCTGCTGCACCTGTTCAATCGGCATTCCCTTGTCAATCGCTGACGTTGCTAACGTCCGTCTGAACTTATGTGGATGCACTTTATTTAGCTTTAATCGCCGCCCCAATTCACGAAGCATCGTTTCCACACCGCCGATCATCAGTCGTTCATGCGGCTCTTTCAATGTCACAAAGAGTGCTGGATTGCTGTCTGACCGTTCATCCAGATAATTTTGAAGGTGGATCTTCGTCCGTGCGTCAAAGTATACCAATCGTTCCTTGTTGCCTTTACCAAATACCACGCATTCACGCTCATTAAAATTGATATCCTCCCGATTAAGTGTCACCAATTCCCCGACACGCATTCCGGAAGAAGCCAACAAATCAATAATTGCTAAATCTCGCACTGTCGAGCAGTTGTCACGCATCAGTTCCAATGCCTCATCCGAATATGTTTCCTTGATGATTTTGGCGGTTTTCACTTTGTGAATCCTGCGGACGGGGCTTTTCATAATAAAATCTTCATCTTCCAGCCACGAGAAGAAGCTGGAAAGAATACGCCGGATATTGTCAATTGTAACTTTGCTTGCCCGCCGCTGTGTTTGATAATCCGTCAGATACCTTCGCAAATCGTCCGTTGTAATTTGCTGCGGTGATTTTCCCACGCCATTCAGCATCGCTGCAATAGTTTTTGAATAATAGGTCAGTGTTTTCTCGGAACATCCTTCTATCCGCTTTGCCGTAATGAACGCTGCTGCCGAATCTTGTTCATCAACCTTTGGCTGCTCTTCACCCATTTCAATTATGACACCTTGAAATGACACTTCCAGCACTGCTTTCAAATGCAGCAACTGTTCGTTATTGAGATACGGCAGCATTTTTCGCTGTATCTCGTTGATAATTTGATTTTTCATCGTCGTATCTCCTTATTACGATTTCAGAGAACGACGGCAGTGGCAGTTTCTCCATAGGATCTCCCGCCACTGGTGAGAGGTATTAAAAACCTGGTAAACGATAATTTACAGCAGCAAGCGTTCGCAGCGTTTGATAACCTCGTAGCTAACGCTGAAAACACTGATTGCAATGTGTCTGACTATGCTTTTCTTAACCCAAAACGGGCACTGGCAAAAAATCAAATGGCAAGAAGCATCGACATGAGTCGTTTATCGACAAGTAGAGCTTTTCCATCTGGCTGGGAAATGAAACCGTTTGCCGGAGGAATGCGGTTCACGAATGGAGATACCCTTTTAGCTCGCATTACCCCCTGTCTTGAAAACGGCAAAACTGCTTTCATTGATTTTCTTGATGATGGCGAGGTCGCTTTTGGATCAACGGAGTACATTGTACTCGCACCTAAAAATGACACACCGCCTGAAATGCTGTATTGTTTGGCTCGCAATCCTGCATTCATTGATTACGCAGTCAAAAATATGAACGGTAGCAGCGGGAGACAACGTGTTTCTGCCGAAACAGTAGGTCAATATCGACTTCCCCTGTTTGACAAACACAGTCTGTCGATATTTAGGGAAGTTGTTTCGCCGATGTTTTTGAAAATGCGATACAATTCCCTTGAAAATATGAGACTGGCTGAGTTGCGTGATGAGTTATTGCCAAAACTCATGTCCGGCGAGATTGGTGTCTCCAATATCCGGCTTTAAGCCGCTAAATTATCGTTTATCTTTTTGTTCAACTCCGTTTTCTCGGATATTGTGTAATAAAAATCACCGATTGACTTTTGAATATCCATATTCGGTATCGGAATCATTATTTGATCGAAAAAACTTTTTTTGAAATGTGGAATCACATCACCTACACTTGTACTTAGAATTTGCTCTTGAATTTGAAAACTACGCAAAACAGCTAAAAGATATTTGTTATATACAATTTTAGGATCGGCTCTTAATGCAACCATATCTTGCGCAATACAAAAATCTATTGGATCGGGTACCAAACACACCCTTCCAGGTGTTCCTTTACACACAAAAATAATATCTCCAGGTTCAGGGTGCGCTCTAAACCACGTTCTGTATGTTTCCTCTGAGAGATACCTAATTTTTTCATATACAGGGTATAGATTTTCATTTCTGACGCAATTTGTTGCAATTAGTTTATGTCCCGAAGGGGCAGTTGGTACAGTTTTTCCTCGGTTGTCAACAACCGTTAAAAGAACACTGGGCAACGGTACTTTCGGGCACTCTTTCCAAATGTCAAACTTCATATCCAATCGCCCCCAGCTTCTCCTTGATTTCTGCTTCCAACTTGTGCGACTGCTTGAACAAATCCGAAAGTTCAGAAGTCAGTCGAGCCATTTTTTCTTCAAACGGCTCACCATCATCTTCCTGTTCCTCAACCCCAACATAACGGCCCGGCGTTAAAATATAATCCTGCTCTGCAATTTTCTCCGTATCAACAACTGCGCAGAAACCTTTTACATCTTCCAGTGTACCATTAACATAAGCATTGTAGGTATCGGCAATTTTTTTTATATCCTCATCGGTCAGTTCACGCAGCTTGCGGCTCACCATATCGCCCATCTTCCGGGCATCGATAAACAGCGTTTTTCCGGCTTGTTTCTTGCGTTTAGAGATAAACCAGAGCGAAACTGGAATCTGGGTCGTATAGAAAAGCTGTGTCGGCATGGCAATGATACAGTCCACAAGGTCAGCATTCACAATATTCTTGCGAATGTCACCTTCACCGCCAGACTGAGAAGAGAGCGAACCGTTTGCAAGCACCATACCCATGCGGCCACCCGGTGCAAGATGATAAATCATGTGCTGAAGCCATGCAAAGTTCGCGTTGCTTGCAGGCGGCATACCATACTGCCAGCGTACATCATCTTTGAGCTGCTCTGCGCCCCAGTTCGACAGGTTGAAAGGTGGATTCGCCATGATATAGTCTGCCCGCATGGTCGGGTGCTGGTCGTCAAGGAATGTATCCGCCGCATACTTTCCAAGGTCGGGTTCAATGCCACGAATGGCAAGATTCATCTGCGCCAGTTTCCATGTGGTCGGGTTGGAATCCTGTCCATAAATCGAGATATCGTTGATATTTCCACTATGGTTCTCTACAAATTTTGCAGACTGAACAAACATACCGCCGCTGCCGCAGCAAGGGTCATACACTCGTCCCTTAAACGGTTGTAGCACTTCCACCAGCGTCCGCACAACACAGGACGGCGTAAAGAACTCGCCTCCGCGCTTTCCTTCCTGCTCTGCAAACATCGACAGACAGTATTCATAAGTGCGTCCCAGAATGTCCTTTTCGCTGCCGTGTTCAATCATTTTGATGTTCGTAAACAGGTCCACGACTTCGCCCAACCGCCGTTTATCCAGTTCCTGGCGTGCGAAATTTTTCGGCAGGATATCCTTCAGGCGCACGTTTTCTTTTTCGATAGCGCGCATTGCATCGTCAATTACCTGACCGATTTCCGGGTCATGTGCCTTTGCAGAAACATCGCTCCAACGCGCACCAGCAGGCACAAAGAAGATTCCGATGTGTACTCGTCACGATCTTCCTCAAAGCCATCACCGTCTGCAACCAGCTGATTGTACTTATCTTCAAAACGATCCGAAATATATTTCAGGAAAATAAGACCAAGGACGACACCCTTATACTCTGAAGCATCCATATTGCCCCGAAGCACGCAGGCAGCATTCCAAATCTGCTTTTCGAATCCAATGTCGGCGGTGTTTTTCTCTGCCATGGTTCAATACCTCCGTTTTAGCTCAACAAATTCTGCTTTGAGTATAGCACAGATGTGCTGATTTTCCAATTTGTGCACACAAATTCTTTGTAAGATGCTTCAATTTCCGGCAGATAAGTCCTACTATCACAACTTTATCGCAATAAATTTCACAAAACTATCTTGACGCACCCTGCAAACCATGATATTCTCTGTCACAAATCCCACCGATTTTGTGGATTGGTTTGAAACCATCCACAAGATGTGGTCGTGTTCATTTTGAACACTGCCTCGCCGT
>OMCU01000777.1_pt1 | contig 17469 bp, 12 predicted proteins | sample 1645081 | NCBI WGS metagenome assembly OMCU01 (sample SAMEA103958122, study PRJEB25191) | human gut metagenome | biome: human-associated habitat [ENVO:00009003]; feature: intestine environment [ENVO:2100002]; material: feces | place: Germany | collected 2013/2015 | reverse complement strand
TTTATAATTTTCACTCGTTAAATCTCCGAAAATTCCTAAAGGGGAGTTTACGCTCAAATTACCAAACTTATCATCGGTAAAATATCCGCAGAAACTGCCGGCTTTACCGCAGACGCTTTTTTCAATGCCGCTGATTTCAGCCCGAACCGCTTCTCCCGATTTTAACGGTAACAAAGCAGCCGTGTCACAGTCGCATATTCCATGACCGAGTGCGGCAAAATAATTATTGCTGTCATTATAATAGGTTATAGTTCCAATGCCTGCACAGCTGTCACGAACCCACGCACCGAGGAGATATACTCCCACGGTATTTTTAATCGGCAAAACGGTTTTGTTTTCGGTTTTGCCGTTTCTATCAATTTCAACAGTAATTTCATTGCCGTTTGATTTTTCAATTTCAGACTTTAATTCTTCATTTGTGCTGATTTTTGTATTATTTACTTTCTTTATAATATCGTTTACTTTAAGTCCGCCGTCTTTTGCGGGGCAAACATATTTTTCACCGTCGTAGTAGCTTTCAAGCTTGATTATCATTGCTCCGTTAGCATAAAATTTAACTCCGAAAGCCTCACCGCCAATGTAAACCTCATTTTTATCATCAGCGGCATAAGGCGAAAAAGTCGAAACAGTAAATAATAATGTGAAAATCAGGGCAACTGATATAATTTCTTTAAATTTTCGCAAAAAATTCACCTTCTTTCCGTTGCCTTTATTATGATTTGCATTTATAATATAGATTAGTGCGTTGATGAAAATATTAAAAATGTTACTGGCAGAGGATTTTCTGAAAAGGCGATAAACAGCCGTGCATTGTAAATTATTTTCTGAAATTATATCATTTTCTTATTATGAGGTATATATGGAAAACATAAATTCTAACCTTGTCGGTCTTACCGATTCCGAAGTTCAAAAGCGTATAGATGAAGGAAAGGTAAATATTTCAACTAATATTAAAACCAAATCAATCAAAAGAATATTTTGTGATAACATTTTTACGCTTTTCAATCTTATAAATGTAATTTTGCTTGCGGCATTGATTTTTGTGGGTTCACACAAGAATATGCTTTTTATCGGTGTTGTTATCGCAAATATAATTATAGGTATAGTTCAGGAAATTCGTTCCAAAATAAGCGTTGACAAGCTGACTATTTTGTCTGAGAAAAAAATCAATGTTCTCAGAAACGGTAAAATTGCAGAAATAAGTAAAGATGAGATTGTCCTTGACGATATTCTTGTGCTTTCAAGAGGAAGCCAGATTCCTGCCGACTGCATTGTATGCGACGGCAACTGCAGAGTCAACGAAAGTTTGCTTACAGGCGAGTCAAATCTCATTGAAAAAAATGTCGGAGATGAACTGCTCTCTGGCAGTTTTATTGCGGCAGGAAAATGCTATGCTCAGGCTGTAAAGGTCGGAGCCGATTGCTATGCCGCTAAGATAAATAACGAAGCCAAATATATTAAAAAAGTAAATTCTCAGATTATGGAGTCATTCAATTTCATTATCAAAATCTGTACATTTGTACTTTTTCCAATCGGCATTGCATTTTTTATTCGACAATTTACCTTGCCCGATGCAACATTGCAGTCTGCTGTAATCAGCACTGTTGCGTCGCTTGTCGGTATGATTCCAAAGGGAATGATTCTTCTTACAAGTTCTGTTCTTGCAGTATCAATTATCAGGCTTTCATCCAAAAAGGTGCTTGTACAAGAAATGTATTGCATTGAAACACTTGCAAGAGTTGATGTGCTTTGTCTTGATAAAACGGGAACGCTTACAACAGACGAAATGACGGTAACAGGTGTCATTCCGTTTGGGGCTGATGAAAATAAAATCAAGAAAGCACTTTCTTCAATTGTAAAAGCGTCTGATGAACTGAATGCAACTTTGTATGCACTGCGCGACTATTCAGATTCCGTTTCACCGTATGAGTGCAGTAAATTCTGCGATTTTTCGTCCGAAACAAAATGGTCGGGCGGTACCTTTGAAAACGGCAAATCCTACATAGTCGGTGCGACTGAATGTATTTTAAAAAGCAGAGAAAAGTATTCCGAGGTGTATTCTGAGATTGAAAAGATAAATCAAACCGTCAGAATTCTTGTTCTTGCCGAAAGCGATAGTGAACCGGACAAAGACTCTTTGCCTGATGATTTAAAACCTCTTGCACTCATTCTTATCAAGGATAAACTTCGTGATAATGTAAATGAAACGGTAAAATATTTTAAGGAACAGGGTGTCACCTTAAAGGTCATTTCAGGCGACAGCGTTAAAACTGTTAAAAATATTGCAATTGATACAGGGATTGAGGGTGCAGAAAATGCAATCGATATGTCAACCGTAACAACAGATAAAGAGCTTGAAGATGCGGCAGAGCGTTGTAATGTGTTTGGCAGAGTAACTCCGGCTCAAAAGAAAAAGCTTGTGGTTGCCCTTAAAAAGCACGGACATTCGGTTGCTATGACAGGTGACGGAGTAAATGATGTTCTCGCACTCAAAGAGGCGGATTGCTCCGTAGCTATGGCGTCGGGCAGTGATGCCGCACGAAATGTGTCACAGCTTGTACTTGTCAATAATGACTTTGGCGCAATGCCGAGCGTTGTGGCAGAGGGCAGACGAACAATCAATAACCTTGAACGAAGCTCTGCACTCTATCTTGTAAAGACGATTTATTCGGTTATACTCTCAATTTTCTTCATATTCTTCCGCACAGGATATCCCTTTGAACCGATACAGCTTACGCTTGTCGGTGCATTAACGGTTGGATTGCCATCATTTGTTCTTGCACTTCAACCGAATAAAGATATAGTAAAAGGTAATTTTACCGTAAATATAATAGCAAGATCACTCCCAACAGCTTTTTGTATTTCGGCAGATACAATATTACTCGCAATTTTAAAGTATATGACAGATATGCCACAGGCACAGTTTTCAACTCTCTGCGTATATCTTACTGCATTTTCATGTATGCTGCTTGTAATCAGATTATCAATCCCGTTCAATCCGCTCAGAGCCGTTATGGTCATCGGATGTTCCGCCGGAATAATAATCGGTTCAATCTTCTTCGGCGGATTGTTCTCACTTGCACCGCTTACATTTGAAAACATCATATTGCTTTTAATCTTTGCTGTAGGCACATTTGTTGTATTCAATATATTCTACAATATAGCACAGCACTATATAGAAAAATTCAAAAAGGAAAGTCATCTTAAACTGACTGCAAAAAGAAATGCAAATAAACAAAAACGCTGAAAAATTAATCAGACAACTGAATAATCAAGGCTATGAGGCTTTTATAGTGGGCGGTTGTGTTCGTGATTATCTTCTCGGATTGACTCCGCATGATACAGATATTTGTACAAACGCTTTGCCCGAGCAGACAAAAAAATGCTTTGAGGCTTATCATACTTTTGATACAGGTATCAAACACGGCACAATTTCTGTTGTATGCGGCGGTGAAGTCTATGAAATCACAACCTACCGTATTGACGGTGATTATTCCGATAACCGTCATCCGGACAGCGTAAGCTTTACACGAAACATAAACGAAGATTTGCAACGCCGTGACTTTACGGTAAATGCAATGGCATATAACGCTGAATACGGTCTTGTCGATCCATACGGCGGTAAAAATGACCTTAAAGATAAAATTATCCGTTGTGTCGGAAATCCCGATACACGCTTTAACGAGGATGCTCTGCGAATCTTGCGGGCATTACGCTTTGCCTCTGTTTACGGATTTTCAATTGAAGAGAACACATCAAAGTCTATATTTAAAAATGCAGACTTGCTAAAAAACATTGCAACAGAGCGTGTGACTTCGGAATTTCTAAAGCTTATCTGCGGTAAGGATGCCGTAAAAATTCTTGACGCTTACCGAGAAACGATTGCTGTTATTATCCCTGAAATTACCGTTATGTTCAATTTCAATCAGAACAACATTCATCATTTGTATGATTTATGGCAACATACCCTGACTGCACTCGGCACAATTGAGCCGAATCCCATACTTCGTATGACAATGCTCCTGCATGACATCGGCAAGCCTTCTGTCAAAACTACTGACAACAGCGGTCAATCGCATTTTCAGGGACATCAGCTTGAAAGTAAAAAAATTGCAGACAGAATTCTGCACAGACTAAGATTACCGTCTGATTTTATTAACAAAACTCTTCTGCTGATTGAATATCATGATGTCCGTTTTAACGGCAGTAAAAAGCTTATGAAAAAGGTTATGAATGTACTCGGTACAGATCTTACAAAGCAGTTGTTAGAGGTCGAATACGCCGATATATCTGCCCAGTCTGAATATCAGCGAGAAGAAAAACTCGGATATCTTGAAACGGCTAAAACACATTTTAATGAAATAATCAAAGATAACGAATGTTTTAAGCTGAGTCAGCTTGATATCAACGGTAAAGATGTTTTAAACCTTGGCGTAAAAGAGGGAAGAGATGTCGGAAATATTCTCGATTATCTGCTAATGCTTGTAGTAGATGCAAATGTTCCAAACAAAAAATCAATACTCATATCAAAAGCCAAAGAATATATTTACGGTAATCAAATAAATAAGTAATTAAAAAGGAGGATTTCAGCGAAAACTGAAATCCTCTGATTTTTGTTTAAAATTAAAGAACCTTTGATAAAAATTCCTTTAAACGGTCGTCCTGCGGATTATTGAAGAACTCCTGCGGATTGTTCTTTTCTTTGATAACACCGTCGTCAATAAATACAACATCGGTTGCAACTTCCTTTGCAAAGCCGATTTCGTGAGTAACAACAACCATTGTCATACCTGCCTTGGCAAGCTCTTTCATAACATCAAGAACTTCGCCGACCATTTCGGGGTCGAGTGCAGATGTCGGCTCGTCAAAAAGGAGAACATCGGGATTCATAGCAAGCGCTCTTACAATTGCAATACGCTGTTTCTGACCGCCTGAAAGCTGGTTCGGATATGCGTTTGCCTTTTCGGCAAGTCCTACACGCTCCAAAAGATCCATAGCGTCTTTTTTAGCCTCATCTCTGCTCTTACCAAGGAGCTTGACAGGAGCCATTGTAAGGTTGTCAATAACAGTCTTGTGGGGGAAAAGGTTAAACTGCTGGAACACCATTCCCATTTTTTGACGGTGAACATTTATATTAACCTTTGGATCCGTAATATCTGTACCCTCAAAGAAAACGTGACCGCCTGTCGGTTCTTCAAGTCTGTTAAGGCAACGGAGAAAAGTTGACTTACCCGAGCCTGACGGACCGAGAACAACAACTACATCGCCTTTAAAAATGTCAATATCAATACCTTTAAGAACCTGAATATCCTTACCGAATGATTTTTCAAGTCCTCTTACGGAGATTAATGCGTTATCTTTCACTCTTTTTCAATCTCCTTTCAAATCTTCTGAGGATGTACGAAAGTACAAGTACAATTACAAGGTAAATCAATGCAACCGTAATAAGCGGGAAGAATGCCTCGTAAGTTCTTGAACGAATCATATTACCAATATATGTGATATCTGCAAGTGCAACATAACCTGCAACCGAAGTTTCTTTGAGAAGTGTAATAATTTCATTGCCGAGTGCAGGAAGAACATTTTTAATTGCCTGCGGAAGAACGACCATTGTCATTGTCTGTCTGTTGTTAAAACCGAGTGAACGGCTTGCCTCAGTCTGACCGATGTCAACAGCCATAATACCCGAACGAACAATTTCTGCAACATAAGCGGCAGAGTTCATACCAAATGCAATGATTGCGGCAAAGATACCATTTCTTACAGATGCAAGAATAATGTAATACATAATCATCAACTGAACTACAACAGGTGTGCCTCTGATAACAGTAATGTAGATATTGCAAATCGCATTAAAGAATTTCAGAACACAATCACCGAAGCTCCTGCATTTTCTCTTGTCAAGCTGAATATCGTGAGTAGCTCTTACAAGAGCAATGACAAAACCGATAATAACACCGATAATACCTGCAAACAATGTAATTTCGAGGGTTACAAGCAAACCGCTTAAAAGCTGCTGCCATCTGTTATCTGTGATGAATGTGTTTTTAAAGCTTTCGCCGAGATTGCCGAACAAACTGCCCGATGCACTGTCGTTTACGATAATAACCTGAGTTGTGTTTGCATATGAAGTTGAAAAGTCGATATTTTTTCTTCTTTCCGGTGTGTCAGTCATACCCGCCATACCGAAATCGTCTTTGCCGGTCTGAACAGCAGTGATAACAGAATCAAATTCCATATCATCAATAACAAGTTTTTTACCGAGCTTGTCACAGATTGCTGTAGCCATCATCGGATCAAGACCGACAATTTCACCGCCCTCAACATATTCATACGGTGGAAAAGCAGCGTTTGTAGCCATATGAAGTTCACCGTCATACTTGATATCCTTAGGTGATTCATAGGGTACGGTATCGGTATTACCCTCTATGTAATAGCTTTTGATTTTGTCCAGAACGCCCTCGTCTTTAAGCTCTGCAAGAGCTTTGTCGATTTTTTCGGTGAGTTCATGATTTTCCTTTGAAATGCAGATTGCATACTGCTCTTCCGCAAAAGGTTCATCAAGAATTTTTAGTCCTGCATTTGCTTTTACAAATTCCTTTGCCGGTTCACTGTCAATTACAACACAGTCGATTTTATTCTGTGTAAGAGCTACGATAGCGTCGGCACCCTTGCTGTAACGCATAACCTTGGTGCCGTCAGCCTCATAGTCAGATACAAAAGTATCGCCGGTTGTACCTGTCTGAACACCTACGGACGCTCCCTTGATATCATCGGCAGTCTTAATTTCCTTAACCGATGAATCACCGCATCCGGTGAACAGAAAAACAGTGGAGAACAGCATTGAAATCAGTACCAATAAAGTAACTGTCTTTTTCATTGTTTTCCTCTTTTTCTTTCTCTTAAAATATTTATTTGCAAATCTTTATCAGATTCTTGCAACGCCTGTCTCAACAGCGGCCTTCTTAACAGCCTCAGCAACAGTTTTGCCGATTCTCTTGTCAAATGCCTCGGGAAGAATATAATCTGCATTAAGCTCTTCATCGCTCACGAGTGAAGCAATTGCAAAAGATGCGGCAACTTTCATTTCTTCGTTAATATCGCTTGCACGGCAGTCGAGAGCACCTCTGAAAATACCCGGAAAAGCAAGTACATTATTAATCTGGTTAGGAAAGTCACTTCTGCCTGTACCGACAACAGCCGCACCTGCCTTTTTAGCAATGTCAGGCATAATCTCGGGAGTCGGATTAGCCATAGCAAAAAGAATAGGATCCTTAGCCATTGACTTAACCATTTCTTCGCTTACGCAACCTGCGGCAGAAATTCCGAGGAATACATCAGCACCTTTCATTGCATCTGCAAGCGAGCCCTCAAGGTGAGAAAGGTTAGTAATTTCAGCCATTTCCTGCTTAACAGCGTTAAGTCTCGGATCACCCTTGCAGATAATACCCTTACTGTCGCAAAGTGTAATGTCCTTTACACCCATATTAAGAAGGTGCTTTGCAATTGCAATACCTGCCGCACCTGCACCGTTCATAACAACCTTGATTTCGTCAAGCTTCTTGTGAACAAGCTTGAGTGAGTTGATAAGACCTGCGGCAACAATAACAGCAGTACCGTGCTGGTCATCGTGGAAAATCGGAATATCGCACTTCTCTTTGAGCTTCTTTTCAATTTCAAAGCATCTCGGAGCGGCAATATCCTCAAGATTGATTCCGCCGAATGAACCGCTGATAAGGTAAATTGCGTTTACAATTTCGTCAACATCCTTACTTCTTACGCAAATAGGAAATGCGTCAACATCGCCGAATTCCTTAAAAAGCGCACATTTGCCCTCCATAACAGGCATACCTGCCTCAGGACCTATGTCACCAAGACCGAGAACAGCTGTACCGTCGGTTACAACGGCAACAAGGTTGTTTCTTCTTGTGAGTTCAAAAGACTTGTCATAGTCCTTCTGAATTTCAAGACACGGTTCTGCAACACCCGGAGTATAGGCAAGAGAGAGGTCTTCAGCCGAGTTAATCGGAACTCTTGAAACAACTTCAATCTTACCGTTCCACTCATAGTGTTTTTTGAGTGATTCTTTTCTGATATCCATATCGGTAACTCCTTATAATTAATTCCCCTTCATTATACCCCTAAAAAGCCGTTATATCAAGTAAAAATCACAAAATTCATTTGACTTTTGTACAAAAAAGGTATAAAATAAATGTGCGAGTGTGTTGAACAGCTGCGAGCAGCTGCCGAAAGGTACTGTGCGAGGAAAGTCCGGGCTTCACAGAGCAATAATAACGGCTAACGGCCGCCGGAGGCGACTCCAGGGATAGTGCAACAGAAAATTACCGCCATTATATGGTAAGGATGGAAAGGTGAGGTAAGAGCTCACCGGAGGGCAGGAGACTGCTCTGCCGTGTAAACCCTATTTGAAGCAACACCGTGGTAGGACATTGTACGCTTGCTCGGCGTGTCCTTAGGAGGTGGCATCGAGCAGATTCGGTAACGGTCTGCCAAGATAGATGGCTGTTCACGACAAAACCCGGCTTACAGACACAGTCGCATATTAAGGCACCTTTTATGGGTGCTTTAATATTATTGTCGAATTTTAGCAATTTGTACAAATATTATGCACATTTGCAATTAATTTAAAAATGCATTGCATTTATGCTGCTCTTTATTGTACTTTGCTTTATGCTGAAATCTATTGAAATTGATTTAATTTGATTAGTTTCAGCCGACTGATTCGACACATAGTAGAGTTTTGAAATTAATTTGAAAGGTGTGTAAAAATTTGAAAACAAAATCAAAAATACTCAGCGCAATATTGAGCGTGAGCATCCTGTCGGCAAGCCTATCTGCCTTTGTATCCGGTTCACTCGGTGTTCAGGCGGCAGAAAGCTCGCCAACCGTATCGGCTAATAAGTACAAACTCAAAGATAATATTCAGGACGGTGTAATTTTACATTGTTTTGACTGGACTTATAACGATATTAAGGCTGAATTGCCTAAAATTGCAAAAGCCGGATTTACAAGCATACAGACTTCTCCGGCACAGCCAAACGGAACAGGTACTTGGTATTGGTTATATCAGCCAATTTCATTCAGTATCGGAACAAATGGTGTCGGCACAAAGGCTGAACTTCAGTCGCTTTGTGATGAGGCAGAAAAGTACGGGATTAAGATTATTGTCGATGTTGTCGCTAACCATTTGAGAGGCGATCACAACAACATAGACAACGATTTAAAGCCATCCGAGTATTGGCATACCTTCGGCGGAGGTATTGACTGGAAAAACCGTTGGCAGGTAACACACGGCTCGATTGGTATGCCGGACATTGCAACCGAAAATCCATATGTTCAGCAAAAAGTCTGCAACTATGTTCAGGAACTCAAGTCGGTAGGTGTTGACGGACTTCGTTGGGACGCTGCAAAACACATTGGCGTTCCGAGCGAGGGTGACGATTTCTGGAAATCGGTAACACAGTACGGTCTTTATAACTACGGCGAAATTCTCGGTGGTCCTGATGACCGTTCGACAGGCAATGAAGACATTATGAAAGAGTATACCGATTATATTTCTGTCACAGACAGTAACTACGGTAAAGAACTCCGTGATTCGTTTAATTCGGGCAAAGCTCCTACTTCAAGCGGAAACTGGAGTGAAAAAGGCATTTCAAACGATAAGCTTCTTTATTGGGGTGAAAGCCATGATACATGGTCAAACAACAAAGACTGGGGCTTTTCAAATGAAATGAGTCAGAATGTTATTGACCGTGCCTATGCGGTTGCGGCAAGCCGTAATAAAGTTACTGCTCTTTATTTTTCCCGTCCTTCTTCAACCAACAAAGAAAGTATCAAAATGGGAGAAAAAGGCTCAACTCATTTCACCAGCAGTGAGGTTGCACAAATCAATAAGTTCCATAATGCAATGGACGGCAAAGCCGATTACTACACAGTGTCAGACGGTTGTTCTGTAATTACCCGTAAAGACGGCGGTGCTGTTATCGTAAAAGGCAGCGGAAGCGGCGAGGTATCGGTAGAAAACGGCGGCGGTTACGCAAAACCGGGTACATACACAGACGCTGTTTCAGGCAATACATTTACAATTACATCAAGCACCATTTCAGGTACAATAGGTTCATCAGGTATTGCAGTAGTCTATGATGCCGAACCCGAAGGACCTTCAGCGTCAGTAACTCCGGGTTCAACAAACTACAATACAGATGAGCTCACACTTACACTCAATTGCAAGAATGCAAAAAATGCTCAGTATTCAATTGATGACGGTGCATTTGTAAACTACACAAACGGTCAGCAAATTACAATCGGTACAAACCTTGCTTACGATACTGTAACCACAGTAACAGTAAAAGCAAGCGACGGCAAGACAACATCCGATCCGGAAACATATACATACACAAAGGTAGACCCGAATGCCGTTAAGGTTGTTGCTTATGATAACTCATCAACCAAGTGGTCTAAGGTTAATGCATATTTCTGGAGTGATGATAATAAAGAAATGACATCGTGGCCGGGCAAGAAAATGACCGACAAGGGTAATAATATTTTTGATATTGAAGTGCCTGACGGTGCAAAATATGTAATCTTCAACAACGGTGACAGTCAGACAGATGACCTCAGGATTGCAGACGGTAATAAAATTTACAGCAACGGTTCTTGGCAGAACTATTCGACTGTAAAACCCACTCAGCCGACAACAGCTCCTTCAACGACAGTCCGTCCTACTACAATCGCAACTCAGCCTACCACATCACAGCCTACCACAATTCAGCCTGCTACAACACAGCCGTCTACAACTCAGCCGTCTACAACTCAGCCGGTAACAGAGCCTTCAAACAGAATTCTTATCGGTGATGTTGATTTAAACAGAACAATTACAGTCTGTGATTCAACAGAGGTTCAAAAATACATTGCTAACATATCGACTTTAAGCGATGAGGCTCTCATTGCGGCTGATGTAAACAAGGATTCTGCTATTTCTGTAAAAGACGCAACTATGATTCAGGCTTATATCGTTAAGCTTATTGTTGAAGACTCATACTGCGGTACTTACACAGAAAATGTTGCACCCACCCAGCCTACAACAAATGTCACAGAGCCAACAACCGAACCGACTTCAATTCAGACGAAGAATTATGTTTATTTCAATAATACGGAAAACTGGTCAACAGTAAATGTCTATGTATGGAGTTCAAAAGATTCGACTTATATGAGCTGGCCCGGCACGGCTATGGAAAGTATAGGTAATAACACATACAGATTTGAACTTCCGAATGGTGCAGAATATGCTATATTCAATAACGGTTCAGCACAGACAGGTGACTTAAAAATCCCCGATGTAAATATGATTTACTCAAACGGACAGTGGAGTAAATACTCCAAGTAAAATTTAACAAGTTTATCTAAGAGCCGCCCCGCACAATCAAGCACATTTTGCTGTTTTGATTTTTACTGTCGGGGCGGTACTGTTATTTGTTTAAATCACAATACTAAATAAACCGCCTGTAAAAAATGATTGCCCCCTAAAAGTCAGATTTTTGCTCTGACCTTTAGGGGGCGTTTCACAATCCGATTGATTTCGGAGGTTTATTTATTCGATTTTTCTATAATTTTTTCGGCACATTTAATGCCGTCAACTGCGGCGGAGATAATTCCGCCTGCATAGCCTGCACCTTCACCGCACGGATACAGTCCTTCAATAAGTACACTTTCGAGCGTATCTGTCTTTCTCATGATTCTGACGGGGGAAGAGCTTCTGCTCTCAACGCCAGTCAAAACAGCGTCACCGTCATCAAATCCGTGTAACATTCTGCCCATTTTCACAATGCCCTGAGCCATTGAAGTGCTGACATATTCAGGCAAAATCTCGTTCAGATTTGAAAACTCATAATTCGGACCGATACTTGGCTTTACATCACCGAGATGTGTGGATTTTCTGTTATTAAGAAAATCGTCAACTCTTTGTATGGGTGCATTATAATTTTCACCGCCGGCAACGAATGCTTTTGATTCAAGCTTTCTTTGCAAATACATTCCGGCAAGCGGATGGTTGGATTCATAATCATCCGGGTTTATTCCTACAAGCAACGCTGAATTTGAATTTTCGGCATCTCGAGCAAATTCACTCATACCGTTGGTGCAAAGTCTGTTTTCTTCGCTTGACGCATTGACCACCTTGCCTCCCGGACACATACAAAATGTATACACACCCCGTCCGTTATCAAGGTGTGTACTCAACTTATAATTTGCCGAGCCGAGTTTTTTATTGCCCGCAAACCTGCCGTATTGTGCCTTATCAACTTTTTGACGAAGATGTTCAATTCTTGCTCCTACCGAGAAAGGCTTTGCCTCAATCGGCAATTTTAAATCATAAAGCATTTCAAAAGTATCCCTTGCACTGTGACCGATTGCAAGAATAATATTGTCTGTTTCTATAATTTCATCGCCGTTAGCCGTTTCAACAGTTATAGCTTTCAGCTTGTTATCACTAAAAGCCATTGAAACAAGCTTCGTTTCAAACATAACCTTTCCGCCGAGTTCAATAATCTCGTTGCGGATATTTTTTATTGTTCCTTTTAGCATATCCGTTCCGATATGAGGTTTTGCGTTATAGAGAATTTCATCAGGTGCGCCGTGGCTTACAAATTCTTCAAGTACCTTGCGTTGTCTTATATCTTTTGTACCTGAATTCAGTTTTCCGTCAGAAAATGTTCCCGCACCGCCTTCGCCAAACTGAACATTTGAAGTTGTGTCAAGCTGACCGCTTGTCCAGAACCTGTTCACATCGGCAGTTCGCCTGTCAACATCACGACCTCTTTCAATAAGAATTGGATTTGCACCGCTTCTTGCAAGTATAAGTGCCGCAAATAATCCTGCCGGACCTGCTCCGACAACAACGGGGGAGGGAGCATTGCCAAATTTCATCTGATTATATTCATACTTTCTCGCAATTTGAGCGTTACCGCACTTTTTGCAGACTTTATCCTCGTTGATATTAAGTTCAGCGTCAACGGTTGTAAGAAAGTAGATACTATCCTTTTTTCTTGCGTCAACCGATCTGCGAAAAATCTTACAGCTTTTTATAGATTTTTCTTCAATCCTCAGCTGTTGGGCAACTGCCTTGCGAACCGATTTATCATCGTAGTCAAGGCTTAAATGTATATTGTTCACTCTGATCATAAATTTTCTCCTGCAATAATTCCGCCGGCAAATGCAAAATGAAGATTAAATCCTCCGCATTCACCGCAAAGGTCAATCGCCTCACCGCATATAAAAAGATTTTTCACAATTTTACTCATCATAGTGTTTTCGTCAATCTCTTTGCCTAAAACACCGCCCAAAGCACATTGTGCGTGTGAGAAATCTTCTTTTCCGCTTACTGTAAATGACATCGATTTTATTGTTTTGCAAATTCCTGATACTTCGTCCTTTGAAAGATTGGAACAAATCTTTGACAAATCAACTCGGCTGATTTTCAGAATTGCCTGTCCGATTCTCTTCTGAAAAATCCCTGTCAAAAGCTGTTCACACGGCAAATCAGAAAACAATGATATATGTTGTCTGATTATTTTAATCAGCTCATTTTCCGAATAATCGGGCAATAAATCAAGCACTATTTTGTCGTTTTGTTTAGCAAACAATGAAAGATTGAACACGCAAATTCCCGACAGCGAATTCTCGGTAAATTGAATTTCGCCTGTTTCTTCCTTGATTAATCGACCGTGTTCACCGTATAACTGTGCCTTGCCTGTAACTCTCAGACCTTTTAATGTTTTCAGAACATCGCTTTTAACCTTAACAGGGCATAAAGCAGGGGAGAACGAAACAACCTTATGACCGAAATTTTTAAGATAATCAATTGCACTTGCGTTTCCGCCAAGCTTAGGTGCGGCTTTTGAACCGTTTGCAATCACAAGCTTGTTACATATGAAATCGTACTTTTTCTTGCTGTCATCAGACGAAATTTTAAAACCGTTTGAAACTTTTTTTATAGAATTGACATTCTGTTTTGTGAAAACATCTATTCCGAGTGTTTCAACCTGTAAGCGCAGAACATCCAGAACAGATGCGGCGTGTTTGCTTATCGGGTAATATCTGCCCTCGTTATCGTAAAAACTTAAAAGACCGAAGTTTTTAAAGATATTCGTCATTTCATCGCCACTGAATCTTTCAAAAATTTTTTTACTCTGCTTTTTGAAAGAACCGACATATTTATCGGGAGATATACAGTGATTTGTCAGGTTACATCTGCCGTTGCCTGTTGACATCAGCTTTTTGCCTAATCTGTCGTTTTTTTCGATTATTGCAATTTTCTTTGAACGGTCATGTTTCTTTGCTGTGATTGCACACATAAGTCCCGATGCACCGCCGCCGATTATAATTGCATCATATATATTTTTCTTTTCCATTTTATAAATTCACCAAAAAATAAGGGCAGCGATGTGCTGCCCAAAATTATTTACGGAGCAAAAATAAAGTTGATTCCGTTTGCAACAAGTACCGAACCAATACCCATTATAATGCCTGCGATAACAACACCGCACATAACGGCTATAACGCTTTTCTTAAATCCGAGGTCAAGAATACTTGCCGCAAGTGTTCCTGTCCATGCGCCTGTGCCGGGAAGAGGGATGCCTACGAAAAGCATAAGTGCAACAAACATACCGTTGCCTGCTTTTGCCTCAAGCTTTCTGCCGCCTTTTTCGCCTTTTTCAAGACAGAAAGAAAAGAATCTGCCGATAAACTTCTTATCAGAACCCCAAACAAGAACCTTTCTTGCAAAGAGGTAGATAATCGGAACCGGGAGCATATTGCCTAAAATGCAGATTACATATGTCCAAAAAAGATTTAAGTCATTTGCAACCGCAACAGGCACAGCACCTCTGATTTCTACTATCGGAACCATTGAAATAAAAAATACTATTAAATACCACATATTTGCTCCTTAGAAATTATATTTTGCCAATACCTGATAAGTATAACAGATTTAAAAGTTTTTTTCAATATTTGAGCAAGATAAAATCTTCCATAATAAAGCCTTAAAATTTGATTTATTTATACATTATGATAAATAATTATTCAAAAGTTGACATTGACTGAATAATCTGTAAAATATATTTAGGAGTGATTTGATGAAAACGAATTCCTGTTCAATGCGATTTAGAATAATTATGTTTGTTTTGACCGCATCAGTGATTGCATTTGCGTTTATTCATTCTTCAATGCCGTCAGTTGAGTCGGCACAAGAGAGTGAAAGCGTCCTTGATTTTGTCACAGTAATTTTAAAATTATTCGGAATTGAGCCGAATCTTTCGGACCACATAATCAGAAAGCTTGCTCATTTTACGGAATATACCGTTCTGGGAGCATTGCTCTGTTCATGTGCGTATTCATTTGACCGAATCAAACCGATAAAATTCATACCCTACACTGTTTCAATCGGATTGTTTACCTGTTTTATTGATGAAACAATCCAACTTGGGGTTGAGGGAAGATCGGGACAGGTAAGCGATATGTGGATTGACTTTTTCGGTGTGTTGCTTGGTACGGCTGTAATGCTTGTTGCATTTTGGATTTACAGGAAGATACGAAAGATCAACTAACTATATGTATGCGAATAAGAAAGGAATCAGTATGGGAAATATGGAAAATTCAGTAAAGCCCCATGAAAACAAAATGGGAACTATGCCAATGACAAGGCTAATTCTAACAATGAGTCTGCCTGCAATTTTTTCAATGACGCCATTGACCATGCCAAGCACGCCGATACGGAACGGCGAACCGGGCCCGTGCGCATGACGGCCAGCGGAGCCCTCTCCCACGGAACAGTCATGCTCATCGGCCTCTTCTTCCTGCTGGGAGCGTGCCTTCTGGCCTTTCCCCTTATCGAACTGCGCGGCTGGCCCATCCTCGCCATCGGCATCCCGTCCCTCTACTTCACCTATGGCTATACGGGAGGGCCGTGGCCGCTGGCCTACAAGGGCCTGGGGGAAATATTCGTCATCCTCTTCTTCGGACTGGTTGCCGTACTGGGAACCATTCTGGTGCAGATAGGCACGGCGCCCGTCGTACCCGGCACGCTGGTGGAATCGCTTGCGGTGTACAATGCCGGTATCGTAACAGGCATTCAATGCGGCCTCCTGTGCGCCGTCATGATATCCGTCAACAATATCCGCGACAGAAAGGAAGACCTCACTACGGGCAAGCGCACGCTGGCCGTGCGGCTGGGGGAAGGAAAGGCGCGCGCCATGGCCCAGTCTTTCATCCTGGCTGCCTACATCACGCTGCCCACATCCAGCCGGGCCCTTCACCTGAACCTGTCCCATACGTGGTGGATGTGGATACCCTCCATCCTCTTCGGCGGGTATCTGATGCTCCTAATCCGCAAAACGCCCGCGGACAGCCGCATGAACAGGGTACTGGCACTCTCCTCCCTCCATTTGCTCCTGTATCTGGCTACCTACACAATTCTTCCCACACGCTGAAAAACGCTTAACCCCGCCAGCGTAGTTAACTACGTTCATCATGAATCCGTTTCCATTCATTCCCGCTTTTCTTATTCTCCCAGTCCTTTTCTCCTGCACCCAAAAAAGCAATCTGGAAATCGCCACCGGCAAAGTGACGACCATCAAGCTGGGCAACGTGGTCCGCATCAAGGAAATCAACGTCCTTACCTCCACGGACGACGGCACCTTTGCCAACATGGCCGGAACGGCGGCGGAGGCCATGACTCCCGGCATCATCGGCATGGGGACCTCAAAACTGGCTTCCGCCACAGGCTCCATCGTGGACGGCAGGGTGGAAGCCGTCAAAATGATCCGCGTGCGCGTCAAGCTCAAGGATACGAACGAACTTGTGGAAGTACAGCAGGAAGTAACGCCAAACTTCACCCTGAAAATAGGCCAGGAAGTCGTCATTACCCAGGGAAGCACGCCCGGCAATGTCTGGCCCGATTAACGGATATATGAACCACGCCGCGGCACCAGCCCCGCCGCCCCGGGGCCTCCTGATTAAGAGCACGGGCCTCCTGACGGCCGTCTCCCCCCTCTGCACATGGCTCCTTTGGGACACCCTCCCTGCCGCCGCATTGCTGGCCCCCCTGTTTCTCGTTTCCATATTCGCAGGAACGGCACAGGCCATGAAAAAAAACATCCATGAAACATTCCTGCCGGTACTTCCGGCGGTATGGCTCACCCTGGCCGCAGGGCTGGCCTTCACAGCCGTCAGCCTGTTTTCCCAGGCGGCCTTCATCTGGCTTCCCCAGATACTGGCAGGAACGGCAGCCATGCCGCACGCATGGCTCATCCCGCTGGGGCATCTGAATCTGCTGGCCATCCTGAGCTCCCTTCTCCTGCTGACCCTGGCGGCGGCTTATGCATGCCTGCTCTGCATCGGAAAGAAAACCACCGGGCCGGCTGCTGAAAAACCGCGGTGACAGCCTGAACCCAG
>OMCU01000754.1_pt1 | contig 18142 bp, 10 predicted proteins | sample 1645081 | NCBI WGS metagenome assembly OMCU01 (sample SAMEA103958122, study PRJEB25191) | human gut metagenome | biome: human-associated habitat [ENVO:00009003]; feature: intestine environment [ENVO:2100002]; material: feces | place: Germany | collected 2013/2015 | reverse complement strand
ACCCGACAAAACCCAGCTTATTCTTGTTGACCATAACGAACGCGCACAGGCCGTTGAAGGCAGCGAAGAAGCTGAAATCATTGAGGTAATTGACCATCACCGCATGGGCGGCCTGCATACCGCGGCTCCTATTTATATCCGCGAAGAACCCGTAGGCTGCACGGCAACCATTATTACCAGCATGGCAGAAGCACACAAAGTGGAACTGCCGCGCGAAATTGCCGGCCTGCTTTTGTCGGCAATTATTTCCGATACTCTGTATTTCCGCAGCCCGACCACCACTCAGCAGGATAAGGACGCTGCGGCAAAACTGCAAAAAATTGCCGGGCTTGAGGATTTGGAAGCCTATGCCATGGAAGAATTGAAACAGGGCTCCGTTATTGCCCGTTTAACCGCAGACGAACTGGTACGTACCGATTTAAAAGAATTTGATTTCGGCGAAACCAAAGCCAGCGTAGCGCAGATTAACATTATGGGCCGCCAGCAGGGGCTGGATAAAATGCCGGAACTGCTGACCGCACTGGAAGCAATGCGCGAAGCGGAAGGCTTTGACCTTTCCTTCCTGATGGTAACGGATATCCTTTCCGAAGCAACCGACCTTCTGGTTGCCGGTGTAAATCAGGCCAAAGTTACCGAAGCCTTCGGCAAACCGGAAGCGCAGGGGCATTATTACCTGCCGGGCGTGCTGAGCCGCAAAAAACAGATTGTGCCTCCGTTAACGGACGCTTTCAGCAAATAATGTAAAATTATTTACAAACAGGCAGCGTTTTATGCGCTGTCTGTTTTTCTATGCAGAAAAAACTGATAAAAATTCACTAAAAATTGTAAAATGTTCTTGACGGCATTGTGAAATTGTGGTAAAGTGTACACATCTCCTGAAAGATTGGTGGAATAAGTATACCGATTATGGTTTCGGCGTGCAGAGGAAACACGGCAACTCGCGCATAAACAAACAGCAAAGGTTTGCTTGCTCTGAAGATTTGACAGGGGGTAAAAAATTTATTTTCCCTGGAGGAATGAAAAATGAAAAAATCTTTAGTTCTCGCTATGGCTATGGCTCTTGGCGTAACTGCCAGCGCTTATGCCGCAAACCCCTTCTCCGATGTACCGGCTGGTCATTGGGCTTATGACGCTGTAAACAAACTGGCTGCAGCCGGCGTTGTTGACGGTTATCCCGACGGCACCTACGGCGGCGACAAACTGATGACCCGTTATGAAATGGCTCAGATTGTTGCTAAAGCTATGGCTAAAGGCGCTAACGTAGACAAACTGGCAGCAGAATTTGCTGACGAACTCGACAGCCTCGGCGTTCGCGTTGCTAACCTTGAGAAAAAATCCGACAACGTAAAAATCACCGGTCAGATCCGCGCTTCCTACAAAGATGTTGATGGCGATGCAAACAGCCATAAACTTGCACTTCGTTCCCGTCTGTGGGTAGAAGGCCAGGTTAACGAAGACTGGACTTACACCGCTATGCTTCAGAACGATCGCGATATGAGTGACTCTGATAGCAGCGAAGATGACAAACTTGATTTGAACCGTGCTTATGTAAACGGCCGTGTTGGTGGTCTTGATTTACAGGCTGGCCGTTGGGATGAAGTAACCTTCACCGGTAACGTACTTGATTCCTACATCGATGGCGTTAAAGTTTCCTACGGCGATAAAGTAAAAGTATTTGGTTTAGCAGCTAAAGGTGCTGGCGATGGCCATGATGCTATGGAATATATGTTTGATTCTGAAGACCGCCTCTATGTTGCAGGCGTAACCGCTGACATGGGTGCAGTTGATGCTTATGCAGCTTACTTCAAAACTGATGTTTCTAAAGCTGCTGGTGAAACCGTTGCTGAAAATAAAGAAATCTGGAACGTTGGTGTAAACTACAACTTTGCTCCTGACTTTGTTCTCTCCGGCGAATATATGCGCGGCGACGAAGAATATGTTGAAGGCGCTGGCAAAGATGGCTGGGCAGTTGACCTTGCTTGGAAAGGCGCTTCCGCTGACGAACCGGGTTCCTATGGCCTGCATGTAGGTTATATGGATCAGTCTGATAGCGCTTACATCACCCCGACTTCTGATGGCTTTGATAGCAGCGTGTTCGATGCTGGCTACAAAGGTATGGTATACGGCGCAAGCTATGCATTCGCTAAAAACATCGTTGGCGTATTCAACTACTACGACTTCGAAGATAAAGAAAGCGGTGCAGATGCTGACACCATGTTCACTGAACTGTACTTCACTTTCTAATCTTAACCTTAATAAGTTTAATACGGAAAGCTTTAAAAGCGGATGGCTTATGCCATCCGCTTTTTGTATATCCGCGCAGGTCTAATTAAAACTAACTTCAACTTGCAGCAGCTGTATAAAATGCCGAGCCGTAAGCAGCAAGGTTTAAAATTTGCTGCTTGGCAAAAACGAAATTAAAGGTCAATAAAAAATTTAAATATTTAAGCCGCATAAATCCTTCTTATGGGAATTTGTGAAATTATATTTAATTTTTAGAAAAAACGTTTGAATAAAACTTTGCTTACAGCCCCATATTTTGGTATAATAAAAATACAAAGAATGATGGGAGTTGATTACTGTGGCTGATGTAATTAATGCTGTATCCGGAAATAAAATGTTTCAGTTGAAGCAGGGCATAAAAGAACTGCGCGAACGTCTGAAAGTTGAAGAAGACCCGGATGTAATCGCCGGTATTAAAAAAGAAATTATGGAAATGGAAACCCATTACAATATTTTGGCAGACCGTTTGAAAATGCAGGACCGCGGTATCTGATTGCCTGAAAATTTGTTTTGAAAAGCGCTTGCCGTTAAGAAAAACGGCAGGCGTTTTTTTATCCGGCAGAGATTGCCAAGCTGTAAAAAAAGTGATAAACTACTACAGAAAATATTTATTTTGAAAAGTATGCCCTTTTGATAGAATGGATTTTAAGAACAGGAGAGTTTGCAGTTGGAAAGATTGATAGTTAAAGGCGGCAACCGTCTTGTAGGCACAGTAAAAACAAGCGGCGCCAAAAATGCCGTGCTGCCTATTATTGCCGCTTCTATTCTTGGTACTTCGCCGAGCAGGCTGGATGAAATTCCTGCGCTGGAGGATGTGCGCACGATTTGCGCGGTTTTGGAATGCCTTGGCATCAAGGTTGACGCTTCCGAGCCGCATACGCTGAAAATTGACAGCAGGGAAATTACCTCCTGCGAAGCGCCTTATGAACTTGTGCGTTCAATGCGCGCTTCGTTCCTTGTTATGGGGCCGCTTCTGGCACGCAAGGGTTATGCCCGTATTTCCCAGCCGGGCGGCTGCGCTATCGGCACAAGGCCGATTGATTTGCACTTAAAAGGCTTTGAAGCACTTGGTGTAAAAATTGAACAGGGGCATGGCTATATTGAGGCTTCTGCGCCTGAAGGCATGACCGGTGCCAATATTTACCTCGATTTTCCGAGTGTGGGCGCAACCGAAAATATTATGATGGCGGCAGCAATGGCAAACGGTACTACGGTTTTGGAAAACCCGGCCGAAGAACCGGAAATTGTAGACCTTGCCAACTATCTTAACCAGATGGGTGCGCGTGTGCGCGGCGCCGGTACCAACGTTATTACCATTGAAGGCGTATCCGAACTGCACGGCGTGCAGCATTCCGTTATTCCCGACCGCATTGAGGCAGGCACTTACATGATTGCGGCGGCAATGACCGGCGGCGATGTAATTATTGAAAACGTACTGCCGGAACACCAGAAACCGCTGATTGCCAAGCTGCGCGAGGCCGGTGCGCTGGTTGAAGAAGATATCGACCGTATTCACGTTGCCGGCAGCGGCAGGCTGAAGGCTGTTGATATTAAAACCCTGCCGTACCCCGGGTTTCCTACGGATATGCAGGCGCAGATGATGGCCATGCTTTCCGTTGCGGAAGGGCGCAGCAAAATTACCGAAACTGTTTTTGAAAACCGTTTTATGCATGTGGTTGAACTGAACCGCATGGGGGCAAATATTACCACAGAAGGGCGCAGCGCCGTTATTACCGGCCCGGCCCATTTAACGGGCTGCACCGTAAGGGCAACTGACCTGCGTGCCGGTGCGGCAATGATACTTGCAGGGCTTGTAGCCGAAGGGGCAACGGAAATCTGTGATATTTACCATATCGACCGTGGCTACGAAGAAATTGCAGCTAAACTGACCAGGCTCGGCGCGGATATTAAGCGCGTTGGCTCGAAAGATTAAAAGTAGGTGAAAGTATGTTTTTTAACAGTGTAGATATAGGCATTGACCTTGGTACAGCCAATCTTCTGGTGTACATCAAGGGCAAGGGCATCGTGTTTAACGAGCCTTCCGTTGTGGCAATTAACAGAAGCAAAAATAAAATTCTGGCTGTGGGCAACGAAGCCCGCGATATGATTGGCAAAGTTCCGGAAAGCATTTCCGTTATCCGTCCGCTTAAAGAGGGCGTAATTGCCAATTATACCGTAACGCAGAAAATGCTGGAATTTGTGGTGGAACGTGTGGCCGGCAAGAGCTTTTTCAGCAAGCCGCGCATTATGGTGTGCATTCCGACAGGCATTACTTCGGTAGAAAAACGTGCCGTGCTGGAAGCTGCTATGCAGGCAGGTGCATCCAAAACTTATTTAATAGAAGAACCGCTTGCAGCTGCGCTTGGCGCAGGGCTTGACATCAGTGTGCCGAGCGGCAGCATGGTAATTGATATCGGCGGCGGCACAACCGATATTGCCATTTTAAGCCTCGGCGGCGTGGTTGTTGATTCTTCCATCCGCGTTGGCGGTGATGCTTTTGACGAAGCGATTGTGCGCTATGTAAAAAAAGTTTACAACGTGCTGATTGGCGAACCGACGGCAGAAAAAATAAAAATGAACGTAGCTACCGTGCTTTCCAACGGCAAATGCACGGATATGGAAGTGCAGGGGCGTGACCTTATCGCAGGCAGGCCTACCACCATTAAGGTAACCTCGGCAGATGCACGTGCAGCGCTGCGCGAACCCGTTTATTCCATTATCGGCACCATCCGCGGCGTACTGGAGAAATGCCCGCCGGAGCTTTCGGCAGATATTGTCGATAAGGGCATGGTGCTTACCGGCGGCGGCGCGCTGGTTGACGGACTGGCACAGCTGCTGACTGAGGAAACCGGCATTAAAACAACGGTTGCGGAAAACCCGCTGGACTGCGTGGCACTCGGTACCGGCAAGGCGCTCAGCGAGCTGAACAATCTGCGCCCGGGTTCTGTTGTCGGCAACGACTGATTAGTTAGGTTTTATAATACACAGCTTACGGGCTGTGTATTGTTTTTTCACGGAGGTAGGTTATGTTAAAAGCATTCGGCAGGCTGCTTGCCGCGGCGCTGCTTGTTGTTATGGTGCCGCTTTCCGCAATGGCGGCGGAGGTTGAAAATTTCCGCTTCAGCAGCAGCCCCAGCAAAATACGTTTTGTTGTGGATTTGGACGGCAAGGTTGAATATGAAGAAATTAAGAACACCAAAAAACAGCTTGTACTGGAATTTGACGCAAAAGTAGACGACGATATTGTTTCCAAGGTTAAGGACCCGATTATTAAAAAGGCCCGTTTGCAGGAAAAGGGCGATAAAACACGCCTGATTGTTGATTTAAACAGCGAAGCGCAGCACAAGGTGTTTGTGCTGAAGCAGCCCAACCGTCTGGTGCTTGATATTTTCCGCATCCGCGTGGAATCTACCAGCAGCGATATGGGCAAAGGGCTGACGCATATTTACCGCCGCGAGGACATGAACGGTTTGCCGGTGGAAGTAAATATTTTGGAAATTGCCCCGAAAAACCGCTATATTTTAAAACCGTTCAGCGGTGCGGTTAACAAAAACGGCCGCGGAACTTTGCTTAAGGCAGCCAAAGCCGTCGGCGCGCGTGCGGCAGTTAACGCTTCGTATTTTGATTCGGACGGCTGGATTATCGGCAACTTAAAGCTCGACGGCGAATGGCTCGGCATGGAAAGCCAGCCGCGCAGCGCACTGGTTGTTGCCGGCGGCAAGCCGATGGTTATGCAGGACCTGGCTTATGAAGGGCGCGCTTTCTTCCCGAAACTGGGCATTTTTTTGGATGTGAAGGGCATTAACCGCAGCCGCATTGCCGATGATGTTGTGCTTTACACTCATTATTACGGGCCGGGCACAAAAACCAACCAGTACGGTTATGAGATACGTATTGCCGCTAACGGGCGCGTTACGGAAGTAAGCGGCGCAGGCAACATGAAACTTGACAAGGACAGCGTTGTGCTTTCGGGGCACGGCATGGCCGCAAAAGTGCTGGAGCGCGTACAGGTGGGCGACCGCGTGCGCCTGCGTGAAACGCTTGGTAATGAAACCGCGGATGAAGCGGAACTTGTTGTGGGAGCAGGGCCTTCGCTGGTAGCGGAGGGCAGGGCTGACGTGCGCAGTGCGGAAGAAAACATAGCTTACGATATTGCCCGCGGGCGTGCGCCCCGCACTGCGGCAGGCGTAAAAAAAGACGGCACCGTTATTCTGCTTGTTGTGGACGGCCGCAGCAGCAGTTCTGCCGGTATGACTTTGCAGGAGCTTGCTTCATACCTTGTAAAACTCGGCGCATGGCAGGCCGTTAATTTTGACGGCGGCGGCAGCAGCGAAATGGTGCTGGACGGAAAAATTTTAAATACGCCTTCTGACGGAAGGGAAAGGCCTGTCAGCGTAGGCCTGGGCGTGTTTCCTACCAAAGGCTGACGCTTGCCAGAAAATTTTTAAAATAGTATAATATAGCCATGCATGCCAAGGCTGCGTGCGGCTGTTTTGCCTAAACGGAATTAAACCGGCGTGCGGCTTATGCCCAGGCCGGTTTTGCATTATTTGCGATGTGGGGACTTTATGGACACAAAAAAATTATTGCTTTTTATTTTTAGTATTTTGCTTATATTCAGTTTGCCTTTATTATGCGCTGCCAATGTGCCGCTGATGCCGGTGGAAGATATCCGCCCGGGCATGCAGGGCATTGGCAAAACGGTTATTAACGGCGACAATATCGAAAACTTTAACGTTGAAGTTATCGGCGTTACCGGCAGCGAAGCCGGAGGGTACAGCATACTTGTGCGCACAAGCGGCGATGTTATCGAAAAAAGCGGCGGCGTTGCGCAGGGCATGAGCGGCAGCCCGGTTTATATTAACGGCAGGCTGGTTGGTGCCGTGGCTTTCGGCAAGGAGTTCAACGACCCTCATTACTGCTTTTTAACGCCTATCGGGCGGATGCTTGATTTACTGAACGAAACAAGCCCGCGCCCTTCCGAGCTTGTACCCAAAAGCACAATGCTGATGGCGGGCGGCTTTACGACCAAAGGGCTTGACTATTTAAACAGCAAACTTGCGCCTTTGGGGCTGGAGGCTACCGGAGCTGGCGGCAGCGGCGGTTTTAATTCCGACAAGCCCATCGAACCGGGCAGCGCTATCGGCGTTTCCTTAATCCGCGGCGATATCCGCCTTGGCGCACTGGGCACTGTAACCTGGGTTGGTGATGACGGCAGCCTGCTTGCTTTCGGGCATCCCTTTATGCAGCGCGGCGACAGCAATTATTTTCTGGAGCGGGCCTGGATTCTGGCTTCGCTGCCTAATTTGCAAAGCGCTTATAAAGTCGGCAACCTCGGGGCAACCATAGGCACCGTAACGCAGGACCGCGGCGCGGGTATTGCGGCCCAAATAGGCGCTCCGCCGAAGGTAATACCCATGTATGTTTCCGTTACCGATTCTTCGCGCGGCGTTAACGGCAGTGCGCGCACGGAGCTTATTGACGACGACGCGCTTTTGCCTTCGATGGTCGATGCCGTAACCTATAACACCGTTACGCGCGTTGCGGACAGGGAAGGCGGCGGCACGGCGCGTTTTAACTTCCGTATTGACGGGCGCAGCGCCGGCGGCGAACAAATTAAAATTCAGCGCGAAAACATGTATTATGCGGATGCCGGCATTTTAAAAATGATAAGCCAGGAACTGGTGCAGGCGGCAACGCTTTTGGCGCAGAATAAGTTTGAAAAAATTGACGTTTATAACATAGAGGCAAATGTGGTGCTCGGCACCGAGCCGGAAGTTGCGGAAATAATTTCCGCGCGGCCGCAGAAGCTTAACGTGCGCGCAGGTGAAGAACTGGCTATTGATGTGGAACTGCAGCCTTACCGTGCGGAAAAATTTACAAGAACGGTTAAATTTACCGTGCCCAAACAGCAGCGCCCGGGCAAAATGGCGCTGAATGTGCGCGGGGGCAGCAGCCTGGCGTGGATGCAGGAGCTGATGAAACGCCAGCAGGAAGAAGGCATACCGGCAGCCAAAAAGCCGCAGCGCCGCACTTTAAAAGACTTTATTGCCGATATTAACAATGCGGACCAGAATAATGAAATCATTGTGGATATAGCGGCCCTGCCGGACCCGGATATGGCGGCGCAGCAGCAGGATACCGGCTTTGCGGCGGCTCTTGCGGGCACGCCTGCCAAGCAGAAAACAACCATGAATTTTATAGTGGACGGCACGGCAGACATTATGGTTGAAGTTACCGGCTGAAAAATTTACAAAAACGTTAAAAAGCCCGGTTTAAAATAAGCAGGGAATTTTTGCTTTATCTTGAATTATATAAAAATAACTTAAATTTTTTGGGAAAGGAAGAGGCCGATGCTGAAAAAAATATGTGCGGCCGTGGGCGGTTTTGTCATCAGGTCGTGCCACGATACAGGGCGCATAATGCAGCTGTTTCTGGATACGGCTGCGCGGCTGAAAAATGCAGATGCCAGGGAAACCATACGGCAGATGTCAAGGCTCGGTGCCGATTCTTTGCCCATTGTGCTGATGACGATACTTTTTACCGGCATGGTTTTTGCCCTGCAGACGGCAACGGAATTTGTGCGTTTCGGCGCTGCGTCTTCCGTTGGCGGCATAGTGGCAATCGCGCTTGGGCGCGAGCTTGTGCCCGTGCTTACCGGCGTGGTTGTTGCCGGGCGCATAGGTGCTGCCATAGCGGCGGAGCTTGGCACCATGAAGGTAACCGAACAGATTGACGCTTTAAAAGTAATGGCCACCAACCCGATAACATACCTTGTAGTGCCGCGCTTTCTGGCGGCGGTGCTGATGATGCCCGTGCTTATTGTTTTTGCCAACGGCATCGGCAATATCGGTGGCTGGGTGGTTGCTCATTATTACGCAGGCATCAGTAATTTTACATATATTAATTCCATTAAAGTATTTGCCGATATTTTTGATGTTACCGGCGGCATGCTTAAAAGCATGGTTTTCGGCGGCATTATCGCCATTGTGGCAAGCCATAAGGGGCTGGGCGCCAAACAGGGTGCCGAAGGCGTAGGCCTTGCCACGACGGAATCCGTAGTGCTTTCGATAATTTTAATTTTTATTGCCAACTACTTTTTATCGGCAGTGCTGTATGTATGAGGTAAATTAAATGGCAGAAGCGGTTATCAGTTTGCGCCAATTGAATATCACCTTCGGCACGCATACGGTGCTGGACAATATTGACCTTGATGTTTACAAGGGCGAAACGCTGGCGGTGCTTGGCCCTTCCGGCACCGGCAAAAGTACGGTGCTGCGCTCGATGATAGGGCTTCTGGAGCCAAACGGAGGGCAGATTTTCATTCAGGGCGAAGACGTAAGCGGGCTTGATGAGGACGGCTGGAACCGCCTGCGCATGAAAATGGGCATGGTGTTTCAGTATTCGGCACTGTTCGACTTTTTAACAGTAGGCGAAAACGTCGCTTTCGGGCTGCGCCAGCATACTGATAAAAGCAATGAAGAAATACAGGGCATTGTAACGCAGATGCTTGATTTGGTAGGCCTGCCAGATACGCAGGATTTGTACCCGGCGGAACTGAGCGGCGGCATGAAAAAGCGCGTAGGGCTTGCCCGCGCCATTGCCGTAAACCCGGAAATAGTTTTGTATGACGAACCGACGGCCGGGCTTGACCCGATTATGAGCCGCAATATCAGCCGGCTTATAAAAAAGACGCAGGAGCAGCTGCATGTAACCTCGGTGCTGGTAACGCATGACATGCAGTCGGCGTTTTACGCGGCGGACCGCGTGGCAATGCTTTATGAAGGGCATATCGTTGCCATAGGCACGGCGGAAGAAATGAAAAACAGCACCAACCCGATTGTAAAGGCCTTTATAGAAGGGCGCGAGATTAAAGAGCAGGTGATAAAATGAGTTCCAGCGAAGTTAAAGTAGGCGCAATAACCCTGGGCGGAGCCGCAATTTTGGCAGCGATGATAACCTTTCTGGGAACATTCAGCTTTGGCAGTGACAAATACGACATTACAATAGATTACCCGCAGGTTGCCGGGCTGATGGAGGGCAACATGGTGCGCTATGCCGGTGTGCAGGTAGGCACCGTTAAAGGCCTTGCCGTTAACGAGGATGGCATTGAAGTTACCGCCGAAATTAACGACAATGTGCGCATTCCGCAGGAATCGACGTTTTCCATTAATGCCGACGGCATTTTGGGAGAAAAATTTGTCGATATTCAGCCGCCGCCGCGTGCGGTAAGCGCTTTTCTGGAGGACGGCGACAGGGTTAAAGGCGTTCCCGGAGGCGGGTTTGACACTTTTATGAGCGCGTCCGGCGATGCGCTTGAAAAACTGGAAAACATTGCCGATGCTCTTGACAATGTGTTTGGCGACCCGGAAGTGCAGCAGTCGCTGCGTGAGGGTTTCATCAATATGAAAGACATCAGCGCCAACATGAATACTTTTACCAAAGTAATGGCTGATGTGGCGGTTGACAACCAGCAGCAGATTAACAGCATGGTTAAGCAGCTGAGCGAAATGTCGGCGCGCATGAACGCAACGGCCGACAGTATGCAGAATATTATCGGCGAGGTTAATGCCGGGCATACCGGGCAGAATTTTGCCGTAATTGTAGAGAACATGGCCAAAACAAGTGCCAGAATTGAAGAAGCCAGCAAACTTTTGGAAAAAGTTGCCAGCGACCCGCAGACCGAAGATGATTTAAAAGCTACTTTGCATAATGCACGCGAGGCAAGCGAAAAAGCCAACCGCATGCTGGGCGTTTTGGAAACGGCAGAAATAAGCGCCGACGTTATGCACAGCGCGGAAGGCGGCGACTGGCGCAGCAATCTGGGCGTAACCTTCCGCCCGCAGGACGACACTTTTTTTTACCTGGGCGGCTATGACCTTGGCGACAGCAACAAGCTGGATTTACAGTTTGGCAAGCAGTTTGACGCCGCCGATATAAGCATGGGCAGCATGCAGGGCGAGTTTGGCGTGGGGCTTGGTTATAATATAGCCGACCGTTTCCGCCTTTATACGCAGGTATATGATTTTGACGATACCAAAGTAAAACTTGGCGGCGAACTTAAAATTAACGATAATTTCTCGCTTTTGGGCGAGCAGACCGATTTGCGCCACGGCAGCAAAAGTAACACCTATGTTGGTGTGCGCACCTATTTTTAAAAGTTTGTTAACTTTTGAAAAAACAGTTGACTTTTAGGGTTAAAAAATATAAAATTTAAGCACTGACTAATCAGTCAATGATTGGAGGTAAATGAAATGTTCAGTTATAAAAAAGCAAAAAACGTGCTGGCACTGACGGCTGCATTAAGCGTGCTGTGCTCCCAGTCCGTCTTTGCCGCTACTTTGGAACTGGATTTGGAAGAAACCATCCAGAGGGCGCTGCTTACCAATCCGAGTGTAAAAATTGCAGAATCGCAGCGCAAGGAAGCCAAGGCTGATTACAGTGCGGCTAAAAGTGCGCGCGGCATCAGCATCAGCTTGAATCACAATTCTACACGTGGCGGATATGCTGATAATCAAGAAGATATATTTGGGGCATCATTGGGTAAAAGAATAGGCAACAGCCACAGCAATTCCATTACTGCCAGCCTGCCTATTTTTACGGGCGGCGAACTGCAGGGGCAGATTGGCCAGGCTAAGGCTAATTACCGCAGCATGCTTTCCGCTGAAGAACAGGCTTATAATGAAATGAAGGAAACCGCAACTACTGGTTATTTTAATATGCTTAACGCAACCAACATGAAAGCTCTGCGCCAGGAATCGGTTGACCGTTTGCAGGCGCATCTTGATAATGTTATTGCTCAGTACAATGTAGGCATTGTAGCTCGTGCAGACGTACTGCGCAGTGAAGTTGAGCTTGCCAATGCAAAGCAGGATTATATTACCGCTTCCAACCAATATGATGTTGCGGAAGCAACTTTAAATAACATCATCGGCACACCGCTTGGCACAACTCTTTTGCTGAAGGACAGGCTGCAGTATGAGCCTTATGAAAACGATATGGCTTACTGCCTGGCTTACAGCGAACAGCACCGTCCTGAACTGAAACAGGCTGAATACGGCGTTGACGCAGCAGAAGCAGCACTGGTTGTTGCACGCAGCGGACATATGCCAAAAATTAATGCTGTTGCTGGTAATTACTGGGGCGGAACAGATGAAAGTAATTGGCCTGGTGATGACAATGATCACTGGTCTGTAGGTGTAACTGCGAGTATGAACATTTTTGACAGCGGCGTAACGTGGTCGAAAATTCATGCGGCACAGGAAGCACTTGTACAGGCTAAGGAGAACCAGCGCCAGATAAAAGATGCCGTAGAGCTTGAAGTACGTACCGATTATTTAAGCATGCGCGAAGCTGAAAAACGCATTAGTACCGCTCAGGTTGCCGTAGCAAGTGCGGAAGAAGATTACCATATCGCAGTTGTACGTTATCAGGCGGGCGTTGGTACCAATATCGACGTTATGGACGCGCAGGAAGCCCTGACGCAGGCCAAAACCAACTATTACCAGGCTCTCTATAACTACAACACTTCTAAAGCAGCACTCAATACTTCCATGGGCGTAGGTGTTCCCGTACCGGAACCGAGAACCTTCCCCGAACCGGTTGAAGATACTGCTGTACAAGCCGCTGATGCACAGAGTGCAGGTACTGACGCGGCAGCTCAAACTGAAAACGCAGCTGATGACAGTGCACAGGCACCGGCAAATACTGCTGACGCTGAACAGCCTGCCGCTGAAAATGCTGCAAGCACCGCTGCCGAAAACGGAAATACGGCAGCTGCTGAACAGACAGCAGAATAAAATTAAACTAATTTGTATTGAAAAGCATTACATCTTGTAAAATTTAAGGTGTAATGCTTTTTCTGTTTTGAAACAGCAGGAAGATTATTTTTAACGTAGAATACATAAACTGTCAAATTATAATTTTTTCTGCGGAGGCAGATATGAACAGATTTTGGAAAATATTCCTGCTGGTTTTGGCAGTGACGGCAGCGCTTTATGCGGCGGCAGTTAAATTTATTGCGCCGCAGTACCTGGCGCAGGTGCCGGAGCTTGTTAAAACCATGTCGCAAAATTATATAAACGGTACCGTTACGGTAGAGCGTTTTGACTGGAACGGCCGCCTGCAATTTACTGCTTACGGTTTACAGGTAAGCGGCACGGACGGAGAGCGCATTGCGCAGGTGCCGGAGGCGAGGTTTTCCGTTTCGCCTTTGCAGGCTCTTGCTGCGCCTGCACGCGCGCTGTCGGATATAGAACTGGTGCGCCCGCAGCTGTATTTAAAAATGAACGCCAAAGATGAGTGGAACCTGCGTAACTTTTTAAAGCCTTCCGATTCTTCGGAAACGCCTTTTTACGGCTATCTTGCTATTGAAGACGGTACCGTATCGGTAGAAACTCCGCACGGAAGCTGGAATTTTGGCGTTAATGCTTCGCTTGACGGCAGCGGCAACCCGAATTTTGCCGTTGACGGCACTGTGGCTTACGGCGGCGAAGAATTAAAAATTGCCGGTGTGGTAGACAGCAATGCCCATGGGCGGCTGGCTTTAAAAACGGAAAAATTTACTTTAACGGACTTTGGCGGTTTTGCTGCCGCTTACGCACCTGTGCAGAAACTTGCCGGTGAAGTTGACGGCTTGAACCTCATCTGGGAAAACGACGGCGAAAATACAAGCTTAAGCGGCAAGGGCAGCATTCAGCTTGCGGCGGAAGCACTGTTTGGCGGAGAGCCGCTGCCTGTTGAACTGGCCGGCAGCATTGAGGCTGACGGACGTGAGGTAAAGCTTGAAGATTTAGCGCTTACCGTTGACGGAAATACGGCGCAGATAAACTGCGATGTAGATTTTAACGACCTTGAAAGAATTCAGGGCAAGGGTGAAATTAAAGCGGCAAAACTTGCTTTGCAGGGGCAAGAATTTACCAATCTGAATTTGCCCTTTACCATTGTGGACAGCCGTATAATGCTTGATGAAGCCGGTGTGGATGTGGCTCAGGGCCATCTGCGCCTTGACGGCGAATACAATATTAAAGACGGCGAAGTTTTTGCCGTTTTAAACGCTTCCGGCATTACGGATTTTGCTTTGGAAGGATTTAAAGAAGATACTGTTGATTTGGACGGTTTGCTTGCCATTCACGGGCAGACCGGTGTAAAAGGCGAAACAAATCTGACCGTTGCCGGTAATATGGAGCGCCTTGGCTGGCGTGATTTGCAGATGAGCGATGTCGATTTTGAAGCGCTGGTTGGCAGTGAAAGCTGCGAAATTGAAAAGTTTGCGGCTTTTGCGGGTGACGGCGGCGCGCTGAACCTGACAGGCAGCGTTATGTTTGACGGGTCTTTCAGCGGCAGCGGCAAAATGGTTAATTTCCCATTGGACAGCTTCTTTACGGCAGTTGGGCAAAACGGCAGCGGCAAGGCAACCGCCGGATTTAAGTTTGGCGGCGATTTGAACGGCATTAATTTTTACGCCAATACGCAGGTTAAAAACGTGCATATTGCGGGGCTGGTATTCCCCGAAGCACACGGTAAAATTGACATGTCCGGCAGTGTGCTGCACTTAACAGATTACCGCGTTGCCATGGAACAGGGGTATAACCTTATTAACGGCATGGTGGATATCGGCGGCGCAGAACCTGTGGTAAGCGTAACCGTAAGTACCAAAGGCATCCGCGCTGAGCCATTGGTGGCAGCTGCGGCGCTTGGTGTTAAACTTACGGGCAACATTGATAACGAAGTAAGCGTTATGGGCCCGATATCTTCGCCGGAAATTGAAGGCAGCCTGCTTTTGACTGACGGCAGCGCCGAAGGCTTTTTGATAGATAAAATCAGCGGACGCTATTATTATGCGCCCGACGGCAGTCTGCGCCTTACCGAAGGCTATATTAAGGCACTTTCCACCGAGGCTTCGTTGAGCGGCACCATGGATGCGGCACAGAACCTTAATTTTACTCTTGATATAACCGATATGGACTTGGGAGCGCTGCCCATCAGCGACGAGACCGTAGCGCTTGACGGCTTTGTCAACGCCCAGGGCAGCCTTACCGGCACGCTTACGCATCCGAAATTTAACGGCAGCATCAGCAGTGACGCGGTGTTTATTAACGGCGAAGAACTTAAAAACATTCTTGGTACGCTTACTGCGGACGGCAGGCATAATAACCGCGTGGAGGCGTCGTTTGAACAGTCGCCCGACGGCAGGTTTGCTGCCGAACTTTCTCTGGATGCCGTTGAACGCACATTAACAGGCAATGTCGATTTTATTTACGGCAATTTGCGCTCAATTCTAAAAATGGCACGTGTGGACCTTGATATTGACGGGCTGGCAGACGGCCACCTGAAGATTAACCCGCGCGGCAGGGGCAGCGGCATTTTTGCCGACATGCGCGTTTACGAGATAAAAGTTAAAGATTTGAACTATGATTCCATGCGATTTAAAGGACGCCTGCAAAACGGCATTTTAAGTTTTGACGAACTGAAACTTACCGAAAGCGCTCCAGAAGCAAACGGCAAAGCGGCAACAGAAGAAACTCCGGGTTCCGTAAATGCCGGCGGCTGGGTAAACCTCCATACGCATGAACTTAATATCAACGCTTCGGCGCAGCATGCAAACCCGGCTATAATTACGGCTTTGATGGATGCACCGGTAAAATTAAACGGCAAAGTTGATATGTCGCTTGTTTTGAACGGCAGTTTGGAAAATCCGCAGGGCAATGCGGATATAGACCTTGTTGACGGCGATGTTGAAGGCATCGGCTTTGACGCCCTGACGGCAAAACTGAGCCTTGCCAACGATACGCTGCGCCTGGAAAATGCCCAGCTGAACAAAGATATTTACAAATTAAGTGCCAGCGGCGATATACCGCTTGATTTGCTGCGCAGCAAAGAGCAGCGCCGCAATCCGGCAGCGTCCATGAATATTAAGGTTAACCTTGATAATGCGCGCCTCGGGCTGCTGCACCTTTTGACTCCTATGGTTGAGTGGGGCGTTGGCGAAACCCTTGGGCAGATAACTCTGGCCGGTACGCTGGAAGAACCGCTCGTTTACGGCGAAGTAACCCTTCGCGGCGGTTCAATGAAACTGAAGGATGCGTATACGGTATTTGACAATATTAATCTTGACGTTGACTTTACCGGCAACGACATTCAGCTGAATGAATTTTCGGTGCAGATGGGCAAAGGCACGGTAACTGCTTCCGGCAACTACGCCCTGCGCGCACAGGAAGATAAAACCTATATCATCAACGCTGTATTTAAAGATGCGGAAATAGCTTCGGAAATTTTCTCCGGGCGCATTAACGGCACGGCGGGCATCATTCCGCAGCGCTATTTTATCCGCACCGATACGGAAGAAGGCATCCGCCGCGGCGGCATTGGCTACCGCCCGCATATTCAGGCAGATATCCGTCTGGACGACGTGCTTGTCAATATGCCTACGATACCGGAACTTTCCGAGGGCAGCAGCAACTACGGGCTGGATGTTAAGGTAACACTTGGGCCGGATATTCACCTTTACAACAAATATTTGTACGATTTGTGGCTTTCCGGAGGATTGCATGTTACCGGCAGTACAGTGTATACTAATATAGACGGCAACATTAAGGTGGATAAGGGAACCATAACCTATCTGCGCACGCCGTTTGAAATTCACAATGCTTCTGTGGCATGGCCGGTGCCCGGCGATGTGCTGCCGACGGTAAACCTTGATGCTACTACGCGCTTTAGGCGCTATGATATTTTCCTGCGTGTTACGGGGCCGCTTGAGCAGATGGAAATGATTCTGCGCAGTGACCCGGCGCTGACCAAAGACCAGATTATAAAAATGCTGACTTTGCAGCGCGAAGTAACCGGCACAAACCAGGGCGTAACGCAGGATGACTTCCAGAACCTGATGACGGTGGGCCTGGAAATGACGGTGCTGGGCGACGTGGAGGAAATCTTTAAGGAAACCCTTGGGCTTAATGAATTTATGATTTATTCTGGACGCCTGCGCACAGGGCACAGCCTTGGGCGTGAAGAAGGCGAGCTTACCGAAGATGAAAAAGAGCAGTATAATATTCTGGTCAGCAAGTATCTGACGGACAATCTGCTTGTTGGCTATACGGTAAGCTCCGATAGCGAGCATGAAAGTATTTTTGCCCAGTATGATATTTCGCGTCATATGAGCATTAACTATGAACGCAACAAAGATTACGATACCACCGAAGACTGGTATGGCGTTGAATATAAAGTTACTTTTTAAGTAAATTTTAAGAAATTCTAATTAAAATTTAAGGAAGGTATGTCCATGCTGAAAGAGTATCTGGCAGAGCTGCAGAAAACTCCGCTGCTTTCCCGTGAGGAGGAAACGGAGCTTTGGCAGCGCTATGCCGGAGGTGACCAAGAGGCGTATAATAAATTGATGACGTCTTACCAGCCGCTGGTATTTAAAACGGCGGCCGGGTTCAGGCTGCCCGAACAGCAGACGATGGAGCTTGTGCAGGAAGGCATGCTCGGGCTGTTGGAGGCGGCGGAGCGTTATGATTATAAACGTGGGATTGCCTTCAGCGTATTTGCTGTGCACCGCATCCGCGGCAGGATGCTTGATTTTCTGCATGTGGAGGACGGCGCAAAGAGTTTTTCGCTGGACGATACCAATGCGGCAGGCATAGCCTGGGCCGATGTGCTGGCTGCTTCCGGCAGGACGCCGTTTGAAGAAGCGGAGCTGAATATGATTACAGACAGGGTGGCTCAGGCTTTGCAGCGTCTGCCTGCCAAGGAACAGCAGGTGCTGACGGGCATTTATCTGGAAGACCGCAGCGCTGCCGATATGGCAGACAGCATCCATGTAAGCCTCGGGCATATTTACCGTTTGCAGAAGCAGGGG
>OMCU01000752.1_pt1 | contig 18191 bp, 15 predicted proteins | sample 1645081 | NCBI WGS metagenome assembly OMCU01 (sample SAMEA103958122, study PRJEB25191) | human gut metagenome | biome: human-associated habitat [ENVO:00009003]; feature: intestine environment [ENVO:2100002]; material: feces | place: Germany | collected 2013/2015 | reverse complement strand
CTGCCGAGATAGCCGATACAGCTAATCCCAGAACAGCGGACTTTACAGTCAAATCCGTTGCGGCGATATTTACCGCTATGTAGCCGTCTGTAAAAATGTTCTCAATGCTTGCTTTAGCTCAACATCTCTGCCGCACCAAAACGCAATCATATTGCAAAAAGCCATGTCTGCTTCTGATTGTGAAGCATAATCTGATATATCACCTTTGTATAATGCTTCGAACTTAGAACTATTCTGAGAGTTTCGTGCTTTTTTAATTATTTCATTTGCTGAAAGAATAAGATTTTGTCCACCCGGGGAGACAAAATCAATTTTCTCGTTCGAATTGGCATTATTTTTGCCTTGCATAAGATATTTGTCATGGTTTTACTGCCTCTGTACCATCTGAAATACTGATAAATTCAGAGCAGTAATCACTGGTCATAACAAAAAATCGACTGCTGTCGTACATTTCAAATTTACCTGACCGTCTCCTCCCTTCGGGTAGATGGCCACGGTAAATTATATGTATGTCGGTTTTTGATTATGAAAGCTCCGTATAGCTTTGCAGAGTATTTACAAATTCTGCAATTACATTGTTTGCACCTCCGTTAAGAAAATCGGAAAGAGCTTCGGGCATGTCATCTAAATCCACTCCGAAATAACCGCTCTTATCAAACATGAATCCAATACCGGCAAAGTCGGACGATACTCGAACAGCAGTTTCAAAATCTGCTCATGTATCAGGATTATTACTTTGTGCCTGACCACCTGTAAATGGATTAATCGGTTTTTTACTAATACCGCTGTGTGCTTTTGGATCAGGCTCTGCCTTCCAGCAAACCCAATTTCTTAGTCTTTTTAACTCTTCCGGTATAAATTCGTACATTTGTCCTCCTTAAAACGGAACTAAACTGTCAGGTAATAGAAGAAAACCATTTATGGTGAGAATAACAAAAAATAGTATGATGACGAGGGCAGACAGAAAAGGGAAGTACTCGGATATTATGAAACAAGGAAAAAAGCCCTTGAAGCACTTGCATCATATAATGAAAATCCTTTACGTTACTTTTGTGTTACCTATTTATGATTTTTTGTACATTCTTAGTGAAATTTACACAAAAACAATAACCCCCGTAAATGTGTGATTTACGGGAGTTTTAATGTATATATAGTATTTAAATTATCCCTTCATAGCTTCTTCAACTGCAACTGCACAAGCAACTGTAGCGCCAACCATAGGATTATTTCCCATACCGATAAGTCCCATCATTTCAACGTGAGCCGGTACAGATGATGAGCCTGCGAACTGAGCGTCGGAGTGCATTCTTCCGAGAGTGTCAGTCATACCGTATGAAGCAGGACCAGCTGCCATATTATCAGGGTGAAGTGTACGACCTGTACCACCGCCTGATGCAACTGAGAAATACTTCTTACCTTGTTCGATACATTCTTTCTTATATGTACCTGCAACAGGGTGCTGGAATCTTGTTGGGTTAGTTGAGTTACCTGTAATAGAAACGTCAACGCCTTCCTTCCACATGATCGCAACGCCTTCTGTTACATCGTTAGCTCCGTAGCAGTTGACCTTTGCACGAAGTCCGTCAGAATAAGCCTTACGGAAAACTTCCTTGACTTCGCCTGTGTGGTAATCCATTTCTGTTTCAACATATGTAAACCCGTTGATTCTTGCAATGATCTGAGCTGCGTCCTTACCAAGACCGTTAAGAATAACACGGAGAGGCTTTTGTCTAACCTTGTTAGCCTTTTCAGCGATACCGATAGCGCCTTCTGCAGCAGCGAATGATTCGTGACCTGCAAGGAATGCAAAACACTCTGTTTCCTCTTCAAGAAGCATCTTGCCAAGGTTACCGTGGCCGAGACCTACTTTTCTCTGGTCAGCAACTGAACCCGGAATACAGAATGACTGAAGACCCTCACCGATTGCAGCAGCAGCCTCAGCAGCAGACTTAACACCCTTCTTAAGTGCGATTGCACAGCCTACAGTATAAGCCCACTTTGCATTTTCAAAACAGATTGGCTGAATACCCTCAACGATTTTATAAGGATCAAAGCCTTTAGCCTGGCAGATTTCTCTGCACTCTTCAATTGATTTAATATCGTATTGAGCGAGAACGTCAAGAATTTGTTTCTCTCTTCTTTCGTATGATTCAAATAAAGCCATTGTCTTTTTCCTCCTTATTCTTTTCTTGGGTCGATAATTTTAACAGCGTCTGCAACACGGCCATACTGACCTTTTGCTTTTTCCCATGCTGTGTTAGGGTCATCACCTTTTTTGATGAAGTCAGTCATTTTTCCAAGAGAAACGAACTGATATCCGATAACTTCGTTATTCTCGTCAAGAGCAATACCGGTTACATAACCTTCTGCCATCTCCAAGTAACGAACACCTTTCTCTTTGGTAGCGTACATTGTACCAACCTGGGAACGAAGTCCTTTACCTAAATCCTCAAGACCAGCACCGATTGCAAGACCGTCATCAGAGAATGCACTCTGTGTACGACCGTAAACGATCTGTAAGAATAACTCTCTCATTGCTGTATTGATTGCATCACAAACAAGGTCTGTGTTTAATGCTTCAAGAATAGTTTTGCCCTGTAATACCTCTGCTGCCATAGCTGCGGAATGTGTCATACCAGAGCATCCGATTGTCTCAACTAAAGCTTCTTCGATTACACCATTTTTTACATTTAATGAAAGCTTGCAGGCACCCTGCTGAGGAGCACACCAGCCAACACCGTGTGTAAAACCTGAAATATCTTCAATTTTTTTAGAATGAACCCATTTGCCTTCTTCCGGAATTGGAGCTGGTTCATGTTTTGCGCCCTTTGCTACAGGACACATGTTTTCGACTTCCTTAGTGTAAATCATTTTAAGACTCCTTTCACTTAATAGAACTGTATGTATCAGACTTTGTTATACATTTAACATACCTTACCTATTTTCGCACATTTTGTTGAAATCTACAAGTCCTAATCGAAAAAAATTATCTTTATTCCGTGTATTTGTTTTTATACACTAATCAAAATAATTCAATTCTGAAAAAACTTCCGTGCCGGGTCTGCCGACGTTGCTGACATTTTCACCATCCACATGGATGTACCCTTCTGTTCCGTCTTTTGCACGCACATAGATCCATTCCTTTGCATCAGAGCTGATAAAGAACACATCCTGCCCGGACGAAACCGTTACCTGTTCCGAATTCTGATCCATAGCTTTCCACAACGGAAGATCCACATATAATCTGTGCGGTGTGAAATACTTGTATTGATGCATACCGCCATCAATATATTCCAGTTTCCCCGCATCACTGTCATACCACCAGTAGCCATTTAAGTATGCTGTCTCAAGAATATCTGTACGAATTGTTCCATAGATTCCGCTTTGTCCGGTAAAGCCGTTGATACCGCCATTTTTTTCTTTAAAAGGAAAACCAGTAACTTCTCCGGCAAATTCGAGTGTGTTTCCATCATACCGGTAAAAATATGTCACATAATCACCACTCGGTCCATCATCTAAGACAGCAATCTCTAACGAATCATCATAAGCATTAATATCAGTGACATAAAAGCAATCTGTTTCCGGTGTCACCATCGCCGCATATTCGCACAGTTCATATGAAGTTCCATTCACGGTAAGGATACAGGAATACCCTGCATAATCGCCACTCTCTTTCACATCATAACGTATTTCTTCTTCCCTGCCGTCTCCATCAATATCTTCCATAACTTTCTGTCCTGTTTTATACTCTTTCGGATATGGATGTTCGTCTGCATATGTTTTTTCTGCTTCCTGTATCACTTTCAGATTATCTTTCTCTGTCTGGCTTAACACAGACTCGTCAAATGCATCTGTCTCCGCCGTTTTTTCATACCAGGAACATGCATTAAAATAACTCTGCAGATATTCATTGGTAAAACCCCGTCCATGTCTTGCATAGATTTCATTGCGTGCTAACCATAAATCATTGTCCGACATATTGATAAGACTGTCTGCCGAAATTGTCTGTGTCATACTGACCGGAATGATATACTGGTCAGCATCTTTGTGCAGGTTCTGTGTATCAATGACCGCATTCTGTACTACCGTATCTGACTGCTGCATCATCCCTTGATATTCATTTAAAGTATCCTCATTTTCCACATCGCAGCTCACATCCGTAGGCCTCACAACCTCATATAACACTCCATCATCGGTATATCCTAAAATACTTACACCGGCAGCATCCGGATACCATTCCGTGTCCTTCGAAATGCCAAAAAGGTATCCCATCCCTTTTTCTTTCTCATAGGAAGCCTTCTGAAAAACCGTAAATCCATTTTCATCTTCCGCAACAACATACTTGTCTTTCCAGCTTTTTGGAAACTGTAATGTAACATCCTCCCAGGTATAACTTTCCCCATTTTCCTGTAATTCTGCGTTTTCATTTTCTGTCACAGATTTCTTTTCTCCGGATGCATTTCCATCCTTTTCTGTCGTTTTTTCCGTCTCCTGGCTTTCTATCGTTTTCTGCTCATCTCCGTTTATTTCCTTTTCTGTCAGATCTGTCTTCCCACACCCTGCTGTAAAAAGCAAAAGTGCGGCTGTAAACAACCACACTTTATTTTTCATATAATTATGCACTCCTTTCTGTCAGTGCAAAAACTTTTTTATATCATCTGCCGTACTGTGAATTTTCTCTACCGCATTCTGAACCTGTTTTGCAACATCAAGGTTTTCTTCACTGAGTGTATGTACCTGTTCTGCACTCGCCGTAACTTCCTCAGTCGCTGCCGAAAGCTGCGAGCAGTTTACCACAATCTTATTGTTGGAATCTGAAAGTCCGCTTACCTTTTTATTGACCTCTTCAATATGGGCAACCAGCTCACCTATATTTTTATTAAGCAGATTAAATGTTTCTGACGCAGCAAGAATCTTTTCTTTCTGATCTTCCGTTGCCTGTACAGAACCTTCTACTGATACAACCACATCATTTGCATTTGCATTCAGTTCGTTTGTAATTCTCGTGATCTCTTCCGTCGAATTTTTTGTCTGTTCCGCAAGCTGTCTGATCTGCTCTGCTACAACCGCAAAACCTCTTCCGGCTTCTCCGGCACGTGCACTCTCAATAGATGCATTTAACGCCAGCAGGTTTGTCTGGCTTGAAATATTTAAGATCATACCTGCAATCTCTTCTACTTCTTTTGTCTTATCCTGAAGTTTGGTCATTGCCTCAGTAACATCATGATTTGTATTTGTGATCTGCTCTGCCTGATCTTTCAACTCATCCATCACACGCATATTTTCCTGAATGCTGTCATTTGAATTCATTGCGATATCCACCATCTGTTTTGATCGCTCACTTGTTTCCTCGATCGCATCCTGGATCGTTGCAGTCATGGTATTCTGTTCTTCGATGCTGTTTGCATTCATTCCGGAAGCCGTTGTAATCTCCTGCATACTGCCAGTTACAGAATTGGTCGTCTCGACCAGTTTTCCGATCAGGCTGCTGCTCTTAACTGATTCTTCCTGAACAGTTTTGGAAATCTCAAGCACTCCCTGTAAAATTTCATTCTGCTTTTTGTGTTCCTCATCTATGGATCCAAGTGCATCTGCGTTAAACAATAATGTGATCTTTCCAATTCTTGAAACCGTAAATAAAACGCCAAGCACGCCGACCACAGAACATATTGTATCCACGTTCAATACAGTAATACCCTTTATTCCCTGAACAATCGTAACGATCACGTAGAGAATACTCACTCCCACACAGGTTCTTTTTTATCCACCTTCATCATAGTACGGAATCTGTAACGCAACTAAAACGATCAGTACATACGTAATAAAATGTGCATCTGTCTGTACTCCGACTAACAGATACTCTAATCCCATCTCAAGCGTAGCAATCACTTTTAATTTTGCTGTTGCATGATCTTTATGATAAATAATCGTGTCCAAAACTGATGCGCCTATTATTAATACAGTATTCCCATATACTGTTGCATTTACCAGATTCTGATTTGCCATGCGGAGCCACAGATACAGTAAAAACAATATTCCAAGAAATATGGTTGCACCTATATAGAACCGGTTCATCTTTTTGATCCGTTCCGCTTTATCATTATAAATATATTTCTTTTCTTCTTCCATATATTTTATCTCCCTGTACTTAAAATATAATCAATATTTTCTGCCATAACTTATCCGACCTGTCCGGATCTTAAGTTTAAGAATATCATGCTTCTTTTTTCTGTACAACCTCGCCCGGTTTCTTAAAAATTGAGTTTGCCGGGATCACTCCCCTGACACTTGAAAGCGGATATACATTTGTATGTCTGCCGATCACCGTTCCAGGATTTAATACAGAGTTACATCCAACTTCCACATAATCCCCAAGCATGGCACCGAATTTTTTCAATCCAGTCTCGATCTTCTCATCACCGTCTTTTACCACAACCAGTGTCTTGTCGGATTTCACATTTGACGTGATCGAACCTGCACCCATATGCGATTTATAGCCAAGAATGGAATCGCCAACATAATTATAATGCGGCACCTGAACGGAATTGAAAATAATATCATTTTTCAGTTCTGTGGAATTGCCGACAACAGAACCCTTTCCTACGATCGCACTGCCGCGGACAAATGCGCAGTGACGGATTTCTGCATCCTCATCAATGATCAGCGGACCGTTTAAACATGCTGTCGGTGCCACTTTTGCACTCTTTGCAACCCAGATATCCTCGCCTCTTTTTTCAAACTTTTCCGGATCTAATGTTGGTCCAAGTTTTTTTATGAACTCACTGATCCCTTTTAAAGCCTCCCATGGATATGTAAACTGTTCTAAATATTCTTTTGCGATTGTTTCATCTAAATCATATAAATTGCTGATTTTTGCGTTTTCCATCTTTTCCTCCATCCCAGAATGTCTCTCTCACATGGATATGAATCCAGTGTGATCCTGGCATTTCTGTTTGCATACTGGTTCTATTGTAAAACGTTTTCACAGATCTGTCAAAATAATATTCGAACACTGCAAAAAAATTTCCGGACAGACAAGAATTTCTGTCTGCCGGAGATTTCTTATGGCATAAATTCATCTAAAAAATTACTTCCAGCGATCCATTCTGCTTCTTCCTGTTCCTGAAATGCTGCAGCCTCATCCGCCATAGTGGCATAGAAATCATCCGCACCATCCGGTGTCTGTTCTGCCTGCTGTGGCTGCTGTTTTTCAGTCTCATTTTCCTGCACAGCCATCTGCACTTCTGATTGTTTCTCTGACTCCTGTTTTTGTAGAGACAGGCTTCCCGGATTGTCAAAATCAAAACTGATCCGCTCATCCTCATATTTTAGGCAGGAATCAAACACATTCCCTGCTTTCGAGTTAAATCCAGTCACTTTTTCCTTTGTCTTTCCGGTTTCCAACAGTTCTTTTATGATTGCTTCCGAAAGCGGCACTTTCGCAACCGTATGCCCTACCTTAAAACCGCAGTCACACTCATAGTACCATTGGCTTTTCTTTAAGAGTTCCCCACACCTCGGACATTTTACTGTTGTCTCGACAGGTTTTGGTTTCTCCGGAAAATCAAAGGTGATCTGCCCCTCTTTGGTCAGTTTTAACGGAGCATCAAATTTCATTCCGGTCTTTGCGATAAATCCTTCGATCACACCGGTCTTTCCATTGGTTAAAAGTTCTTTGACCTGTGCTTCTTTTAATTTTACTCCTGCGATCTGTCCAACCGAAAAACGACAGCTTTCCGGATCATCTTTTTTATAATTTGCGCAGCCATAGCCGAACGGCGTTTTCACCATATCACCGCCGCAGACCGGGCATTTCACATCTTTTAATTTGGGGGCTTCCACATCCGAGAAATCGTATTTCAGTCCGATTACCTTGCCGGATTCGTCTTTTTTTAAAGCAATCCTTGCATCAAACTTCTTTCCTGTCTTTGACTTAAATCCGCGGATCGTCGCCGTCCGCCCCTCTGTCAGAAGCTGTTTTACCTGTGCCTCATTTAACGTTTTTTCTCCCATCTTTCCAATGGAAAAACGGCAGCTTTCCGGATCATCTTTTTTATAATTTGCACAGCCATACCCGAACGGTGTCTGCACAATGTCACCGCCGCAGAGCGGACAGGAAACATCTTTTATCTTTTTTGCCTCCGCATGATCAAAGTCAAACTTTAAATATTTCCGACCGGTTTCATCGGTTTCTAATGCCACGCAGGCATCAAATTTTTTCCCGGTCTTTGACTTAAAACCGCGGATTGTCTCCGTTCTGCCGTCGGTCAGAAGTGCTTTCACCTGTGTTTCGGTCAGATCACGTCCCGCAAGTGTACCGATGGCAAAGCGGCAGCTCTGCGGATTTTGCTGGTCGTAATTCATACAGCCATAACCAAATGATGTTTTCTGGATCTGTCCGCCGCACATCGGGCAGACTACATCTTCTAATATCTCTGCCTCATTCTTTGAAAAATCAAATTCGACTGTTTTTCTGCCATCCTCTCCTGTTTTCAAAAGCAATGCCGCCGAAAACTTCTTTTTATTTTTTGCGGTAAATCCTTTTAAAACCTCTGTTTCTCCTTTTTGCAGCAGATCCGTCAGGTCATCCACACCGAGGGATTTTCCTGCAATTTTTCCGATGGAGAAGTAACAGCTTTCCGGATCATTTCGATGTTTCACACAACTGTAGCCAAAGGACGTGATTTCCATGTCTGAACCGCAGACCGGACATTTGACACCCTCTAAAATTTCAGGCTCATTTTTTGAGAAGTCAAAATTGACAGATGCTTTTCCTTCCTCATCCTTTTCAAGTACTAATGCCACCGAAAAACGTTTTCTGGACTTTGAGATAAAACCGGAGAGCACTTCCGTATGTCCTTTCGTCAGAAGTTCGACCACTTCCTCTTCCGTTAAATCTCTGCCCGCAATGGTTCCGATGGAAAATTTACAGCCGCTTCCGTCCTTTTTATAATTACTGCATCCATAGCCGAACGGTGTCGTCTCCATCTCCCCGCCGCAGACCGGGCAGACTGCCTCTATTTTTTTCTTTGCAGCAAGTCCTCTTCCACCTTTTCCGACAAATGGATGTATCCTTGCAGCAAGATTGCCGGTCAGATCATGCTCAATCATGGAAACCGTTTCTTTGCGGATAAAATCTTCCAGTTTACTGCGATAATCTTCCATGATGACTGTTCCACGCGTGATACCGTCGAGTCCCTTTTCCCAGGAAGCCGTCATCTTCGGATTTAAGAGTGCCGGCACGGTCATGCTTACCACCTCAAACACCATCTCTCCGATCGCTTCCGGGCTTAGCACCTGCGTCTTTTTGTTCAGATTCAGATACCCGATACGCACCAGTTTGCGGATGATCTCAGCTCTTGTCGCAGACGTTCCAATCCCTGATCCCTTGATCTGTTCTCTTAACTCTTCCTCCTCAATAAGCTGTCCGGCATTTTCCATTGCAAGCACCATCGAACCGGAGGTATAGCGTTTCGGCGGTGCGGTCTTTCCCTCTTTGATCTCATAACCGTCCACCTTCAGGAGATCACCGGTCTTTAACTGCCCTGCCAGTTTTAAGAGTCCCGCACTTTCTTCTTCCTTATTTTCATCATTTCCCGGTCTTCCCATGATTTCAAGAAATCCCGGATTTTTTAACACCTTTGCAGATGCAAAAAACTGCTCTGCTTCCACCTGTACCACCAGTTTGATCGTTTCATACTCAGCCGCCGGATAAAAGATACTTAAGAAGCGGCGCACGACCAGGTCATACACTCTTCTCTGTAAATCGCTTAACGAACCAAGTTCCGTGAGCTGTCCGGTCGGAATAATCGCATAGTGATCGGTGATCTTTGAATCGTCAGTATACTGTGTACGTGCAATATTCCGGTAAGTACCCTCTTTTAAAATACGCTCCGTATAAGTTTTCGTCGGCTCATAGGTTTTTAAACGATTTAAGTTCTTCCCGATCTCCTTTGCAACTGCCGTCGAGAGCACTCTCGCATCCGTTCTCGGATAAGTCGTCAGTTTTTTCTCATATAAGTCCTGTGCCACCTGTAACGTCTCATCCGGACTGATCTTATATCGTTTTGAACACTCTGCCTGTAACTCTGCAAGGTTAAATAATAACGGTGCTTTCTTTCTGGATGTGCCGCGCTCTAAGGATTTTACGACCGCCTGTTTTCCGTCAAGTTCACCGATCAGATTTTCCGCGCTTTCGCGCTTTTTAAAACCATTTTCCTTATACAAAAGGGGCGATTCAAAATATTTAGAACCATTTACCGCCTTCCACTCTGCGGTTACTGTCTCCTCCGTTTCCGCGCCTTCCGGCAGGAATCCTCCCACCACACGGTAAAACGGCGTCTCCGCAAAGTTGCGGATCTCCCGCTCACGGATCACGACCATTCCAAGTACACAGGTCATGACTCGTCCCACCGCGATCGCCGTATAACTTTTAGTCGCCGCAGCATCATTCAATAGCTTCCCGTACTTTACCGACATCGCCCTGGAGAAATTGATTCCCATTGCATAATCTTCAATTGTGCGCATAATACCGGATTTTGCCAGATTATCATACTCTGCCATTGGCTTTGCCTCACGGATTCCGCGCAGAATCTCCTCTTCCGTCTGTGAATCGATCCAGACGCGGAGCTCTTTCATCCCCGGTCTGACCCCGCCAAAGCGTCTGATATTTTCCTCAATCGTCTGTCCTTCTTTTCCGGCATCGCCTGCCCAGTAGACAGTTTCTATGTCCTCTCTGAAAAGCATCCGATGCACCGTATCATACTGTTTGCTGACATTTGGTATTACATTGTATTTATATTCTTCCGGCAGAAACGGTAAATCTTCCAACCTCCATCTTTTGTATTTTTCATCGTATTCTTCCGGATAGACCATCTCCACCAAATGGCCGACACACCATGTAATGACATATTTGTCATTTTCAATATATCCGTCATTTCGTCCGCTCACGCCGAGAATCCTTGCAAATTCCTGCGCTACACTTGGTTTCTCCGTTATTATCAAAGACTTTGCCACTAACGTATTTCTCCGTTTCTGTTTTATAATTCACTCATATCGATCAGAACAAAACGCTTATCCTGTTCTGCCATTTCAACAACTGCCTGTTCAAATGTGCTCGCAGAAAACAGGAAATAATAATTCGCACTGATCTTTGCTTTTTTCATATTTGCAAACAATTCTTCACACATCTCCATTGTGACCTGCGGTTTTTCCCAGTTGCACAAACCGACCAGATTTTCCCGCACTTCATTCTGGGCAATGATATCAATATTTCCTGTCTTGCCGATCCATGTTCCCATTTTTTTAATATGAAGCGGCAATTTTCCTGTAAGATTTAAAAGCCACAGATATTCCATGCAGACACCCACAAAGTAACGGTTTAAGTAGGTATTTAACCCCGGTTCGATGTAAGTATCATAAAACTCTTCCGCAGACATCATGTAGAGAGCTGACAAATGCGGATAAATAAAGCGGAACCAGAAATTGACATAGTTATCCCGGATCCGGTAAACTCCCTTTTTGGCATTCTCCCATCCGCCGGTCTCAAACGATACTGCCTTTTCGATAATGTCGGAAGCGGCAAGATTTTTCATATAGACGCTGATCTTTGCACGCGAAAATCCTGTCTTTAAGTACAGGTCGTTTAATTTGTCACACCCGCCCGCAATACAAGCTAAGATTGTATCATACACGGACAATTCCCGCAGGCTTGCACCGATAATATTTTCTGCCTTATTATACATATAGCCGTTTCTTGATAAAATCTGCCTGCAGATGTTGGTCTTTAAATCTACCTTCGGGTTCCAGTGATTGATATAACCGGTAACCCCGCCGATCACGCCGTAAACCCGGATACATTCGCTGACCGGATAATCCGGAAGTACACGCACAACTTCCAGAAAATTCAGATTGGAAAGCTTGATCGTCTGATCGATCTTTTTCACTGCATCTGTGCCGATACAATTTTCCATTTCCTTCTCAACCCACGATACAACAGAGCTGCACAGCAGGATCATGACCGGCCCCGGATACAATTTTTTTGCCTTTAATTTTAAAACAGCATTGATAAAATCCGTATCTTTTTTGGCAATATAAGAGAACTCATCGATCACTAAGATAAGCTTTTCCGGTCCGCCGCTTTTGATCCGGTTAAAATATTCCTCATAATCATATTTTTGCAGCCTGACCTGCAGTTTTTCCTCTAACGCTTCCGCCATCATCTGTTTTTGAGACTCCGGTGACGCATACCGTGCACGATAATAAAAGGCTTTTTTGTTCTGCAGGAAAGTCTTCAATAACAATTCTTTTTCCAGATCCGGCCTGCCATATAAAACGCATAACTGATTGCCGGACTTTGCATACAGTGTTTCTAATTCCTTTAAAACAGCCGTTTTTACAACCATGTTTCCGCCCTCCCATTTGTATTTCACATAGGAGAAATTATATCATTTTTTAACTTTTTAGGCAATATAAAACGCCACCGGACGTCCTGATCCGATGGCACTTTTTGTTATTTCCTATTTTTATAATTTCTTTGTGATATATCCCTGTGCTTTCAACAGTTCTGCGCAAAGTACTGCACCGCCTGCTGCACCGCGGACTGTATTGTGGGAAAGTCCGACAAACTTCCAGTCGTATACGGTATCCTCTCTTAATCTGCCGACAGAGATACCCATTCCATTCTCATAGTTAACATCTAAGGAAACCTGTGGTCTGTTGTCTTCCTCTAAGTACTGGATAAACTGCTTTGGTGCGCTCGGAAGACCTAACTCCTGAGGAACACCGCTGAAGTTCTTCAAAGCCTCGATCAGCTGCTCTTTTGTCGGGTTTTTCTTAAATTTAACAAATACTGCTGCTGTATGTCCGTTTAATACCGGAACACGGATACACTGGCAGGTGATCACCGGTGATTCTGCAGGAACGATTACTTTTTTCTCTGCATCCACATGACCCCAGATACGAAGCGGCTCTTTCTCAGATTTTTCTTCCTCTCCACCGATATAAGGAATGATGTTTCCTACCATCTCAGGCCAGTCTTTAAATGTCTTACCAGCTCCGGAAATTGCCTGATAGGTTGTGGCAACTACTTCATACGGTTCAAACTCTTTCCATGCAGTAAGTACCGGTGCATAGCTCTGGATGGAGCAGTTTGGTTTTACGGCAACGAAACCGCGTTTGGTGCCAAGACGCTCTTTCTGGTATTTGATAACTTCCATATGTTCCGGGTTTACTTCCGGCACTACCATAGGAACATCCGGTGTCCAGCGGTGTGCGCTGTTATTGGAAACAACAGGTGTCTCTGTCTTAGCATAATCTTCCTCGATCTTTTTGATCTCTTCTTTGGTCATATCTACTGCGGAGAATACGAAATCGACTTCTGCTGCTACTTTCTCTACCTCATTGACATTCATGACAACGATGTTTTTCACTGCCTCCGGCATTGGAGTATCCATTTTCCAACGGTCACCAACCGCCTGCTCATAGGTCTTTCCGGCACTTCTAGGACTTGCTGCAATGGTTGTCACCTCAAACCATGGGTGATTCTCTAAAAGAGAGATAAATCTCTGTCCTACCATACCTGTTCCGCCAAGAATACCAACTTTTAACTTTTCGCTCATTTTGCTCTAATCTCCTCGTCCCTTATTCTCTGTTTGTCCGTCTGTCGCAAACATGTGTCTTTCATAGTAAATATATTATGCTATTTCCCGAAAAAAAGCAATGCTTATTTTGTCAAAGTTTCCTGTATTTTTGGCGAAAACTTGTGCATTTGTCACAATATCACGTCAGTGTGTAAAAGTATTACATCCATTCCTTACTCAGATATTCACGCTCTTTTTCAATGACTTTCTCCATTGCCTCTTTGCCCGGAGCACCGACTGTCAGACGTTTATTGACGCATGTTTCCATAGAGATCGCATCATAAATATCCTCCTCGAATACCGGACTGATCGCTTTTAATTCCTCTAAACTCATATCATCGATCGGGATCTTTTTATCGAGGCAGTAAAGCACGATACGTCCGACGATTCCATGTGCATCACGGAATGGAACACCGTGGTTTACCAGGTAATCAGCCGCATCTGTGGCATTCGTAAATCCATGATTTGCGGACTGGCGCATTCTGTCTTTGTTAAAGCGCATGGTGGCAAGCATGCCGTTGAACAAAGCGACACAGCCTTTTACCGTATCCATTGCATCAAAAGAAAGCTCTTTGTCCTCCTGCATATCTTTATTGTATGCAAGCGGGATTCCCTTCATGGTTGTGAGCAGTGACATCAATGCACCGTAGACACGTCCTGTTTTACCGCGCACTAACTCTGCGATATCCGGGTTTTTCTTCTGCGGCATGATGCTGCTGCCGGTGCTGTAAGCGTCATCGATCTCCACAAAGCGGTATTCATTGGAATTCCAGAGGATGATCTCCTCGCAGAAACGGCTCAGATGCATCATAATCGTTGACATGGCAGAGAGCAGCTCGATCAGGTAGTCACGGTCGGATACGGAATCCATGCTGTTTAAGGTTGGTCCGTCAAATCCAAGCAGCTGTGCCGTCATCTCACGATCCAGAGGATACGTTGTGCCTGCCAGTGCACCGCTTCCAAGCGGGCAGAGATTCATTCTCTTATAAATATCAGCCAGTCTCTGTCTGTCACGTTTGAACATTTCAAAATAAGCGCCCATATGGTGTGCCAGTGTGATCGGCTGTGCTTTCTGCAGATGGGTGAATCCCGGCATATAGGTGTGAATGTTCTCTTCCATGATTTTTTCGAGTGTTACCAGCACCTCTTTGACGAGTGCATCAATCTCGGTGATCTCATCGCGGACATAAAGTTTCATATCGAGGGCTACCTGGTCATTGCGGCTTCTTCCGGTGTGCAGCTTCTTTCCGGCATCTCCGATGCGGTCAATCAGGTTTGCCTCCACGAAGCTGTGGATATCCTCATACTCGCTGGTGATTTTCAGTTTTCCGCTCTCTACGTCGGCAAGAATGCCTTCCAGTCCTTCCAGAATCTGATCTCTTTCGTCTTCTGTCAGAATGCCCTGTTTTGCCAGCATCTTTACGTGTGCCATGCTGCCTTTGATGTCCTGTTTATAGAATTTCTGATCAAAGCTGATGGATGCATTAAAATTATACACTAACTTGTCGGTCTCTTTTGTAAACCGTCCGCCCCATAACTGTGCCATTTTCATTCCTCTTTTCCTGTAAGTTTTTTAAATTATCATGTATTATTATACAAGACTCCCCTCTTCCTTTGCAAGTCAAATCACCTACTTTCCCGAATTTCGGCGTTTTGTGTAGTTTTTCTCCAGCCAGCCCAAGATGCCGTACAATCCTGCCGCAACGAGGCAAAGGATCAGGATGGACAGGATTACCCAGTCAAGTCTGAACAGATTTGCCCACCTTTTTGCGGCAGAGACGCTCGTCAGCCGCCCGATTTGCCGCTATCCAGAGCTCTTCAGAGACGATAGCAGGAATTTTCCCCGCATAGACGTACTGCCCGCCCGGCGGTGTAGGGAGCGTTTTTCCGGTGTTAAAATCGTAATGCTTCCTGTTCATGACTACGGTGCCTTTATTCATGGGATTCCGCACCATGCGGATAATGTCTGTTCCAGAGAATGGTTTTCCGGCGCGGCTGCGGACGCCCTCTGCTGCCAGAACCGCCGCAATTTTCCGTCCGCCGAGACCGTCTGCACAGAGTTCGTACATACGGCGCTTCACTGCGGCCTCCTCCGGGATGATCTCAATCGCTCCGTCTGCCGTCCGCCGGTAACCATAACTTTTTGAGGTCAGCACCGGCTTTCCATTATTCTGCTGCCGTTTCTGGTGCGCCAGATTCATCTTCTTGCTCAGCTCCCGGCTGTACTCCTCCGCCAGAATCGCCTTAATGCCGGTCAGAAGCGCGTCTTCCGGCGAATAGAATGTGTTCTCCAGATAAAAATACAGCCGCTTTCCGGCGCAGTTTAAGCGGTCTGCGAACAGATACCAGTCCCGCGTGTTCCGCATCAGGCGGTCCTGCGACTTGATTACGACGACATCAAACCGGTTCTGCTCGAGATCCTCGTACAGGCGGTTATATTCCCTTCTGCCCTTCCGGCTCGTACCGGAGCGGCTCTCCACGTAGGCATCCACAAGCCTCCATCCTCTTGCCCGGATTGCCTCTTCCGCCTCCGCCGCCTGCCTTACCAGCGCATCCTTCTGGTTTTCCTCCTCGGTGCTGCACCTTGCATAATAAACCGCACGCAGCTTCTCCTCTTCCATCTCCTGTCTCACTTTCCAGATGCTTCTCTTTACTATATAGAAAAAAGGACCGGAAAGTTCCGACCCTCTTTTTGTAATTTCTTTTTACGGATTGCACCGTCCGCACGGCTCATAGCCTTCGGCGATCAGGTCCTCGCGCGGTCCCTGATATGTCGCCTTGTTTTCATCCTTAATCGAGCTGACGCTGGAGCATGACGGCAGGTGGAATTTCATGCTGGATGTGTTCATGACATATTCCTGCTGATCCGTCATCGTTCCGCTGCTTTCGCTTAACGTGCTGTCTCCCGTTGCATAATTAATCGAGATGCCCGGCTGATTGTTGTATGCGAAGATATGGAAGGAAATGCCCTCGCCGTCATCTTCCATGGAAAGTGCCTCCATCTCCACAGACTCAGCTTCCATCAGGACACCGGATGCCACAAGGTTATCTCCCTCAAAGATCGGCGTCACGCGGTACAGCACATGGTTTCCGGTCTCTTTGACGTAGTCGGCAACCATGTTTTCAAACGGCAGCATGCCCTCGACATTCAGATAACGTGTTCCAGTGATCAGATTCTTCTCGTTTGCATTCTCACCGGTCAGCTGGTATCCGATCAGATGGCAGCGGTTGTACAGATATTTACCTTCCACCTGATCGTATTTTACCGTATGCCAGCCCGTCGGCTTTACCTGGCCGATCGCGCCGCGCTTCTCCGTCGGCATCAGATCCTGGCCGATATTCGCCTCTGCCACGCCGCACCGTCCCAGGCTGTCCAGATCGCTGTAATGCTCGTACGACTCGGTCGTCTTTTCCTCATCGGTAAAATCCGGCTCATTTCCGTTTAAAACGACATACGGTTCACCGGAAAACTCCGGAACATCAAGAACTGAAACAGCCGTCGGTGCCTGATCGGTAATCTGGGATTCCGTCATCGTATAAGCGGCCGTAACCTCCGAACCGGAATCTGCTCTCTCCGTCGAGAGAAGATCCTGCGCCTCACAGCCGGTCAGTATCAGAACAAGAAGCGCCGCCAGCAGCAGAAGCTGTTTTCTTGGTTTTTTCATTTCTCATATACCTCTTTCGTTATTTTCTCATGGGAATAGCCTGCAAACTCCTCCTCGGACACTTTATTCCATTTGGAAAGATCCAGGTCGAATTTCCGGTCAGACGGATAATGCCGGTTCCACCAGAAAACGATGATTTTCTCTATCTTCGCTTCCACAGCCTGCAGTCCCGTATTCTCCACAAAGCAGTATTCTCCTTCGCCTGCCTGCTCCAGAAAATCTGCCGCCGCCTGAAGTGTTACCTTCCCACTCTCCTTCTGCTCCGCGAACAGCTTTTCCGAAGCCGGATTCATCCAGAGCGTTTTCCCCTCACACAGTTCGCAGATTTTTTCCGTTACCACGCGGTCCCGCGAAACGCGTCGTCCGCCAAACTGCATTCCTCTTCGTTCTTCCAGACATACGATTCCAATCATCTGTCATCCTCCCTTCTCTTGCGTGTGCATATCTGAACACCTGACTGCCGTAGATAATCAGATAGCCAAGCCCCTCTCTTGCCCCGATAAACTCTCCGATTACAACACCGACGAGGCACAGGCCGATGTTGACCTTCCACACGGCGAGCAGCCCCGGAAACGACCACGGCAGCACAACGCGGAACAGCATATCCTTCTTCGTTCCGCCGAGTGTTGCAATCAGGCGGAGCATATCCGGCTCCACACTCTGAAAGCTGCTGTAAATGCTGATCACCGAGCCGAATATCGCAACGGAAATGCCGGCCGTGATGATCGTTTTCACGTTTGCCCCCATCCACACAATGAGAAGCGGGGCGAGCGCCGATTTCGGCAGGCTGTTCAGGACTACCAGGTACGGCTCCATCACCGCAGAAAAGCGCGGAAAGAGCCACAAAAGCACAGCGAACGCCATGCCAAGTGCCGAGACGAGCAGA
>OMCU01000742.1_pt1 | contig 18386 bp, 15 predicted proteins | sample 1645081 | NCBI WGS metagenome assembly OMCU01 (sample SAMEA103958122, study PRJEB25191) | human gut metagenome | biome: human-associated habitat [ENVO:00009003]; feature: intestine environment [ENVO:2100002]; material: feces | place: Germany | collected 2013/2015 | reverse complement strand
TCCGGAAACTGTTCCGCTTGTTGAAACAATGCCAAAGGGTTCTCCTACAAATCCGTATGGCTGGACAAAGTTTATGATGGAACAAATTCTTACAGACACCGCAAACGCAAATCCCGATATGTCTGTTGTTCTTCTTCGTTACTTTAACCCGATTGGCGCTCACGAAAGCGGCAGAATCGGTGAAGACCCTAACGGAATCCCAAATAACCTTATGCCGTACATAACACAGGTTGCCGCCGGCAGACTCAAGTGTCTCGGTGTTTTCGGCAACGATTACCCTACGCATGACGGCACGGGTGTGCGTGACTATATCCATGTTGTTGACCTTGCAAAAGGTCATGTAAAGGCTATTGAATATTCCGCAGAGCACAAGGGAACCGAGATTTTTAATCTCGGAACAGGTGTGGGCTACAGCGTTCTTGATATTGTAAAGGCTTTTGAAAAGGCAAATTCGATTGAAATTCCTTATGTTATAAAGCCACGCCGAGCAGGCGACATTGCAGAATGCTTTGCCGACGCAACAAAAGCCAAGAAAATACTTGGATGGATTGCCGAGAAAAGTCTTGAGGATATGTGCCGTGACAGTTGGAACTGGCAATCTCACAATGTGAATGGTTACAAATAACAAATAAATGATATTTTATTTGTGCATTCCTACAAAAAAACAATATTTTGTCAAATAATCAGTCAGCAAGAGTTTTTAGCATTGACTTTTGGTGGTTGATTGTTGTATAATTAAACTGCTTATAGAAGCATTATCACATAAGGAGGAAAAGAAAATGTTCAAAAAAGCACTTAGCCTTTTACTGTCTATGATGCTTGTTGTGACATCACTCGTTGCAACTGTAGTGAGCGTTTCTGCTGCCGGCGATTCATATTTCGTATCCGGTTCTGAAGAACTCACAGGTTACAAGTGGGCTGAGACTGAAGCAACTTGCGGAGATAATGTAATGACAGAAAACGGCGATGGTAACTACGAAAAAGTATTTACCAACGTAGCAGTCGGCAACGGCTACCAGTTCAAGATCGTTAAAAACGATAAAGAGTGGATTGGTGTAGGCGATACCGGCAATGACAACTTCACATTCAATATAACAAAGGAATGTGATGTAACAGTAACTTACAACCCTACAACAAATGAAATCACTGCAACAGGTGAAGGTGTTGTAATTCCGAAAGAACTTGTTGTTGACCACATTACAGTCGTTGGTAACGGTGAAGATGCATGGCTCAACGGTAAGGACTGGAAGGTAGATGCTGAAGCTAACTACATGACAGAGACATCTGAGGGTTCAAAGGTTTACCAGATTAAGTTTGAGAGCCTTGACGCTTATGAGAACTATCAGTTCAAGTTTGCTGCCAACGGTTCATGGGCAGATAACTGGGGCCTTCCTGAGCAGGGCACAGCTCCCCTCAATGAGTGGTTTGACCTTACATACAACGGTCAGAACATGATCATTGATACAGATGCAGCTGGTTACGAAGACGGTTATGACATCGTTCTTACACTTGACCTTTCAAACTTTAACTATGCTACAAAGCAGGGTGCAAAGGGTAAGGTTGACATCGTTACTGATGCAGAGCCTACAACAGTAGCAGAGCCTACAACAGTAGCAGAACCCACAACAGTAGCAGAGCCTACAACAGTAGAGCCTACAACTGCAGCTCCTGCAAAGGGTATCACAGTTACAGCTACTTCAAACCTCTTCCCTGAGAAGAAGGTTACTCTCAGCGCAGGTCAGAAGACTGTAAAGGTTACATATATGTTCCAGTCTAAGGACAAGGACATGTTGGACTTCCAGTGGGATATGAAATACGATACAAATGTACTCAAGCTAACCGCTAACTCAACCAGAGCTACATCATTTGAACATCCAAAGGTTGGCAGTTATATTTATAACAATGCTAATCCGGGTATGATTTCCGCTAACGGTACAACACTCAGCCTTTATGACACAACATCAAAGGAAATCGTATTTGCTTCTGCTGAATTTGAAGTAATTGATCCTGAGGCTACAGCAACTACTGTTGATCTTGATGTACAGGTACTTCGTCTTTCAAAGGTTGATCCTGCAACAGACCAGACAATCGGCGAAGAAGAAGTTTCGGTTATTGACAAGTCAATCGTTGACCAGGATGTATCCGGTAAGTATGTTATAAGCACTAATACTGTAACAGTTCCCGACGGTTCAGAAGAGCCTACAACAGTAGCAGAGCCTACAACAGTAGCACCTACAACAGCAGAGCCTACAACAGTAGAGCCTACAACAGTAGAGCCTACAACAGTAGAGCCTACAACAGAAGAGCCTACAACAGCTCCTGCTGCCGATACTACATATGTAGTTGCCGGTACAACAAATCTTACAGGCTATGAATGGGTTGGTACACCTGACGCAGCTCCCGAAAATGTTATGACAGCTGACGGCAGCGTATTCACAAAGACATTCTCTGCTGTTCCTGCCGGTAAAAACTATCAGCTCAAGGTTGTTGCAAACACAGGCGACGAGCAGAAGTGGATCGGTCTTGACGGTACAGATAACAATGTAACTTTCGATGTAGAAACAGCTTGTGATGTTACTGTAACATTCGATCCTGCTACAAACAAGATTACTGTAACAGGTGACGGCGTTAAAATGGTAACAGACCTTGAAGTTAACAGCATTACAGTTGTTGGTAACGGTGAAGACAACTGGCTCAACGGTGTAGCATGGGGTGTTGACGCTGAAGTTAACCACATGACTCAGGTTTCTGACAAGGTATATCAGATTAAGTATGAAAATATTGAATCTGCAGACGATGCTTATCAGTTCAAGTTTGCTGCAAACGATGATTGGGCAGCTAGCTGGGGTCTTCCCGAGCAGAGCGCAACTCCTATAGGCGAAGAATTTGACCTTACATTCAATGGTCAGAATATGCTTCTTAACACAGCTTCTGCAGGTTTTGAAGAAGATTCACTCGTTGATGTAACAATCACACTTGATCTTACTAAGTTTGATTATCCGTCACGCTCAGGTGCTAAGGCTACTGTTAAGGTTGAGCCTTCAACTCCTGCAGTTGATAATTTAACAATCAACGCTACATCTAATATTTGCCAGGCTAACGGTTCAGGCACATTTAATGTAGGCGACAAGGTATCAGTTTACTATCTCCTTGACACTAAGGACGCACAGCTTGAAGAAGTACAGTGGGCTCTTACATATGATAAGAACCTCCTTACACTTGATTCACTTACAATGCCTGAAATCGCTGACGGCATGGTAAATATGAATGATGTTTCAGGCAATGCTTCAAACCTTGCACTTTATGATTTTGCAGGCGGCAAGAAGCTTGTTGAGGCTGTGTTCACAGTTAACGGTACAGGTACAACAAATGTTGACCTCAATGTAGTTGATCTTACACTTGGTAAGCTCAATCCTGCAACAGGCACAGTTGATGCTGATTCAGAATATGAAGCAGTAGTTAACGGCGACATGGCTAATGATCTCTTTGATCACATTAACTCAGACGCTAAGGTTGAGGCATATGTTGAGCCTACAACAACAGAGCCTACAACAGTAGAGCCTACAACAACAGAGCCTGCTACAACAGAGCCTACAACAGTAGAGCCTGCTACAACAGAGCCTGCTACAGAGCCTACAGACGCTCCTACAACAGAGCCTACAACAGTAGAGCCTGCTACAGAGCCTACAGATGCTCCTGCAACAGATGCTCCGGCTACAGTAGCTCCTACTACACCTGATGCTACATCTGCTACACAGGCTGCAACAAAGGGTCAGTCAACAGCTGACACAGCTACTTCTGACACACCGGCTAACGGCACAAGCAGCAACGCAGTACAGACAGGTAATGCTTCTATGGCAGTAGTTATCCTCTTAGCTCTTGTTTCTGCAACAGGTGTTGTTTACTTCACAAGAAAGAGATTCAATAAGTAATTGAATTTCCTATTGTAAGACTGTTAACGGCGTTGACAGATTAAAAAAATAATTTTTCGCCTCTCGGTTTTCCGAGGGGCGTTTTTTTATATCGTAATGTTGTGAAAATCAGTTTGAATTATAATTTCTAAAATATCATTTCTTTAAAGGTGAATCTGCAATTAATTTACTTTTCACATAAATTTCACCGAGAATTGTTAAATTATTGATTGAAATTTTAGTCTTAATGATATATAATAGGGATATCAAACTAAAGGAATGAAAAAAATGTCTAAAAAAATCAAAAATATGCTTTCAATTCTCTTCGTGGCTGTACTTACCGTGTCAGCATTCTGTATTTCTGCAAGTGCTGCCGAGGATGACCTTACAATCAGCATTTCAACAGATGAAAAGGATTCCGTAACAGCTAAAGTCGGCGATACGGTTAAGTATGCTATTTATATGACCGATACAAAAGAAGAAGTAATCGGAGCTGCAATGAGTTTCTTTTACAACGATGAATATTTGAAGTTGAATGCCGATTCAATAAACTGTGAAAGCTTTAAAAATGCGATTGGCAACCCTAAACTTAAGAATTTTTACACCTTTACATGGACAGATGTTCAGAATCCCGTAAAGCTTAACGGTGACAAGGCTCTTGTTTCTGCTGAATTCAAGGTACTCAAGGGAGGCAAAACCGATCTTTCATATTTCATCTCGGATATGTACGGCGATGATATGACATATCTCAAATCGTATAAAATCACCTGCAAGCTTTGGGTGAACGGTAAAGAGGCAGAGGATAATGCCGTTCCGATAGTAAATAATGATACGGCAAATTCCGAAAAAATTCAGGGCGATTTTGTAAACTACATTGACGGAATGGGCGAGGAAAACTCACCTAACAAAGACGACCATAAGTCGGTAGTTGTTGAGAAAAAGTACATTTCAACTCAGCAGAATAGTCAGGTTGTAGATGTTACAAAGGTTGTTGAGAGCTCTGCAAACGGTTCGGGTTCAAACACGACATTAATTATTATAATTGCAATTGTTGTTGTTTTGATTGCCGCAGGTGCAATTATTTTCGTAAAGAAAAAGGACGAAAAAAAGAACAAAGCTGCGGACAATAATGCAATGTCGGATGACGCAGATGCGGATAAATAAAACAGATAAATATCTTTTATAGGAAAATTTTTTATAATACAAGCTAAATACACAAAATTGCGATTGCAATTTTGTGTATTTTTTTGTTTTAAGCTTTTTGAAAAAGATTGCAATTTTGAAAATTTTGTTATATAATGATTTCATACCGATAGAAATCGGAAATTTTTTTGGAGGAGATTCAAATGTCAAAAAAACTTATTAGTATCATAGTGTCATGCGCTCTCGTTCTTTCACTTGCTCTTGTAGGTGTAATCGGCGTTTCCGCAGCTATTGATACAGACGGTCGTTATGTCCCAAGTAAGGGCGTAGAAGAAACACACAAAGTTTACTTCCTTATGCCTGAGTCATGGAAGAGTGAAAAGTACAATGCTCATGATGCAGGTGCATACTGGTGGAACGGTTCAGACCCATGCGGCTCTCTTGACGGTGCGTCAGTAGGTGCTGCTTGGCCGGGTTATAAGATGCAGGTTGAAAATGCTGAAAATAACATCTTCTATCTTGACCTTCCTACAGATGTTCCTAATATTGATTTCAACAACTACCTTAACGGCGGTCAAAGGACAGAAGATGCCGCAACAGGTAAAGTAACTTACGAGTTTAGTGAGGATCAGTTTAAGGCTGCTAAGCAGACTGCCGATGTTTCTTGTCAGTACTATTCGGAAGGCGACAATGAATATTATGACAATTTGCTTGACGGCGAATTCTGGGCAAAGGCTCAGGAAGCATTTGACGGTAATGATAAGACATTCCTCGGTAAATTTGCTGACAACTTCTTTGAGGATCCTGACTGGGGTATCTCAATGTACCTCACCAACATGATTTATGTTATAGACCCTAGCAACACTTCTGTAAGTGTAACAGGTAAGGAAACATATGCCGGTGAGTTCTACTTCTACTATGGCCTTAACGAAGAAACAGGCAAGTACGAGTACGGTTCACTTCCTAACTATGATATGGCTAAGGAAGCAGGTCTTGTTCAGACAGTAGACAAGAATGCAAAACCTGCTACACCTGATCAGCCTACAACAACAACTCCGTCAAATAACAACAACACAGATCCTACAAAGAACACAGTTCCTACTGCAGGTCAGAACCCAACATCTTCTGCAAACGCAGTTTCAACTGCTGACACAGCAAATAGCACAGACAACAGCGCAGTTCAGACAGGTGCTACAACAGCAGTTGCAGTTCTCGCAGTTCTCCTCGTTGCAGGCGGTGCAGTTCTTTACACACGCAAGAGATTTGAATAATCTTAAATAATTATACATAATTATTTGATGCCCTCCGCTTTGGAGGGCATTTTTGCATTACTGTTTATTATTTGTTCTCTTATGTATGATTGAATAAGCGGAAATTACGGTTGAAAATATGCCAAAATTCCGTAAAATGCAAATTTGGTGGAATTTAACACAAAAATTTGGTTGTTATTACATTGAGATTAAGGCTCAAAATTCCCTGTAACACTTGATTTTTACTGCGTTTTATACTATAATAAGCATACAGATGCAAGTATGGTGTCGGAAATTCATAAGGAGGAAATACAAATGTCCAAAAAAGTTATCAGTCTTTTATTGGCTGTTATGCTCACAGCGGCGATGATAGTGGTTGCTGCAATAAGCGTTTCTGCCGATACGGACGATGAAGGCAGTTATGTGCCTTCTGAGGGCACTGAAACCTACCATATATATTTCTGCAAGCCTGATGACTGGGAAAACAAATATACATCTGATGCAGGTGTTTATTGGGAAAACGGTTCGGATACTCCTTCAGCGTGGCCGGGTTATTCAGCTCGCAATGCTGATATCAAAAATGTTTACTGTTCTGATGTACCGACCGATGTTGATAAAGTAATCTGGAACAACGCTCTTAAGGGTACAGACGATCCGACAAATCCTGAATATAAACTTGCTTATCGAACAACCGATATTAATTTTAAGGGTTATGATAAAGGCGAGTCTGATTATTATCCCAACGGTGTTGAAAGCTTTGACAATATGATTTATATTATCAATCCTGAATTTACTTCCGAGAACGATAAGGATGAATTGATTTTTACCGGTGAGTGGTTCTACTACTACGGTAACGGTGAATACGGCAATGCTCCTAAAAAGGCAGACCTCAAGGCCGGCGATTATTACGGCAAAGACGGTGTGTTCCCGACAGAGTACAATCCATCGGGTGAGGAAACAACAGCCGAATCAACAACAGAGGTTGTAACAGAATCGGAAACAACCGAGTCTGCAACTGATGCCCCCGTTGCAACAGAGAGTACAACATCATCTGCTGAATCTTCGCTTGCTCTTACAGTAAATGCAACATCTAATTACTTCCCAATGGCAAGTGCAAAGTATAATGCAGTTACAAATCAGGTAACGGTTACATATATTATGCAGTCTCCAAAGAATGTGCTCGACACGCAGTGGCACATTTCTTATGACCCTTCAATCCTTTCGGTTGCTGATGTGAATACTGCTAAGTCGGTTTGCCCGACAATGGACGGCAGAGGTGTATATGTAAACTTCAAGAATAAGTCGGAAGGCGTTGGTTATGTAAGATTCGGTGCAAGTAATCTCGGTCTTTATGACTTTAGCGAAAAGACGCTTTTTGCAACAGTTGTTTTTGATGTTAAAGACATTTCAAAGGTTGCACCGGTTTCGACGACGGTTGACCTTGTTGTTGAGGTGCTTCGTGTTTCGGAAGTAAATCCGGACACAGAAATGACTGACGGTTCAAAAGAAGTTATTCTTGTTGATAAAGAAGTAGTTAAGAAAGATCCTGTTGCTGTAGCAGCAAAAAATGGTCTTTCAACTGAGCTTACTCCTTCAACCTATGCAGAACCGACAACAGCCGAGCCTTCAACCGCAGAGTCATCTACTGAGGCTACTAAGGCTACAGAGGAAACGCAGGAATCAACTAAGGATACAATTGCTCCTGTAACTTCACAGGAAGCAACATCTGTAACAGAGAAACTCAATTCAACATCCGACACTCCGGATACATCTGATAACAGCGGCGGCAATGACGGCGTTGTCCAGACAGGTGAAGCTCCTCTTGCAGTTGTAATCCTCTCTCTTCTCATTGGCTCAACTTGTGTAATGTTCGTTCTTCGTAAGAAGGAAGAAATCCTTTAACGGCTGATAAAGACTAATAATTAAGAGGGCTGACCAAACAAAGGTCAGCCCTCTTTCTGTGCTGTGATTGAGGTTTAAAATTCTGATAAAAATGCAAAAAAAAACAGCTCCACCGTTAATAGTGGAGCTGTTTCGTAATCTGTAAAATCAGTTAGCTCTGGTAACCTTACCTGAACGCAAACAACGGGTGCAAGCATATACACGCTTTGGTGAACCGTCAACAATAGCCTTAACACGCTGTACGTTGGGCTTCCATGTTCTGTTTGATCTTCTGTGTGAGTGAGATACCTTAATACCGAACTTTACATCCTTACCGCAGAATTCACATTTTGCCATGCGTCTGCACCTCCTTAAAGAAAACTAATTCTATTTCTAACTTTGTTATAATAACAGAAAATGAGAGAAAATGCAAGTGTTTTTTGAAAATTTCTTAACTTGTTTTTTGCTCTTGTAATTTTTGACGATATATTATATAATTAGGAATAAATATAGTTACACGATTGTTACCTAAAAATTCAGATTTCAGGAGGCTCTTATGCTCTCATTATTACTTAACGGCATCAGAAACGGCAACCTTGATTTCGGCTCGGTAATTGCCGAAATATTGGCTGTACTCGTTATTATATTTTTAATTCTCCCGTTCCATGAATGGGCGCACGCTTTTACTGCGTCACTTCTCGGTGATAAGGCGGTAAAGGGCAGAGGCAGACTTTCGATTAATCCGCTCAGCCACATTGACCCTATGGGTGCTTTGTGTATGCTTTTGTTCGGATTCGGCTGGGCAAAGCCTGTTCCGATTGATCCGAGGAATTTTAAAAATCCAAAGGTCGGTATGGCAATCACCGCAATTATGGGTCCGATTGCAAATATCGTTGCGGCTTTTGTCGGACTCCTCATTTACTATCCGATTATCCTTTTTACAGGCGCATTTCCGCTTTCGACAATCGGCGATTACATTATCCAGTTTTTAAGTTTCTATATTTCGTGCAATGTCGGACTTGCAGTGTTCAACCTTATCCCGATTCCGCCTCTTGACGGCTCAAAGGTTCTGTTCGTATTTTTACCCGACAAGGCTGTTGAATTCTTTTACAGATATCAGATGTACTTTTTTATCGGTCTTTTTGTTCTCCTGTATGTGGGAATTCTCAACACTCCGATTAACTGGCTCAGCAATCAGATTCTTAACTTCATCAGCTGGCTTGCAAGCCTGCCGTATATGCCGTTTGTCGGTTGATTTCAAAATCATTCGTAACATCAAATCATAACTGAAACTTATTTATGGAAACACAACAACTTCAATATAAGCTGTCGGCATTTGAAGGTCCTCTTGACCTTTTGCTGACGCTGATTTCTAAAAACAAAATAGATATTTACGACATCAGCATTTCCGAATTGCTCGACCAGTACATGGAGCAGATTAATATGATGCAGGAAAATCAGATGGATATCGCATCGGAATTTCTGACAATGGCGTCAAGGCTTGTTTATATCAAGTCTGTAATGCTCCTGCCAAAATATGAGGAAGAGGCTGAAGAACTCAAGAAAGAACTTTCGGGACAGCTTCTTGAATATGCCGTTTGCCGTGAAATGGCGGCAAAGCTGGGCGATATTTATGACTTTGACAGCTTTTACAGAGAGGCTTCTCCTGTTGAATTTGACCTGACATATAACCGAATTCATCCGAGTGAGGATATCGCAAAGGCATATGTCAGCGCAGTCGGACGGGGCAAGCGTAAGCTTCCGCCGTCAAAAGACGCATTTTCGGGCATTGTGTCGCATAAAATCGTGTCGGTAAACAGTAAGATTATCCATCTTATGAGAAGGCTATGGCACGGCAAAAGGCTTGAATATCACGAAATTTTTGAGGTGTGCGAGGGCAAAAGCGACCTTGTGGCAACATTTCTTGCAACGCTGGAGCTGGTAAAGGGCAAGCGTATCAGAATTGAGGGCAGCGGTGAAAATGCCGTTGTTCATATGATTGAGGATAAAAACGCAATGCCTTTGCCACAGGTTGACGAGGACGAAAACAATAAAAATGAGGAGGTGCAGTAATGGCTGTTGAAAATATTCGTGGTGCGATTGAGGCGATTTTGTTCGCAAACGGTGCGTCGGTTGAATTTTCCCGAATAGCGCAGGCGCTTGAAATTTCCGAAAAAAAGGTTAAAGAGCATATTTCTGCACTGATTGATGATTATGAGGCGTCAGGACGGGGCATAACTATAATATTGCTTGACAATTCCTGTCAGATGGTTTCAAAAAAGGAATTTGCTCCGCAGATTCGCACCGTTATGGATTTGAGAAGAAACACTCCGCTTTCACAGGCGGCTCTTGAGGTTCTTGCAGTTGTTGCGTACAATCAGCCTGTTACAAAGGCTTTTGTTGAGCAGGTGCGTGGTGTTGACTGCAGTGGTGTAATCGGCAGCTTGACAACAAAGGGACTTGTTGAAGAAAAGGGCAGACTTGAGCTACCGGGCAGACCGTTGCTTTACGGCACAACCGAGAACTTTTTGCGTTGCTTTAACATTTCAAGTCTTGACGAACTTCCTCCGCTCCCCGAGGGTGATGAGGACAAGGAGTCCGAAGAAAACGGTGAAGAACAGGAAAAGACTGAAAACGGCAATGAGCAGATTGATTTGTTTGCCGATCAGCCTGTTGACAGGCAGTAAAATTTAGGGGGAATTCCCTTTGCTTTGGCTATATATCCTACTCGGAATTGTGCTGTTTATTGCGCTTGTGATGTTTATTCCGATTACTTTGCGTGCATCATATAAAGAGGAGTTTTGGTGCGCCGTGTATATCGGATTTGTAAAGCTTCAGCTTGTGCCGGCAAAACCCAAAAAGGAAAAGAAGAAGAAAAAAGCAAAAAAACAAACTCAGAAAACCGAACAACCTAAAAAAGCGACAGAAAAAAAGCCGAGCCTTATAAAAAAATACGGTATTGAGTGGCTTTTGAACCTGATAAAAAAAGTTGCAGAGCTTGCAGTATCGGCATTGCAGGATTTTTTCAGCCACATACTGGTTAAAAAATTGTCGCTGAGTATCAGCGTTGCAGGTGACGATGCGGCTGACACGGCTATAAAATACGGCAAATACTGTGCCGTTGTTTATCCGGCAGTAGGCACAATTGTCCGTGTTGTAAAATGCAAAGGCTACGGAGTTGATATAAATCCGAATTTTTCGGAAAAAGCAGAAACTGAAATTAACTTTGACTTTGCCGCAAGAATTTTCGCATTCCGACTTATCGGTCTTGCCGTTAAGCACGGAATCAAGGGGATTAAACTTCTTGCAGAAGTTAAAAATGATTGATATAAATATTGTTGAAAAAGGAGAATGGCTATGGAACATCCTATCGGCAGTTTAATGGATACCACAATGGAAAAAATCAAGGAAATGATTGATGTCAATACTATTATCGGCGAGCCTATAACTTCGCCTGACGGCACACTTATCATTCCTGTTTCAAAGGTAAGCTACGGCTTTGCGGCAGGCGGTTCGGATCTGCCTACCAAAAAGGAAAACAAAGACTGCTTTGGCGGCGGCAGCGGTGCAGGTGTGACAATTCAGCCTGTTGCATTTCTTACCGTTTATCAGGGCGATGTAAGGCTTGTTTCCGTTGACAGGGAAGAAGGTACAGCCGACAAGCTCGTTAATATGATTCCCGATGTTCTTAAAAAAGTAAAGGGAGTTTTCAAAAAGGATAAGAGCGAATCCGCAGACGATTTTTCCGAAATCACACAGGATGATATTGACGGCTGATTCGTAATATTGCAACACCCCTCGGCATAGATTTATGCAGGGGGTGTCCTTATGAAAAAAATAATCTCGCTTGCGGTGTGCTTTGTTATGCCGTTTGTGCTTATGGGCGCAAAAACTGCGGAGGATACTCCTCCCACAACTTCTGCACAGGCATTTGTCCTTTATTGTTCCGATAACAACACGGTTATCTGTTCAAAAAATGCAGATGAAAAGATGAAGCCTGCGAGCACCACAAAGATTATGACCTCGCTCATAACGCTTGAGGAGGCGGCATCCTGTAACAGCGAAGTAACCTTCAAACAGGAAATGGTTGCCGAGGGCAGTTCGATGTATCTTAAAGTCGGTGAAAAAGTCCGACTTTCGGACCTTGCGTCAGGAATGATGATGGCGTCGGGTAATGATGCGGCTAATGCGGCGGCATATACGATTTCGGGCAGCCCCGAAAAGTTTTCACAACGAATGAATGAAAAGGCAGAGCAAATCGGTATGACGAATACCCATTTTGTAACGCCGAGCGGACTTGACGATGACAACCATTACTCAAGTGCAAAGGATATGGCTCTGCTTATGTCATATGCACTTGAAAATGACGATTTTGCAAATCTTACGGCTAAGAAGAGCGTGACCGTTGAATTTCTTGAACCGAAATCAAAGAAAACCGCATATGCAAATCATAACAGGCTTTTGTCGCTTTATCCCTACTGTACAGGCGGAAAAACAGGCTATACAACGGCGGCAGGGCGGTGCCTTGTTTCCTCTGCAAAAAAAGATGGTGTAACGCTTGTGTGCGTCACTCTGAATGACCGCAACGATTGGAATGACCATATTTTTCTTTATGATTACGCTTTTGAAAAGTACAGGGGAGTTGACTGCAAAGACGCTGACTTTTGTGCCGATATTCCGTGCGTGGGCGGTGATAAGGACAGCGTAACGGTTACAGGTGAGAAGAACAACACAATCTTTTTAAAGCGTGAGGACTGCGATAAAATCAAGAAAAAAATCTTCATAGACAGCTTTTTGTATGCTCCGATTGAAAAGAACGAATCGGTCGGCAGAATTGAATACACACTCGGCGGAAAGCTGCTTTATAAATGCAACATTGTTGCAGGCGAAAAGATTAAATCGGATAAAAAGAGTGTGTCAATATTTTCGGCAATAGGAAATCTGTTTTCGTGACAGCTTAAATATACAGAAAATTTTATTAAAAAGGAATTTACATATGGCTAAAATTGAACCTATAAGACTTCAGAAATTCATAGCACAATGCGGTATTGCGTCAAGGCGAAAGGCCGAGAAGCTTATTCTCGGCGGTCATGTCAAGGTGAACGGCAAAACCGCAATTCTCGGCGATAAGGTTCTTCCTACAGACAAGGTGTTTGTAAGAGGCAAGAGGATTGTTGTGCCGAAGGGCGGTAATTACCGATATATTATGCTCAACAAGCCCCGTGGATTCATTACCACAATGAATGATGAGCGTGGCAGAAAGTGTGTTGCACAGCTTGTTGAGAATGTCGGCGAGCGAGTTTATCCGATCGGCAGACTTGACAAAGACAGCGAGGGTATGCTTGTTTTTACAAATGACGGTGACTTTGCAAACAAGGTTATGCACCCGAAAAACAATGTTTACAAGATTTACAGAGTAACCGTTCGACCGTCAATTGACGAGGATCAGCTTGTAAAGCTTGAAACAGGCGTTGAGCTTGACGGCAGGAAAACCGCTCCTGCATATGTCCGTGTAATTCACAAGGAGCAGGGCAGAGTAGTTCTTGAAATGATTCTTCACGAGGGTAAGAACCGTGAAATCAGAAGAATGTGCGAGGCTGTCGGGCTTGAGGTTGCAAGACTCAAACGCACCCAGATCGGCGGAGTAAAAATGGGTATGCTCAAACAGGGCGACTGGAGAGATTTGACCGAACAAGAGGTTAAAAAACTGCTTGCAAACCCGTTTTTAAACGGCAAACAGCTTTAATTTTCCGTTTTTGAAAAATACTTCCGAAACGGTCAATAAAACTATTCGTTAATTCGACAATAAATTTACGGTTTTGATGTAATAACTATTAAATGTGTTCAAAATTGAAATAGTACAGCGTGTTTTTCTTGTACTTTTGAAGATTATAGAGTATAATGTATGTGTAGAAAATTAGTATGCACGCTCAGTTTTCGTGCATATTCAATACATGGTATTGGAGGATTTTAAGATGAGTATTGAAAAGATCAATCAGGCAAAGGCTGAAATTGCCGCAACTTCCGCTTATAAGACAATTACGGCGTTTTTTGATGCAGACAGCTTTTGTGAAATTGATGCCTTTGCAAAATCCGGTGAAGGTTTTGCCGAGGTTGTTGCAGGCTTTGGAACAGTAGAAGGTATGCCTGTTTATGCGTTTGCACAGAACAGCGACATTTGCGGCGGTGCCATGAGTAAGGCACAGGCTGCTAAGCTTAAAAAGCTGTATGGTCTTGCACTCAAGACAGGCGCTCCTGTTGTAGGTTTCTATGACAGCGTTGGCGGCAGACTTAAGCAGGGTACAGAGCTTCTCGCAGGTTGCGGTGATGTTCTCAATGCGGCTGCGTCACTTTCCGGTGTTGTACCGCAGATTTCGGTTGTTCTCGGCACTTGCCTCGGAACAAACGCTCTTAACGCCGCAAGCGCAGACATCGTTATTATGAGCAAAGACGCACAGCTTTCACTTTCGGTAACAGGCAAGCATTCCGATGCTGCTTACAATGCTGAAAACGGTATTGCCTCAATCGTTTGTGACGATGCAGACAAGGCAATCAAGGCTGCAAAGGAACTTATCCTTTATCTTCCGTCAAATAACCTCACAATGGCTCCTCAGTCATTTGAAGAAGCTCCGGCAGAGGACGGTTGCGGTTGTGTAGTCAGCAGAACAGTTGATGGCAACAGTATTGTAAAGCTCTTCAATGATTACGGTAAGGAAGCAAATGTTCGTTTTGCAAGACTCGGCGGTCAGGTTGTAGGTATTGTTGTTACAAAGGGCAAGGAGCTTGGTTGCAAGTCTGCAAACAAGGTAGCAAAGTTTGTTCGTTTCTGCGACGCTTTCTCACTCCCTGTTGTAACATTCGTAAACTGCCCGGGCTTTGAGTCAATCAAGTCGGCAACAAAGGCGTCAGCCGCTTATGCTGAGGCAACAACAGTCAAGATTTCTGTTGTTACAGGCAAGGCAATCGGTTCAGGCTATGTTGCTCTTGCTGGCACAGGCGCTAATGCAGATGTTGTTTACGCACTTCCCGATGCAGTTATTTCACCTGTTAATGTTGAGGCTGCCGCATTCATTATGGCTCCCGAAGTTATGAATGTTGCCACAGATAAGCAGGCTGAGGTTGCTCAGAAGTTTGCTGACGAGAATCTTTCTGCTTACAATGCCGCTCAGAACGGCTATGTTGACGGTATTGTTGAAGAAGCTCAGCTCCGTCAGACTCTTATTTCTGCTCTTGATATGCTCTCGGGCAAGCGTGTTTCAACACTTTCAAAGAAGCATTCAACTATCTGATAAATGATTACTTGTTAAAATAAAAGGGGATACTAAAAATGAAGAATTTAAGAATTACAGTTAACGGCACAGCATATGATGTTCAGGTTGAAGAACTCGGTGGCTCTTCAGCTCCCGCAGCAGCCGCTCCTGCTCCGGCAGCCGCTCCCGCTCCTGCAGCAAAGCCGGCAGCTCCCGCAGGCGCTCAGGGTTCTGTTGTTATAAAGGCTCCTATGCCCGGTACAGTTGTTAATGTTGTTGTTTCGGCAGGACAGGCTGTTAAGGCCGGAGATGACCTCGTATTCATCGAGGCTATGAAGATGGAAACTCCCGTTAAGGCTCCGCAGGATGGCACAGTTGCAACAGTTGATGTTGCAAAGGGTGAGTCTGTTGACTCAGGTAAGGTTCTCGTAACACTTAACTAATCAATAATTCGGAGAAAGGGATGCTGTAAAATGGCAAAAAAAATCAGAGTTACCGAAACTGCTCTGCGTGACGCTCATCAGTCACTCATTGCAACAAGAATGACAACAGAGGAAATGCTCCCTGTTCTTGACAAACTCGATAAAATCGGTTATTACTCACTCGAATGCTGGGGCGGTGCAACATATGACTCATGCCTCAGATTCTTAAACGAAGATCCGTGGGACAGACTCCGCACAATCAGAGAGCATTGCCCTAACACAAAGCTCCAGATGCTTTTCAGAGGACAGAATATGCTCGGTTATCGTCACTATGCCGATGACTGCGTTGAGTACCTTGTTCAGCGTTCAATCGCAAACGGTATTGACATTATCCGTATTTTTGATGCTCTTAACGACATCAAGAATCTTAAAACAGCTATCAAGGCCGCTAACAAAGAAGGCGGTCATGCACAGGTTGCTATCAGCTACACAACAGGTCCTGTATTCACAGATGAATACTATGTTGAGTATGCTAAGAGAATTGCAGACGCAGGTGCAGATTCAATCTGTATCAAGGATATGGCTGCTCTTCTTACTCCGACAAGAACCGAAAGCCTTGTAAAGGCTATCAAAGCCGCTGTTCCGGAGCTTCCGCTTCAGCTCCACACCCACTACACATCAGGTCTTGCATCAATGTGTCTTTTAAAGGGTGTTGAGGCAGGTGCCGACGGCATTGACACAGCAATCAGCCCACTCGCTCTCGGTACATCACACGCACCTACAGAGTCAATGGTTGCCGCTCTTTCAGGCACAGAGTTCGACACAGGTCTTGACCTTAAACAGTTCTCTGACATCCGTGCTTACTTCATGACTCTCCGTGAGAAGTACATCAAGTCAGGACTTCTTGATCCTAAGATGCTCGCAACAGACGCTAACGCTCTTATCTATCAGGTTCCCGGCGGTATGCTTTCCAACCTTCTTTCACAGCTCAAGCAGGCCGGTAAGGAAGACAAGCTTGACGAAGTTCTTGCAGAAGTACCCCGTGTTCGTAAGGATTCAGGTTATCCTCCGCTTGTTACTCCGACATCACAGATTGTCGGCACACAGGCTGTATTCAATGTAATCACAGGCAAGCGCTACTCAATGTGCACAAACGAGTTCAAGGGACTTGTTGCCGGTGAGTACGGTACAACTCCAATGCCGATTGATCCTCAGTTTCAGAAGAAGATTATCGGTGACAAGAAGATTATCAAAGGTCGTCCTGCAGATCAGCTTAAGCCTGAGCTTGATAAGCTCCGTGGCGAGATTGAGCAGTGGATTGAACAGCCTGAGGATGTTCTTTCTTATGCACAGTTCCCGAAGGTTGCCCTCGACTTCTTTGAAAAGAGAAGAAATGCCAAGGTTGGCATCAACGGCGACAAGCTTGACAAGAAAAATATGGTTCACCCTGTTTGATTTGACAACTAAAATTAACATTTATGCCACTTTCGCTATGAAAGTGGCATTTTCATTTGAGCAGAATTATTTTATGTGAATTTTTAGCAACTATATTGCATTACATGTATTTTAGCGGTATAATGAAGTAAATTGAATATCTGTTGCATATACCATTATTACAGATAGAATAAATAAAAGGTGAGGAAATAAAAATGAAAAAATTTTTAACAGCATTGATAGCATTTGTAATGTGCTTTTCGGTTGTAACAACAGCTTTTGCAGCTACACCTGATGAAATATCAGAATCGGATGTTGCATCAGAAATCAGACAGGTGATGATAGATACATATTACGGTGGTAAAGAGCCTGAGTATCTCAACATTGAAATTGTTGGTTCAACAAGTGACGGCGGAGTATATTTTATGCACAATGAAGGCTTTAGCCTTGATTATTCAATTGAAGAAACAATTGGTGACTATACTTATCATTACAACCATAACGATGATGTTATGCTTTATAAGAATGGCAATGTTTACTCAATTAAAGAGGCTTATGAAAGCGGAGTTATTGACGATAGTATTCTTGAAGAATTGTCAAAAATGAATTTTGGTTTGGAATCTAATAAACCGAATACAACTGTTCCTACTGAGCCTACAACTTCGGTTGCAACAGTTGACGAACCTGTAACAGTACCCGATACAACTTCTGCAACTTCGGCAACTAAGCCTGTTTCAACAAGCGACACAGCTACAAATGACACACCGAACAATTCACAGAATAACAGCGGTGCTGTACAGACAGGACAGAACAGCGTTGCTGTAATTCTTCTTGTTGCAATGCTTGCAGGTTGTGCAGTAATTTTTGCAAAACGCAGAAATCATTTTGAGTAATTTACAAATTAAATAATCCCTATAAAAGCCGTTCTCGTTATTGAGAACGGTTTTTATTTTGCTGATTATTTTATGTGAATTTTTAGCAACTATATTGCATTACATATATTTTAGCGGTATAATGATGTAAATTGAATATCTGTTGCGTATACCATTATTACAGATAGAATAAATAAAAGGTGAGGAAATAAAAATGAAAAAA
>OMCU01000740.1_pt1 | contig 18408 bp, 13 predicted proteins | sample 1645081 | NCBI WGS metagenome assembly OMCU01 (sample SAMEA103958122, study PRJEB25191) | human gut metagenome | biome: human-associated habitat [ENVO:00009003]; feature: intestine environment [ENVO:2100002]; material: feces | place: Germany | collected 2013/2015 | reverse complement strand
TCTATTTATTTCAGCAGATTCCTGCAAAAAGAAAAGGCACACGCTATTAGCGCATGCCCGCAAAATATTTTATTGTTCTTCGTTTTGCTGTACTTCCAGTGCAGCCAGGCTGAACTCGGTAATTTTTCCTTTTTTGTCAAGCGTAAACACAATGCTTACGGCAGGCTCTTTAGAAAAACCTGCAATGTAGGTAAGGCGGTCGGCTTTGTCAACTTGGTTTCCTTATGTTTGCCGAATTTTTCCTGCACCTGGCGCTGCATGGCAATAAAAGTGTTAACGTTCATTTGTTTGGCAAGGTCTGCCGACATGGCTTTTTCAGCATCCTTGTAACCCAAAGTGTCGCTGGCAACCAGCGCGGTAATAACCTTCTGCGCAGAGCCTTCCGCATCATTCAGCGCGCTGCTGTTTTCGGTTGCAAAGCAGCTTGCAGCAAAAGCCAGCGTTAAAACCGTGGTTAATAGCAAAATAAATTTTTTCATAAAATCGCCTCCGCTTAATTATTTTATATTTTCCGCTTATGCGGATTATTTACTGCTTAACATGTACATGGGGTCTACAAACTGCCCGTCTACCAGCACTTCAAAGTGGATGTGCGGGCCGGTGCTGTAACCGCTGCTGCCTGCAAAACCGATAATATCGCCTTTGCGCACGGCTTCGCCTTCCGTTACGGCAATGCCGCTCATATGCCCGTACGCAGTTTCGTAACCGTTGCCGTGGTCAAGTTTCACATAGCGCCCGTAACCGCCGTTCCAGCCTGCCTGTTCTACCGTACCGGCTGCCGAAGCATATACCGGCGTGCCGAAATCAACGGCTATGTCAATGCCCGGATGCCAGTCATAGCCGCCGCCAACAGGAGCCATGCGCCCGCCGTAAGGCGAACTGATTGTGCCGCCTTCACCCGGCCATAAATCTGGAAAAGCATTCAGCGAATTGCTGCGTTTTTCCATCGCCAGAAGCAGCTCTTTCATGGAAGTTTTCTTGTCGTCAATCTGCTGTTTTATGTTTTTGTTCTGTACGGTTAAAATGTCAAGCATTTCAATCATGCCAAGTTCTGCCGGGCCGCCCTGCCCTGTGTAGCCGGGCTTAACGTCAGCCGGAGCGCTCTCCTGCTGCGGCGCGGCAAGCTTCATTCCTGCTTCCGGGTCGCGTATCAGCGCGCGGCGCAGGCGGCTTTCCAAAGTAGCCATTTCGTTTATGTCGCGCAGCATTTTTTCGTTATCATCCAAAAGCCCCTGCATGCGTTCTTCGTACTCTGCCTTGTGCGCACGGTACTCGGCAAATTCCTGCTGCTGCGCATGGTAGCGCACAAAGGCAAACGCCGCGTAAACGCCAAAGCATACGGCGGCAGCGGCAAATACTGCGCCTGCCTTAAACACAAGCGCAGGTATTTTATAGTTTTTGCCATTGGGAACGGTGAATGTATAAAACTTGCTGCTTTTCATTTTTATGCCCTCTTATTTAAAATAACCAAAACGCCTGCCCACTGCCAGCACTCTGCGGCCAATAAAGGGAATGTCCTCCAGGTCTTCTTTGGTAAGGCCGCCGAAGCCTGCCAGGGCAACTGCGTAAACCGGCACGGCAACAATCATTGCCGCAAGAATGGCCCACGCGCCAAAACCCTGCGCCGCCACAAGCACGCCGTACACGGCAGCGCCCATCAGCGCCGAAGCAAGCGCCGGTTTAAAAATGCCGTCAAGGCTCAGCGAATAATGTGCATGTTTATAAATAAATATCATATTTAAAAGCGCCGCAATGCCAAAATCGGCAAGCGTTGCCAGCGAAGCACCGTTAATGCCAAGCTCCGGCCGCGCGGTAAGAACCCAGCTTAAGCAAACTTTAATGGCTGCGGCAAGTATCATGGCAATAACAGGCAGTGCGGTTTTGCCAAGCCCCTGCAAAATGCCGGTGCTTATCTGGTGCAGCCCCAAAAGGAAAATGCCGAAGCTCATGGTGCGGATTGCCCCCGCCGCTCCCGGTGCATTGTAAATTAAGGCCGCAACATCGCCCGCCAAAAAGTACAGCCCCACGGAACACGGCATGGTTATAATCATTGCCACGCGGAAGGCCGTGCTTATTTTTGCCTTAATACCGGCCGCGTCCTTTAACGTGCGCGATTCGGAAATGGCAGGCACAAGGTTTATCGTCATGGCCGCCGTAAAAATGGTGGCAAGGTTAACAAGCGGCACCGCCATGCCTGTTAAATAACCAAACAGCTCCGTCGATTCGCCGACGCTGAACCCCGCCGCTTCAAGGCGCTGCGGAACAATCAGCAAATCAAGGTTTGCCACAACCGGCAGCATCAGGCTCGAAAGCGATACCGGCAGCGCCAGTTTAAGCAGGCGCATAATAATTTTGCCCGCCGCCTCCGGCTTTTTGGCCGCTACCGCACCCTGCATTTTATCTTTCAGGCTGCGCTTGAGCCGTGCGTAAAACCACATCAGCACCAGCAGCGCGCAGAATGCACCCACGCCGGCGCCCATGCTTGCGCCGCCTGCCGCATATTCCAGCCCGTAAGGCATAAACATGTAGGCAAACACAATCATGGTAACAACGCGCATCAGCTGCTCCACAACTTCGGAAGCCGCCGTCGGCATCATAATCTGCCAGCCCTGCAAATAACCGCGGAAGCTGGCCAGGAAGGTTACAAAAAATACTGCCGGCGCCAGCGCGATAATGGAATAATAAGCGCGGGCATCGCGAATCCAGTGGTTTTCGATAAGCCAACCTGCGCCGAACCACAGCGCCGACGAGAACACCAGGCCGCTGATAAAAAGCAGCCGCAGCGATACGTTAAACACCCTTTTGGCACCGAAAAAGTCGTTTTCAGCCACTTTCTCCGCCGTGATGATGGAAATTGCCACCGGTATGCCTGCCGACGATACCGTTATCGCCATTAAATAAATCGGAAAGCCCATCTGGTACAGCCCAATGCCTTCGCCGCCCAGAATGCGCGATAAAATAATCCAGTTTACGGAGCCGATAACCTTAACCACCATACTGGAAGCCGTAAGTATTAACGTGCCCTTTAAAAATTTTTTATTGCCTGTACTGCCGTTATTTTCTGACATACGCGCCGTCCTAATCCTAAAAATAAATACTCATTATAATTATCGCTTTAAAAGCCTTTTTTGACAAGCCCTTTATAGTTTTTTCACAAAATGTTGCGTGTTGCCGCCATAGTTATTGCACTTTAGGCTGCAAATTGCTACAATTAAAATATAAAATTACGGACGGAGGTTAAACAATGAAAAAATTCCTTGCTTGTTCCCTTATTGCCATGCTGGCATGCGGCGCGCTTTTGGCCGGCTGCGGCGGCGATAAAAAAGACGAAGCTGCCGCAGGCAAAACCAAGGCCGCTTTTGTTTATGTAAGTTCCGCCAAAGACGGCGGCTATTCCATGGCGCATGAGCTCGGCCGCCAGTACGTTGCCAAAAACATGCCCGATGTAGAAACATCCTTTATGGAATCGGTACCCGAAGGCGCCGACTCCGAGCGTGTTATTAACCAGCTTGCCGCACAGGGCAACAAAATCATCTTCACCACCAGCTTCGGTTATATGGACCCTACCATTAACGTAGCCAAAAAATTCCCGGACATTACCTTCCTGCACTGCTCAGGTTTTAAAACCGCGCCCAACGTTGGCACTTACTTTGGCCGCATGTATGAAGCGCGTTACGTAACCGGCATTGTTGCGGGCAAACAGACCAAAACCAACACCATCGGCTTTGTAGCCGCATTCCCGATTCCGGAAGTTATCCGCGCCATTAACGCCTTTACCCTTGGAGTGCAGAGCGTTAACCCGGACGCTAAAGTAAAAGTTCTGTGGACCAATACCTGGTATAACCCCTCCACCGAAAAACAGGCAGCGTTAACGCTGATTGACGCCGGTGCGGACGTTATTGCCCAGCACCAGAACACCCCCGGCCCGCAGCAGGCAGCTGAAGAACGCGGCGTTTACGGCATAGGCTACAACGTGGATATGTCTGCCAACGCACCGAAAGCTTCCCTTACTTCCGCCATCTGGAACTGGGGCCCCTACTATGAAAAAACCATTAAAGAAGTACAGGCAGGCACCTGGAAATCTTCCGCTTACTGGGGCGGCATGAAAGACAAAGTTGTAGATATTGCCCCCTATGGCCCGGCTGTAACGGACGAAACCAAAAAACTGGCTGACGCTGCCAAACAGAATATTATCGATGGCAAACTTGTTGTTTTTGCAGGCCCGCTGTATGACCAGACCGGCGCAGAACGCGTACCGGCAGGGCAGGCTCTTACCGATAAGGATTTGCTCTCCATCGACTGGTTTGTTAAAGGCGTAGACGGACAGATTAACAAATAACACATTTTCAACAGGCGGCTCATGGTTTATCCATGCGCCGTTTTGTTCTTTGCAGGCTTTAACAGGAGAAAACCATGATTGATAAAATTAAAATCCGCGGGGCGCGCGTGCATAATTTAAAAAACGTTAATGTTGATGTGCCGCTGAATACCATAACGGCCATTGCCGGTGTTTCCGGCAGCGGCAAATCTTCGCTGGCACTGGGCGTTTTATATGCCGAAGGTTCACGCCGCTATCTGGAAGCGCTCAGCACCTATACGCGCCGCCGCATGACGCAGGCCGCCAAAGCGCAGGTGGACGAAGTTTTGTACGTTCCTGCCGCACTTGCACTGCACCAGCGCCCCGGCGTGCCGGGCATACGCAGCACCTTCGGCACTGGCACCGAGCTTTTAAACAGCCTGCGCCTGATGTTTTCGCGCCTGGCAAGCCACCGCTGCCCCAACGGGCACTATGTGCCGCCAACGCTTGCCGTTGCAGCCGAGCAGCAGCTTACCTGCCCGGAATGCGGCGCCAGGTTCTGGCCGCCCGGAGCGGAGGAGCTGGCCTTTAACAGCCAGGGCGCATGCCGCACCTGTGACGGCACCGGCCTTGTGCGCAATGTTGACCTTGCAGCCCTCGTGCCGGATGAAAGCCTTACTATCGACGAAGGCGCCGTTGCGCCGTGGAATACGCTGATGTGGTCGCTGATGACAGACGTCTGCCGGGCAATGGGCGTGCGCACCAACGTGCCCTTCCGCGACCTTACGCCGGAAGAAAAAGAAATAGTTTATCACGGCCCTGCCGAAAAGAAACATATTTTTTACAAAGCCAAAAGCAGCAACCAGGCAGGCGAACTTGATTTTACCTATTACAATGCGGTTTACACCGTGCAAAACGCGCTGGCCAAAGTTAAGGACGAAAAAGGCATGAAGCGCGTGGAAAAATTTTTAAAGCAGGAAACATGCCCGGACTGCGGCGGCTCCCGCCTTTCGGACGCTGCACGCGCCCCGCGGCTGCGCGGCATTGGGCTTGACGAAGCCTGCCGCATGACGCTTACAGAGCTTACCGGCTGGGTAAACGGCGTTCCCGGCACCCTGCCGCCGGAAATGCGCCCCATGGCAGCCAGCATCTGCGAAAGCTTCCAAACCGCTGCCAAAAGGCTGATGGATTTGGGGCTTGGCTATTTAACGCTCGACCGCGCAAGCAGCACCCTTTCCACCGGCGAACGCCAGCGCATGCAGCTTGCCCGCGCCGTACGCAACCGCACCACCGGCGTTTTGTACGTGCTTGACGAGCCTTCCATAGGGCTGCACCCCTCCAACATTGTAGGGCTTACCGGCGTTATGCACGATTTGGTGGCAGACGGCAACTCCGTTGTGCTGGTTGACCACGATACCCAGATTTTAAAAGAAGCGGGCTGGCTGATTGAAATGGGACCGGAAGCAGGTGCCAATGGCGGGCAGGTTATTGCCGAAGGAACCATAGCGGAAATTGCGCAGAATAAAAATTCCAAAATAGGCCCGTTTTTAAAGGCAGAAAGCTCCGTAATACGCAAACAGGCAGCAGCGAAAGAAATGTTTGCCGCAGGGCGCATCCACCTTGAAACGGGCGCCATCCATACCGTAAAGCCGCTTGCGGTTGATATACCCAAAGGCAGGCTTACCGTTGTAACCGGCGTAAGCGGCAGCGGCAAAACAACACTGATTCTTGAAAGCCTTGTGCCCGGGCTTACCGCCGCCACAAGCGGGCAAAAGCTGCCGGAACACGTGCTTAACGTGCAGGCCGACGGCATACGCAGCGTAAAACTTATTGACGCCACGCCAATTGGCATTAATGTGCGTTCCACCGTTGCAACCTACGCCAACGTGCATGACGAACTGCGCAAAATTTTTGCCAGAACGGAAGACGCTAAAACGCTCGGCTTTAAAGCAGGCGATTTTTCGTACAACACCGGCAAGCTGCGCTGCCCCACCTGCGACGGCACCGGCGTAATTAACCTTGACGTGCAGTTTCTGCCGGACGTGGAAATACCCTGCCCGGACTGCCGCGGCAGCCGCTACGGCAAAGACGCTGCCAAAGTAAAATACCTGGCCGCCAACGGGCAGAACTGCTCCCTGCCTGATTTAATGGACATGGACATCAGCACCGCGCTTACCGCCTGTGCGGATTTAAAAACCGTGCGCCAGCGTTTGCAGGTTTTAAAAGATTTGGGGCTCGGCTACCTTACGCTCGGCGAAGAAACACCAAGCCTTTCGGGCGGCGAAGCGCAAAGGCTGAAACTGGCCAGCGAAATGGGCAAAAGCCAGAGCGATGCCGTTTTCATCTTCGATGAACCAACCATCGGGCTGCACCCGCTTGACGTGAGAACGCTGCTTGATGTATTTCAGCGGCTGATTGACAGCGGTGCAACCGTTATCGTTATCGAGCACGACCTTGATGTTATCAGAAACGCCGACTACATCATAGACATGGGGCCTGGCGGCGGCAACGAAGGCGGCACAGTTGTTGCCTGCGGCACGCCCGCGCAGATTAAAGCCGCACCTGCAAGCGTTACCGGCAAATTTATATAAAAACGCCGCGCAGTGCTTCTAAACACTAAAATATCAATTTTGGCAAAGCAAATTTTAAGAGAGGTGATACGCCTTGTTATACACCTGTTTTTATAAATCGCCATTAGGCGGCATAACCATGGCCAGCGACGGCAATGCCTTAACCGGGCTGTGGTTTGACGGGCAAAAATATTTTGCCGAAGGGCTGGCAGAAACTGCCGCAGCCAAAAAACTGCCGGTTTTTGACGAAACCGTGCGCTGGCTGGATATTTACTTTGGCGGCCGCAGGCCGGATTTTACGCCGCCGCTGAATTTGGAAGGAACCGCCTTCCGCAAAGAAGTATGGCAGCTTTTGCTGCAAATTCCCTACGGCCAAACCACTACTTACGGCGAACTTGCTGCCCAGCTTGCCGCGCATAACGGCTTAAAACGGATGTCCGCACAGGCAGTTGGCGGCGCGGTTGGGCATAACCCCATAAGCATTATTGTGCCCTGCCACCGCGTAGTTGGCACAGGCGGCAGCCTGACAGGCTACGCAGGCGGCTTGGCTAAAAAACTGGCACTGCTGAAACTGGAAGGTATTGATACCGCAAATTTTACCTTGCCCGCTAAAGGCACAGCGCTGTAAAAAGCATAAAAATAAACCTTGCTGTTTAACTTAAACAACAAGGTTTTCTTTTTTATAACATGTTTTGCAGCTTTTTCCTGTCCGTTTTGCCGCTTTCGTTTTTCGGCAGGGCGTCCGTAAAAATTATGCGCTTGGGCAGTTCATGCTCCGTAAGTTTGCCATGCAGCTTCTGCAAAAGGCCAGTTTTATTCAGCCCACGGCCAACTACAAACACCGTCAGCAAATCTTTACCGCCGCTTTTTTCCGCAAGCGCCGCCGCATCTTCCACACCGTCACAGTCAAGCAGCGCGCTTTCCACCTTCAAGCCGGAAACTTTAATGCCATTAATGTTATACATATCGTCGCGCCGCCCTAAAAAGTGCAGCATACCGTTTTCATCAATGCTGCCGCAGTCGCCAAGCGTTGCCGGGCATTTTACGCCGGCAACGTGAAATTTGGTGTCGATATAAATTTCACCATTGCGCACACTTACGCCAACGCCCTTAAACGGACGGCCTATCAACGTGCGGTCGCCGGTCATTTCGCTGTCTTTAATGTAGGTTATATAGTTTAACTCGCTCGCGCCGTAATACAGCGTCATTTCCGCATTGGGCAGTACGGCTTTTACTGCGTCCAAATCGTTTTTATCAAACCCCTGCGACCCGGCAATAATGCTTTTAACGCAGTTCAGCGGCGTTTTGCAGCCGCGCGCCAAAAGGCGCAGTTTGGTTGGTATTAAATAAACAATGTCGCAGCTGTGCTTTAAAATCATTTCCTGCCACAGGCGCGGGCGGAATTTACCGGCCGCCGCCACCGAAGCACCGGCATAAAGCGCGCCCATATATAAATTAAGGTTGCCGGTAAAAGCCAGGCTGCCCTGCGCAAACATGCAGCTGTCCGGCGTTACGCCAAACACGCGGTTCTGCTCCTCAAAAAAGCCTGCCCAGCTTTCATAAGTGCGGAACAGCACTTTGGCCCTGCCGGTTGTGCCGCTCGTCATGGCTCCCATGCAGGCTTCAGGCGGCGGCAATATCCTTTAAATGCTCCGTATCCGCTTCCTGCGGTGCCAGCACCGGCACATTGTCCGTTCCGGCAAAGGCAATAAACTCAATAAGCTGCTGCGCTATTGCGGATTTTTTTATAAAATACACCCTGCGTGCGCCGCCCGCCGTTTTTCTGCGTTCACGCGCCAGAGCGGCAAGTTCGCCGTAGGTATAAGTATGTTCTTCTGTTATTAAAGCCGCCTTTTCGGGCGGCTTTTCTGCAATCAACTGCAAATAGTCCATATTAACATCTCTCAATCAAAAGTGCCGTGCCAACGCCGCCAGCCGCCGCTACGGATGCCGCACCGAACCTGCCGCCGCGCTTTTGCAGCGATTTTAACAGGTGCAGCAAAATAATGGCTCCCGAAGCGCCATAAGGGTGCCCGTACGCCAGCGCGCCGCCGAAAACATTATAGCCGTCTTCATGCCCCGGAAAGGCACGGCTGAACATAACGTCGATAACGGCAAAGGCTTCGTTCAGTTCAAAGCAGTCTATCTGCGTATGCGAAAGCCCTGCCCTTTGCAGCAACGCATTAAGCGCAAGTATTGCGCTTTTGGGGCTTACCAACGGGTCGCCGCCAGCTGCCGCGCTGTACCGCACTTTGGCCTGCACCGCAAGGTTATGCGCTCTGGCATAGCTTTCGCTTGCCAGCAGCACAAACGCCGCGCCGTCATTAGTCAGGCAGGCATTGGCAGCATTGGTAAATCTGCCGCCTTCCAGTACGCAAGGCAGCCTGTCCAAAAGGCGCTGGCTCATTTTGGGGCGTATGCCTTCATCGCGCACAGCGCCGAAGCACGGTACTATAATATCGCTTAAAGCGCCGTCTGCCGCTGCCTGCGCCGCCAGCTTATGGCTGCGCAGAACCCAGGGGTCGCTTTCCGCACGGCTGATGTGTTCACGCTCTGCCGTAAGTTCCGCGCCTTCCAGCATTACCGTTTCGCGGTGAATGCCCGGCATGAACTTGGCCACGCTGTAAGTTTCTTCGCCCTTATAATCGGGGTGGTTGGCGTTGTAGCCGCGCCGCGGCTGGGTAGACGTGCTTTCAAAGCCGCCGGCAATAATTACCTCTGCTTCGCCTGCTTCAATTTTTGCCGCCGCCATCGCCACGGCTTCCAGCCCGCTGCCGCACTGCACGTCCACGCTTACGGCGGGTATGCTTTCCGGCAGCCCTGCTTCCAATGCCGCCAGGCGAGCAATGTTGCCGCCAGCGCCCACGCCGTTGCCGCAAATTATCTGCTGCGGCACAACATTATATTTTTCCGTTACCGCTTTCAGCACCGCTGCGCCCAAAAGCTCTGCTGGTACGTGCCTGTATACGCCGCCCGTCAGCCCAATATAGCTGCGCAGCCCGCCAATTAAACAAACCTTATCCATCAGCGCCCGCCGCCAATCGCTCTTTGAATGGGCGCCGTAATATACGCCGCCGCTATGCACTTAACAATATCCATCGGAATAAACGGCAAAGCGCCGGTAACAACGGCTTCTTCCCAGCCGATGCCGGTAATGAATTTAAGCTGCGCCACGCCCAGAAGGTAAATTACCGGTATGCCGATAACAACGCCCAGAAATGCGCAGCGCTTAAAACCATAGTTATTGCCGCGCAGCCAGCTGATGATAAGCGCTGCCACTAAAAAGCCGAAAATATATCCGCCGGTAGGCCCAAGCAGTTTGCCGGGCCCTGCCGTGCCGCCCGTAAACACCGGCAGCCCCGCAAGCCCCATTAAAAGGTATGCGCACATGGTAATAAGCACCTGCCGCGGCGTAAGCAAAAAGCCCAAAAGATTTACAAACACCGTTTGCAGCGATATTGGCGACAGCGAAAACGGCAGCGGAATTATTACATACGCCGATACGCAGTTCATCGCCATTAAAAGCGCCATTTTTACCATCTCGCGGACACCGTCCGGCCTGTTTGTGCCATTCATTGTTTTAAACAGCTCGCGCCCGCCGCAGTAACCGTCAAGCGACGTGCCGTTTTTGTATATGTCAATCTGTTCTCCCGCAAAAGCAGGCATTTTAAATTTAACATCCCAGTTCAGCGGCAGCGGCTTATTTAAAGCGCGCCACAAATGCTCAATCATGCACAGCCCCGGTACAACGGGGTTTTCGCCGCGGTGAATGGAATTAGTATCGTCCACGGCATCAAGATAAGCGTTAATTTCCGGCTTATCAATAACAAAGCTCAGCTGTTTTTCGCCCTGCGGCACCGTTTCCGGCATTTCACCGGCACGCACCAGCGGGCGCAGAAGCGTTACCGTCAGCGAAGCCGCGCCTTCTTTATAAGCCTCGATAATGCCCATACGCGGCGGCGCCATTTTTACCGGGCGCGTTGAGTAATCTCCGTTTTCCAGCGCGGATGCTTTAATAACGGCTCTTGCCATTACCGCACCGTCATAAGTCGGGCCGTTGTATTCTGATAATGCCCTGATAAGTTTTAACATAGTTCACCACACCTTTACTTTTTAATTATAAGTTTTGCCGTTTTTATTGTCAACCTTTTATGCATTTATGGTTAACTTCATTTTTTTCAGACTTTTGCGAATTTATTTTTTGCTGTTTATTTTACACTTTTCTGCTTGTAAATACAATGCAAACTGCTATAATATAGTTATTTTCTCTGTTTAAAAACTTTTAAAAATAAGGAGCACAATTATGTCCGCAGTAAAAAACGCCGAAGGCACGCAAAAACTTTCCGTTTTTAAAATGACCTGGCCAATTTTTATTGAAATACTTTTGCAGATGATGGTCGGCAACGTTGACCAGTTCATGCTCAGCCATTACTCGCAGCATTCGGTTGCCGCCGTCGGCAACGCCAACCAGATTATCAATATCGTTATCCTCGCTTTAAGCGTAATCAGCATGGCGGCTACCATTTTAATTGCCCAGCACCGCGGCGCGGGCAACCGCGAAAAAGTTGCCGAAGTCTGCACCGTTGCCCTGCTTGCCAATATGGTTTTCGGCGTTATCATCAGCGCGGCGCTGTTTATTTTTGACGGTTTCTTTTTAAGCCTCCTGGATGTACCGGCAGACATCTGGGCTGAAGCCTCGCTCTTTTTGCGCTACATAGGGCTTTTTATAGTAGTACAGTCTGCCTATATTTCTTTTATTTCGTTCTTCCGCGGCTATTCCCTTTTAAAAATCACCATGATTACCTCCGTAGTGATGAACCTTATCAATATAGCGGGCAACTGCATTTTAATTCACGGCCTGGGGCCGATACCGTCGCTCGGTGTTTTGGGCGTAACCATATCCACCAACACCAGCAAGGTACTGGGGCTGCTTTTAATTTTATACTTTTTCCGCAAATTTATTGATATCCGCCTTTCGGTTAAATACCTGCGCCCCTTCCCCAAAAGCACGCTGTATAAAATTTTGTACCTGGGTCTGCCCTCCGGCGGCGAATCGCTTTCCTACCAGATTTCGCAGATGGTTATTATGCGCTTTGTTAACGTAATGGGCATTGTGGTTATTACCACTAAAATTTACGCCTATATCATTGCCATGTTTTCCTACATCTATTCGCAGGCGCTTGCCATGGCAACGCAGATTATCGTCGGCTTTTTAATCGGCGCGGGCGATTTGGACGCCGTTGAACAGCGCGTATGGAAAACCATCCGCATTGCCGTTACCATCAGTACAACGGTAACGCTGCTTTTGTTTTTTAACAGCGACAGCATTTACGGCATTTTTACCGATAACCCCGAAGTGCTGGAGCTGGGGCGGCACATCTTTTTAATAGAAGTGTTTCTTGAAGCGGGGCGCGCCGTGAACATGGTAATGGTTATGAGTTTGCAGGCGGCGGGCGATATTAAATGGCCGGTAACGACGGGGCTTGTTTCCATGTGGAGCGTGGCAACGCTTGGCGCGTGGTTCTTTGGCCTGCACCTTGGCTGGGGCCTGGTGGGCGTATGGCTTGCCATGTGCCTTGATGAATGCCTGCGCGCGCTGGTATTTATTTACCGCTGGAAAAGCGAAGGCTGGCGCAAAAATAATTTGCTGGAGTGACATCTGCAAAGTTAACTGCATATAAGCAAAAAGAGTTTGGCACAATGCCAAACTCTTTTTTATTCCTCTGTATAAATTTCTAACACCTTGTCACGCTCATCAGCTAAAATTTTTATGCGCTCCACTTCCTTTTGCTGCAATGCAAGGCAAAATTCCACAAACCCGTTTAAATCCTCGGTGTTTAAAAAGTTAATGTACTTTTTCTTTTCATTAACAGGTATTACTATCGGCGGCAGCTTTTGCTGCAACGCGCTGTAAACCATCAGCGCACGCCCAACACGTCCATTTCCGTCCAGAAAAGGATGAATCCGCTCAAAACGGAAATGCTGGCGGCAGATTGCTTCTACCATAGTTCTGGCATTATCAGCATTTTTAAGCTGATAATCCAAATCCTGCCGCCATTGTTCAATATCCATCGGTACACGGTACGGCGGCGAAGGCGTAAAGTCTGCGCCAATAACCATATTAGGCTGTGTTTTAAATTTGCCCGGCACGGATTCTATTGCTTCGCGGCATAAAATAGAGTGAATTTCTTTAATAAATTCACCGTTTACCTCACGTTCTCCCTTTAAAAAACGCACCATTTCTTTAGTAAAGGCTTTATAATTTAAAACCTCGTTCAATTCGCGCAAATCAATAGCGCGCGGCACATAACCGTCAATAAGTACGCTTTTGGTTTCGCCCTGCGTCAGGCTGTTGCCTTCAATCGCCGTACTGTGGTGCGCCATTCTAACCATCAGGTCATCCAAATATGCTGTTGATAAATAAAGTGTTTGTTTCATTGTTTTATTCCTATATTTGCAAATTATAAATCAACTATCCAGTCGAATTTACATTATAATTTTATATTTTGGGGTAATTTATATTAAATTAAAATCAAATTATAAGTAATATCTTCATTAACTGATATGAAAAATGCTGACTGCAACTATCATAACAGTTGGTAGAATTTATTCGTTTTTATCATTGACTATATATTTGTCATTAATTACATAACCCAAATCAAAAACAAAGTAATAAATACTTTCACCAATTGAACTTGGAACTATTTTGCTAAACTCCGTATTTGTGTAATTATAACTTTTTTTAATTTTCCCTTTTGAATCAAAATATATAGTATCATTTAAGGAAAACATTCTTTTTTCATAAATCAAAGTAATATTATCCAAAACATAACTCTTTTTATCTTTATCAAAAGTACACATCCATAAATTACATAATTTAGACCCATCCTTGTCAAAATACTCTATTGATAATTTATCAACTAATATATTATTGTTATCTACTTCTTCAACTACCACCCATCTATTCATATCTAAATTACCATAGTCCTTTTGCGCTTCTGCATATGTATTAGGCATTACAGCAAAAACGGCTATCAATAAAACACAAATAAATCCTAATAATTTTTTCATAATACTTACCACCCTATTCTTCAATACCAGCAGTGTCTTTTAATTTATCGGTAAAATCCCCAAATCCGCTTTTTATAATTCTTTCAAAAACTTCTTTAGGTTTACTGTTGCCGAAAAGTTCATCTCCTTCACGTTCTCTATTATCTATACGCGTCCATACGTTTCCTTTAGTTTTAACATCATCAATTATGAATTTTACTGCGGTATATGTCATAGGGACATTTTGAGGTGCCACATATTGCTGTTCTGTTGTATGCGTTGTAACAATCTGCCCTCCAAACATCCCGTTGCTGACATAATGAGATTCTGTTTTAGGTACTGTTCTATAATAACCTTCTTTATATTTGCTGCCAGTTGAATAAGTAAGTAATTGCACATTTACCAATAAATCAACATTTTCATTTATATATTTTTCAAAAATTTTCTCTGCTTCAACAGTACTATTTTTAATTTGTTCAGTAAAATTAACTCCGTACAACAATTGAATATCATCATTGACATCAGTTAAAGTTTTAACCTTATATCCCAATGGTGCTAATTTATCAGTAACTTTATCCTGCAAAACCTCAAAAAATATTTCTTCCGTTTCTTTTTCCGTAATACCGTTTTTCAATTCATCAGGAACAGAAAAACTAACTAATATTCTTTTTGCCTTTCCAAAATCATAATTTTTATCAATCCATTCCTGTTTATCAGCGAAAGCAGAAACAGTTATCATCATTAACATAATTACAAATAATAAAATTCTTTTCATCTCATACACCTCTTTCCCTTTATATTAAAATTATACCATATCGTTATTTTATTTTAAATTGAAGTTTTAACAGTGCCTGCAATTTGCCACGCATAATAAAGCGGTATTATAATAAATATGTACGTTACTTTAAGGAGGCTTTGTTATGCGGCATGTTTTGGGTTCAGCAGCCGGTGCTTGATATTATTATCGCTTTTTTTGGCAAATATTTAAAAAATTAACTGTTTTAAACGGCATGTTTCCCTGCATGCCGTTATGTTTTTCTGTATACAGAAATACTTACGCTGAAACCATTGCAATTAGTAACTTTTTTTAATAAAATAGGTACAGTGCTATCCGAAGGAGGGTATACTATGCAAAAAATTAAGTCTGTACTGGTTGCCAACCGCGGCGAAATCGCTATCCGCGTTTTCCGTGCCTGCAACGAACTCGGCATCCGCACAGTGGCAATTTATTCAAAAGAAGACACACTTTCACTGCACCGCAACAAAGCTGACGAAGCCTACCTTGTCGGCGAAGGCAAGGGCCCTATCGATGCTTACCTTGATATTGAAGACATTATCCGTATCGCGCATGAGCACGATGTAGACGCCATCCATCCCGGCTACGGCTTTTTAAGCGAAAACAGCGACCTTGCAAAACGCTGCGCCGAAGAAGGAATTATCTTTATCGGCCCGCGCCTTGAACACCTTATTATGTTCGGCGACAAAGTTAATGCGCGCGAACAGGCCAAACTTGCCGGCATTCCGATGATTCCGGGCAGCGACGGCCCGATTGACAGCGTTGAAGACGTTTACCGTTTTGTGCAGGCGCACGGCTTCCCCGTTATGCTTAAAGCCGTTAACGGCGGCGGCGGGCGCGGCATGCGCATGGTAAACAGCAACGAAGATTTGGAAACCGTATACAACATGGCTAAATCCGAAGCTATGAAGGCTTTCGGCAGCGATGAAATTTACCTTGAAAAATACCTTGAAAGCCCGAAACATATCGAAGTTCAGATTTTGGGCGATACGCAGGGCAACATTGTGCATTTGTTCGAGCGCGACTGCTCTGTACAGCGCCGCCACCAGAAACTGGTGGAAATTGCCCCGGCCTTTTCGCTTAAACCCGAACTGCGCAAGGCAATCTGCGACGCAGCCGTTAAGCTGATGAAAAACGTTAATTACCTCAGCGCCGGTACGGTTGAATTCCTCGTTACCCCGGACGGCAACTTCTACTTTATTGAAGTTAACCCGCGTATTCAGGTTGAACATACCGTTACCGAAGAAATTACCGGCTTTGACATTGTGCAGACCCAGATTAAAATTGCCGAAGGCTATTCCCTGCACAGCCCGGAAATCGGCATCCCCGAACAGGACAAAATTACCAGCTTCGGCCATGCCATTCAGTGCCGTATTACCACCGAAGACCCTGCCAACAACTTTATGCCCGATACCGGCAAGCTGATTGCCTACCGCAGCGGCGGCGGCTTTGGCGTGCGTCTGGACGGCGGCAATGCTTTTACAGGTTCCGTTATTACCCCGTATTACGATTCGCTTTTGGTTAAGGCAACCACCCACGGCCTTACCCACGAAATTGCCATTACCAAAATGCTGCGCTGCTTAAAAGAATTCCGCATCCGCGGCGTTAAAACCAATATTCTGTTCCTTGAAAACGTACTGGCTCACCCCAGTTTCCTTGACGGCAGCTACAATACTTCGTTTGTTGATGAAAATACCGAACTTTTCATCTTCCCGAAAACGCTGGACCGCGGCACCAGGCTTTTGCACTACATTGCCGATGTAACCGTTAACGGCTACAACAATGTAGGCGTACAGCCCAAACCGGAATTTGCCCCGCTCAGCCTGCCCAAAGCATTTAAAGGCACCCCTGCCGACGGCACCAAACAGATTTTGGATTTGCAGGGGCCGGAAGGGCTTTCCAAATGGGTTATGGACCAGAAAGAAGTGCTGTTTACGGATACCACCTTCCGTGACGCGCACCAGTCGCTGCTTGCAACCCGTATGCGCACCAACGATATGCTGAAAGTTATCGGCACTACCTCAGCCAAGCTGCCTAACCTGTTCAGCTTTGAATGCTGGGGCGGCGCAACTTTTGATGTTGCTTACCGCTTCCTTGACGAAAGCCCGTGGAAACGCCTGCGCCAGTTCCGTGAAAAATGCCCGAATATTTTGTTCCAGATGCTGCTGCGCGGCGCCAATGCCGTTGGCTACACCAGCTATCCGGACAATGTTGTTAAAGAATTTATCCGCCTCAGCGCGAAAAACGGCGTTGATGTGTTCCGCGTATTCGACAGCCTTAACGGCATTGAAAACATGCGTCTTTCACTGGACGCTGTACGCGACGCAGGCAAATTTGCCGAGGCTGCATTATGCTACACCGGCGATATTTTAGACCCGCGCCGTGATAAATACGACCTTAAATATTATGTAACCATGGCGAAAGAACTGGAAAAAACCGGTGCCAACTCCATCTGCATTAAGGATATGGCAGGCCTTTTGAAGCCGGAAGCAGCTTACCAGCTTGTTTCTGCCCTTAAAGAAGCCGTTAACGTGCCTATCCACCTGCATACGCACGAAGGCAGCGGTAACAGCATTTACACTTATGCCCGCGCTATCGACGCCGGCGTAGATATTGTTGACGTAGCCATGAGCGCTATGAGCGGCGGCACTTCCCAGCCGAGCGGCGCAAGCCTGTACTACGCACTTTCCGGTCATCCGCGCCAGCCGCACCTTGACATTAACGCTCTTAACGAAATGTCCCGTTACTGGGAAAGCGTGCGTCCGTATTATAAAGCAATCGACAACACCGTTTCTTACCCCAACCCGGAAGTTTACATCCACGAAATGCCGGGCGGCCAGTACAGCAACCTGCAGCAGCAGGCTAAAGCAGTAGGCCTCGGCGAACGCTGGGAAGACATTAAAGATATGTACCACCGCGTTTCCATGATGTTCGGCGATATTATTAAAGTAACGCCGTCTTCCAAAATGGTTGGCGATATGGCACTGTTTATGGTGCAGAACGACCTTACCGAAGAAGACATTTACGCCAAAGGCGATTCGCTCAGCTTCCCTGCTTCCGTTGTAGAATTCTTTGAAGGCCGCCTGGGCGTACCGTATCAGGGCTTCCCGCAGAAATTGCAGCAAATTATTCTTAAAGGGCGCAAACCTATCGAAGGCCGCCCCGGTGCTGCACTGCCCCCGGCAGATTTTGAAAAAGTACGCGCCAGCCTTGCGGAAATGGGCGCGCCTACCAGCGACGAAGCTGTAAGCAGCTACTGCCTGTACCCGAAAGTATTCAGCGACTGGGCAGTACGCCATGCCGAATTCGGCGATGTTTCCGTACTTGATACGCCTACCTTCTTCTTTGGCATGAAAACCGGCGAAGAAATTAAAGTTGAAATCGAACAGGGCAAAATGCTCGTTATCAAGCTTTTGCAGATAGGCGAAGCAAACGAAGACGGCATCCGTACCATCTTCTTCGAATTCAACGGCCTGCCGCGTGAAATTGATATTAAAGACAGAAATGTTAAATCCACCAACGTAACGCGCAAAAAGGCCGATAAAACCAACCCCGGCGAAATCGGCGCAACCCTTTCCGGTTCCGTTGTTAAACTGCTGGTTGAAAAAGGCCAGGCTGTCGAAAAAGGCACCCCGCTTATCGTAACCGAAGCCATGAAGATGGAAACCACCATCGCCGCACCTATCAGCGGCATT
>OMCU01000722.1_pt1 | contig 18887 bp, 21 predicted proteins | sample 1645081 | NCBI WGS metagenome assembly OMCU01 (sample SAMEA103958122, study PRJEB25191) | human gut metagenome | biome: human-associated habitat [ENVO:00009003]; feature: intestine environment [ENVO:2100002]; material: feces | place: Germany | collected 2013/2015 | reverse complement strand
TATCGAGGTGTAGCGCAGGTGGTAGCGCGCCTGCTTTGGGCAAAAAACGTGAGCGCTGCCGGTGGCAGAAAAAGCGAACGTTTTTAGGCGCAGCGGTCGGAATGTCGAGGCTCACTATTGAGCCGAAGAGATTACGGGAACCGCAAGAGGGCGGACAAAGCAGGGAAGAAAACAGAGATATAAGAAAAAAGTTGATATAAAAATATCGAGGTGTAGCGCAGGTGGTAGCGCGCCTGCTTTGGGCAAAAAACGTGAGCGCTGCCGGTGGCAGAAAAAGCGAACGTTTTTAGGCGCAGCGGTCGGAATGTCGAGGCTCACTATTGAGCCGAAGAGATTACGGGAACCGCAAGAGGGCGGACAAAGCAGGGAAGAAAACAGAGATATAAGAAAAAAGTTGATATAAAAATATCGAGGTGTAGCGCAGGTGGTAGCGCGCCTGCTTTGGGAGCATAGACGGCATTTCTGACGTTTATCGGTGCCAACCGCCGAAAGCCCTTTAACCGTGCGATTTTTGGACGGTATGGAAAACAAAAAATGGCGGTCAAAAATGTGTTTGACCACAGATTTGACCACTTACATGACCACAATTTAATAACTATCGGGGTGTAGCGCAGTTGATAGCGCGCCGCATTTGGGATGCGGAGGCCGCGAGTTTGAGCCTCGCCACTCCGACCAAAAATCCTCTGAAACCGAGCGTTTCAGAGGATTTTTCATACCGTTCCAGCCTTTTTCTCTGCCTATTGCGATACAAATTTTGTTAGGTTTGGAGTATAATAATCAGATAAAATTAGCAAAAGATAACCCCCAGAAATAATCCTTGACAAATGATATTATTGTAGTATAATATAACGATTTAACTCAGGTTAGATGGTCGGTTAGGGAGATAATCTTAAGGAGAAACCATAATGCATGACTTTAGGTATGTAACCAAAAAACAAGCTCAGCCTATAAAGGATGAGCTATATCAAATTCTTTACATGGTACAGGATTTGGTGCGTGACAATTTCACTTTTAGCTTCACACCGATCGGCAGTTCAAGCCGTAATATGATTACTTGCGATGCAAAATCTAACATCGGTTTTGACTTCGATATCAACATCGAGGTCAATGACGATAATGAGGATTTTGAACCTAAAGAAATACGGACAATAATACGTACTGCTATCGACCGTGTTGCACCTCGCTATGGATACAAAAATTGCGAGGATTCCACTCGCGTTCTTACGATTAAAAAGGTTGACACTTCTCATTCTCGCATTATTCATAGTTGCGACTTTGCAATAGTATATAATTGCGGCGACGGAAGGCAGCAGTATATTCGGTTTAACAAAGACAACAATTATTACTTTTGGGAATATCAGGGGAAGGGTTTTGTAGGATTAGAAAAGAAAATGGATTGGTTAAAAAGGGAGAACCTTTGGGGCGAGTTGCAGGATTATTACATATACAAGAAAAACTGCAATGATAACCCTGATAAACACTCCCGTTCGATTTTTGCCGAATCAATAAATGAAATGTGCCAGAAAAACGGATATCGCAGGTAAGACTTTTCTTTGTTTACAGCGACGCAAATTTTGACAGAGTGACTTTTTCGGTCACCCTGTCATTTTCTCTTTTTCCGCCTTGATTTGCGCCTTAACCTCTGCAATCATTTCCGCGAGCTTTTCTTCGCATTCCTCGCGCGTTTTCGCATAGATATTGTGGCTTTCCCGCTTGCCGTAGGCGTTGGTCGGCGTGTACCGTCCCTCATACAGGTGGTCGTTTATCATGGTGACACAGCCCGTCCCCGGTTTGCGTATTTTGGGCTTGTACGGCGTGAATTCGACCGGGGCGGTATCTTTCCTTGTCGACGGCTCAGCCGTCGGCATTTGGGCGTCTGTGCCGCCGATTTTGCGGTCAATATGCACCGCCGCCTGCCGCTGCATGGTATCGGTGATGTGGCTGTAGATATCCAGCGTGGTTGCTGAAGACACATGACCGATGGTTGCCGAAAGCGTTTTCACATCCATCCCGTGTTCCAATGCCATGGTCGCAAAGGTGTGCCGCAGATCGTGAAAGCGCACCTTTTTACAGCCCGCCCGTTCCAAGATCAGTTGTAACCGTTTTCTAACCGATGACGGATTTCTCGGTCTGCCGTTATCCGTCGGTGACGGAAACATCCATTCCGAATCCACCGTTTCCTTATACGCCACAAGGGTTTTCAAGAGTGACGGCGGCAGAATAACAGTGCGTATTGAGGCTTTTGTTTTCGGCGCTGATATAATCACCTCTGCCTTGATGATATATACCTGCCGTTCAATGCGAAGCTCTCCTGTTGCGAAGTTGAGGTCACTCCATTTGAGCGCTAATATTTCACCGCGCCGCATCCCCGTGCCGAGCTCCAGCAAGAAGAGCTCATAGCAACCTTCTTCCTTTGCCTGATGCAGAAATCGGATAATTTCATTTTGCGTGAGCACCTGCATCTCCCGTGCTTTCTTCGGTAGCAGCTTACAGCCGACGGCGGGATTGGTGCGAATTAAGCCCTCCTGCACCGCCCGCTGTAAAGCTGTGCGGCAGTTGGCATGTATCCCCCTTATCGTTCTGTCCGAAAGTCCCTTTCCGTAGGTTTTTGCGTGCAGTTTTCTTCCGTCTGTCTTTTCCTTTGCGTAGAATTGCTGTAAATCCGACTGTGACAGCCTGTTCAGCAGAATTTTTCCGATTTCGGGAATGATATGATTGTAAATGCGGTTTTCATAGTCGGTTCTTGTGGTAATGCGGAGAGTGTGCCGGCAGTAGGTCTGATACCAGAAGTCGATCCAATCCCCGAACGGCATATCCGCCTTGATTCTGTCGGAAGAGCGTCCGTACTGTTCTTTCAGCGCTTCGAGCTTAGTGGAACATTCTGTTTTTGTTTTCGCCGTTACGCATTTTGTAATAGGCAGGCTTTTCTCACTGTACCCGACAACAATTCTTCCTTCCCACCGACCGTCTTTACGCAGGCGTAATGTGCCCTCACCATTTTTTCTTTTTTTAGCGATTGGTATCATCTCCTTCAAGCATAATCTCATCCATAAAGCTCCCCACGATAGTGGAAGCGTTTCTCTGCATATCGGTGGTCACATGGGTGTAGGTGTCCAGCGTAAAGCTGGCGTTGGTATGCCCGAGGATTCCCGACAGGGTTTTCGCATCCACGCCGCCCGCCAGCGCGTGAGTGGCGAAGGTGTGCCGTTACGGTATAATAACGACAAACGGAAAAAGCCTTTATTTTCAAGGGGTTTGAGCGTTTGCCGTCATTTATTCAATTCCTTTTCCAAGTTGAAATGTGACGAGAAAATTATCGAAAAAAGGAGGCTGTTTCATTAACGACAAAATTTAATAGCGCCAGCGGTCCGGTACATTGCCGGATCGCTGATTGCCGTGGGCGTTTCACTTTTACAGGTGGGCGTCCTTTTTTCATACCCATTTTCAGGAGAAAGGAGATTCACATGGAATTAAACGAAATGGAAAAACGGCTGCTGTTTCAGGTTGAAGGTGACTATCAATCCAAAATTCTGAATGAGCTTTACATGACCGCCCGGTACACAAAGAATCTCGAACAGCGGAAGGCAGCGGAAAATCTGATGGAAAAGTTACGCGTCCTGACGGATGCCGAGTGCATGGACATCGTGCGGGATATTCAGAAGAATTACCGTCTGCCCTACCCGCCCCGGACGATCGGGGAAAAGATTGCCGAGGCCAGACAACAATCCGGCGCAGAGAAATTGAAGGGGCATGACATCATGGCGCTGGAACGCTTTGACCCGGAGGTAAGGCACATGATCGTCTTTGATGTGCTGTCTTATGATTCCCCTGTGGGTGACAGGGGCGATAAGATGCGCCTGTTCCTGACGGATGCCGGCTATCAGAAATTCTTAGACAGCCAGGAACGGGGCGAAGTCAAACTGAAAAACCATGCGAAGGTTTCAGGCGGGCACCTCCACTATGACCGCAGGGACCGCGCCTTGTAACGGAAATAACCGGAGAAAGGAGGCTGTGAAATGGCTGTATTCCGGGTAGAAAAAACGAAGGACTTCACGATCATGTGCAACCACCATCTGCGCAATACGGAACTGTCCTTAAAGGCAAAGGGGCTTCTCTCCCTCATGCTGTCGCTGCCGGAAGATTGGGATTATACCACAAAGGGACTCGCCCATATCTGTAAGGACGGTGTGGATTCGATCACTACCGCCCTGAAGGAGCTGGAGCGGCACGGGTATCTCACCAGGCAGCGCCTCCGCTATGAGAACGGGCAGCTCGGAGATATTGAATATACCATCCATGAAAAGCCTGTAAACGCTGAAAAACAGACGTTTCCACCTAAACGGGAAAATCCAAGACAGGTAAATCCAGGACAGGCAAAACCTGAACAGGTGGAACCAGGACAGGAAAATCCCGCACAATTAAATACTAATCCACAAAGAACTAAAAAATCAAAAACGGATATATCAAGAACCCATCAATCAATCTATCCAGCAGAGCCGGAGGCGGCAGGCCGCCCGGATGGGATGGATCGGATTGGATTGATAGACGCATACAGCAAAATCATCAAAGAAAATATTGAGTATGACTGTATGGTCTCCCGGTATGGGAAAGAACGCTTAGACGAGACCGTGGAGCTTATGCTTGAAGTGGTTTTATCCAAACGCCCCTTTATCCGTATCGCCGGGGATGATTTTCCCAGGGAGGTGGTAAAGGGCCGTTTCCTGAAGATCAATTCCGGCCACCTGGAGTATGTCTTTGACTGTATTGACAAGAACACTACAAAAGTCGGGAATATCAAGGCATACCTGCTGGCGGCGCTGTATAATGCCCCGGCAACAATGGACAGTTATTACCGTGCCGAGGTCAACCATGACCTGTACGGCTGTTAGGCGCCTCTGGGCGTCTTTTTTCATCACGGAAAGGAGGCGGGGCACGATGAAAAGAAATACTGTGCCGGCACGATGCCCGGCGTAACCAAAGAACAGATTCAGGCGGCGCGGGAGGCGGACCTGTTCGCATACCTGCAGTTCCATGAGCCTGGGGTACTGAAACGGGACGGGCCCAATTACCGGCACAAGGAACATGACAGCCTGGTCTATGTAACCGGGAAAAGGTACTGGTACTGGAACAGCCGGGGCCGGAGTATCAACGCCCTGGATTATCTGATCCAGATTCGGGGCTATGGGCTGGTGGATGCGGTCCATACGCTGGTAGGCGGAGAAATCCAGCAGGCACCGGCCTATCGGAGTGCAACAGAAAAAGCCCATGTGCAGAAAGAACCGGAGAAGAAACCTTTTTCTCTCCCCTGGGTCAGACGGTGTGCTACCTCTGCTGTTTCCTATTTACAGCGGCGCGGGATCAGCTCTGATGTGATTGGCCGGTGTTTCCGGAAAGGGCTGTTCTATGAGGCACGGTATCATGGCGAGCCGGTCTGTGTGTTTGTGGGAAAGGATGAAGCCGGCAAAGCGAAGTTTGCCTGTATGCGGAGCATTACCGGCAATCTCAGAAAAGATGTTTACGGCAGCGACAAGGAATATAGCTTCTGCTATCCACCGAGGAATCCGGGCAGCCGCCATGTGGCGGTCTTTGAGGCACCCATTGACGCCCTTTCCCATGCCACGCTGCAGGAATTGAAAGGCTGGAAATGGGACGGCTACCGGCTGTCTTTGGGCGGCACTTCCCATGTGGCGCTGACTGCATTTTTGAAACGCCACCCGGAAATCCGGCGCGTCAGCCTCTACATGGACAATGACCTTGGAGGCCTTAAAAATGCCAGGAGGATCAAGGCAATGCTCCATGAAGATCAGCGGTTCAAACATATCCGGGTGGGGATCAACCCGCCCCGTATAGGAAAAGACTACAACGAAATGCTGCTCCATGTTACGAAGAAAATGAAAGACCATCAACAACAATGCCGCCAGAAACAGGCGGCTATTTCAATTTGACGAGGATTTTAGAAATGATGAACACAGAGAACACCGCTTTACAGATGATTGCCGAAGCTGCCCGGTGTCCGGACTATGGCCCCGACATGGTTAAGGCGCTGATGAAAAAGCTGGATATGAACGAGAAAGGCTTTGCACTTCTGATGAACGTCGCCCCTTCCACGGTTCGGCTCTGGACCAGCGGTGCAGCGCAGCCATGCGGAACAGCAAAGCGGCTCATGCAGATTTACGAGACCGGGCCGGAGATCGTCGGCAAGATTGCCGGAGGGCAGCCGCCGGCAGATGGGAGGAATCTATAAATGGCACCGGTCACTATGAAAGATGATGCGCTTCCGCAGATTCACTTAGTCCGTGATACAGATTTAGGCGTATTTGCCTATGAACTCCATATCCTGGCCGGGGATTTCCTGCGGGAAAGTGAATTCAACCTGCGCTCACTGGCAACCAACACCGGGCCGGATTCTATCGCTATCATGGGAAAAAACCACATATGGCTTGCTGATGCCCTGTCTGCCTACTATCCCACAGGAGAGCTTTACCGGATGGCCGCCATGACGGAATACCCCGGCGCCAGGGCTTTCCTGTTCCACACAGAGCGTAAGGAGGACGGACGGCTGTACGGGGATGTCCTGATGACGGACCTTGACACGCTGCGGCAGGACATAGAACGGAATACCCTCTACCCTTACGGAGTCAACATGGAATACCGGGACGGCACGAAGGCGGAGGCAGGCATTGAAAAATGGGAGGCAATGGAACTATGCGAAAAGGACGCCCTGAAAACCTGGCGCTACCTCTATGCGCCGGAGCAGGTGACGGAATGGCAGCACCACTATTCCAACCTGTTCAGCCAGTGGAAGGCACAGGCATTTTCCTATATGCCCCAGGATTTGGAGGAACGTCTGAATGTGGAGTATATGGAGGAGGCGCAGAATCCGGACACAGATATGTACCGCATACCCCTGGGAACGGCGAAGCAGTTGCTTCTTGACGGGGCTTCGGTCTACCGCCTCCTTCCCGGAGGGGCGGAAAAGATTGCGCCTATTGCGGCTGTCCGGGCGGGCCTCTGGTATGAGCATTATCGGGAGTTTGCCGTTACCCCGGAGGACCTGGGCGCGCTTGACCGGCTGGTCCGCAGGGAGACAGACCGGCTCATGAGAATACGCCCGCAGCTTGATAAATCACAGGAACGCCGCCCTTCCCCGGAGCGGTGATTTTTTATGACAGACTGGAGGTGATATTGATTGGCGGATAACATACAGCATGAAGATTTCGGGGAAAAGATCGGCGGCGCGAAAAAAGACTTATGGAAGGACCGGGGGCTCTATGTGAACGACCTGGACGCCATGAATGAGCGCGAAGCCGAGAAATTTGTAAAAAAGGATAATATCTGGAAGAAACCGGATTATCAGGCCATGCTTGATGATGGGATTCCCCTTGGCGTGGTGTATTTCATCAAAAAGGCGAGGGACGGATTAAATGCCTCCCCGCAGTATTACCGCAGGGATGATACGCCGGAGAAACGCCTTGCAAGGCAGAAAGAATATATCCAGACGGTACGGGAGCTGCAGGGCGCGGTTTCGGAAGTCCGCACCGTGGAGGACGCCATGCAGGTCTATGACCGTTTCTTTGTGGAAAACGGGTATCTGGAACAGGTGCAGGGCTGGGGCAGCGGAATCCATTACCAGGCAACGGAGAAGGGCCGTGAGAACCCGGCCATTACAAACAAGCTGTCCAATACCCTGATGGTCCGCTCGGCAGGATATTTTGAGCGGAACTTCACACAGAAAGCACAGAAGGAACAGTTTGGCGTTTCCAAAGACCAGAAGGTGCCGAAGGGCTATGCGATCCATTTCAACGACGGGAAGAATACTTATTCCAAAAATAATGACTGGAAACCTGATACCTGGTATGTGACGAAGGGCTATTCTATCTTACAGACAAATTTTGAAACGCGGGAGGCTGCCCTGAAATGGGTGCAGGAGCTGGCAAAAGGCCGCAGCAAAAGCGGAAAGACGCGGTTTGTGCCTCCACAGCTTATCGCTGTGCGGCGAACCGGGCCGGATTACAGAAACGGCGCAGAGATTTCCGGTCAGCACTACCTTGATACTTTCGGATTTCGCGGCGGTGAGTTTGGGAACTGGATGAACCAGAATGACCGGCAGGCTTCCCTCAACATGGGGTTTGAAGCGCTCAAAGATTTGGCGGCAGCCCTGCAGGTCAGCGACAAAGATATTGCCTATCAGGGGACGCTTGCTATCGCTTTCGGCGCCAGGGGCAGCGGCAATGCGGCAGCCCACTATGAACCGCTTCGCAAGGTTATCAATCTCACGAAGATGCACGGGGCCGGCTCTTTGGCACATGAATGGTGGCACGGGTTGGACGATTACCTGGGTACGAAAATGGGCGCAAAGGGGATGCTCTCAGAACAGCCCCGCCTCTATGCGCCATTTCAGAAGTTAATTGAAGCCATGAAATATAAACCGGAGACACCGGAGCAGGCGGCGAAACGCACCGAAGCACAGACGGAGCGCACCCGGAAAAATGCGGCAAGCTGGCTGGATTCTGCGGTGCTCGGTTCTCTGAAACGGCATGGCAATGAGGAACAGATGGAAACTTACGCGGTTCTCAGGGAGGCGTTTCTGTCCGGCGAGGCCGGCTCCGTGGAACAGATCAGTGCCTTTAAGAAGTCTGTCACCGGGCGGGTGATCCCCAAAAGTGAGCGGGAAAGGCTGGAAATATTCGAGCACATGCTGTCCAGGATGCAGGCACAGGAGGCCCCGCAGATTGGACGTGTGGAGACCGATTTTTACCGAAATTCCGTGCGCATGGGAAAGGAATGTGAAAAGGACGGCGGCTATTGGGACAGCAACGTGGAAATGACCGCCAGGGCCTTTGCCTGTTACATCAAGGATAAGCTGCCCTATCAATCGGATTATCTGGTGGGCCATGCGGATTGTGCCGTTACCTTTGTTTCCGATAAAGACGGAAAAATGGAGGTTTTGAAAGCCTATCCTGAAGGTGAGGAACGGCGGGCTATCAACGCGGTATTTGACGAGATCGTGGCAGACCTGAAACGGGAGCAGATACTTACCCATTCGGATGTGACGCTGCCCCTTCCGGCGCAGCCATTAGCAGAGAATGAGCAGATTTCCATATTTACGGCAGAGCGGCCTTCGGTCATGGCACAGCTTGCAGCGGCGAAGCCGGCAGAAAAAACTACCCCGGCACAGGCGGTCCCGAAAAAGAGCCGTGTGCCGGAGATTTAAGGAGGTGTGAAAGATTTTGGAAGAAAATAAAGATTACCGTGCTTACCGGTACGGCGATCATTTGGAACCAGGTGCAGAGCTGAAAATCGAGCACAGTGTTTCTTGTGAAGATGTGGATATTTCCTCCCTGATTACAATGGGCGCCGAAAATCTGGAGGCCATGCGCCAGGGAAGTATCGACGGTGAACAGAAAGCCTATGAGATTGTGGTCGCGGCGGCAAAGCAATGGGAAAAGCAGGCAGCCGCCACGCAGATGATCAACCGGGCGCTTTCTTACCTGCGAACCCCGGAGGTGACGCATACCGCAAATGAATGGCGCAAAACCGGCAACTGGCGGAATGACGAAGAAATCAGCAACCGTGTCTACCGCATGAGTTGTGGTATTTGGGAAGATACCAAATATGACCGGGAAACCAAACAGAGCGTACCGGTTGCCTGGTATGTGACCTGGGATGTCTATGTGAACTCCCCAAAGCAGGGCTATGGCGAAAAGATTGCCGGGCAGAATCAGAAACGCTACACGGACAAAACCGCCGCTGAAAAGTATCTGGAAGGCCGGAAAAAAGCCTACTCCCATTTATTCACGGAAATTTCCCCGCAGATACCAAAACAGTATGAGCACCATTTCACTGTATATGGAGCACTCCTGCCGGGGTACACGGTGGAGGGTCAAGAACCGGTAAAAACAGACCGTACCGCCGCCGATGTTTCGGAGGGCGGTATTTCTATGCCTGAAAAACCGGAGAAACCTTCCGTGCTGGGAAAGCTGTCTGCGGCCAAAACGCAGGAGAAAACATCTGCTGCTCCCGGTGCGGCAAATAAAAAGAAGGAGGATATGCAGCTATGAAGGTGTTAATGGTAGAGCCGGGCAAATCGCCCTATGAGACTGAAATTGAGGGCGGGCTGGAATCCTTGCAGGCAGCCGTTGGCGGAGATATTCAGGCAACTCATCCCTTTGACGATCTGGTTGGGCTGATCTGCAATGATGAAGGCAAGCTCATAGGTCTGCCCTTAAACCGGGCACTTTATGATGATGAGGGCCATTTGTACGATATTGTTCCCGGCAATTTTTTGATCGTCGGTTTGGGCGAAGAAGATTTTACAGACCTTCCCGCTGACCTGATAGAGAAATACACGGAGCGATTCAAATACCCGGAGAAGTTCTTCCGGCTGGCGGGTGAGATCGTTGCGGTGAAGCAGCCCCTCCCACCGGAAGAAAAGCAGCAGCCGGCTTCTGTCATGGAGGAACCGGGCAGGGATGACATAAGGCTTGACGATACCACGGATTTGGCCTTTGACCTGGATGAATTTTTCAGGCAGAACAGCGGGGCCTATGCAGACCTGTACCCGGATTCCCATGCAGAGAAAGAGCGCATGGCGGACGAGCTGCTTTCAGGAGATACCGGAAAAATCCGAATGAGGCTGGCGGCATTTGAGCGCGAGGAACACATGGAGGGAGAAACAGCGCCGCTTTTAGCGCGTATTTCTTCCTATGAAAAAGAGTACGGGATCAGCACTTATTCTATTTATCAGCTTGGCTTATCGGACAATACAGATAACCTCCGTTTTATGTCTCTGGACTGGCTGGAAAGCAAAGGGTTTTCCGTGGATCGGGATCATTACCAGATGGTCTATGCAAGGCAGCGGGAACCGGGCGAAACACTGGAGGATATTTACAGGCGGTTCAATATCGACCACCCGGAAGATTTCAGGGGCCACTCCCTTTCCGTTTCCGATGTGGTGGTCCTGCATGAGAATGGCGCGGACGCCGCATATTACGTGGACAGTATCGGCTTCAAGGAGCTGCCGGGCTTCTTTGACGCAGGGGCACCGGAGGCCAGGCGGGATGTTTCGGTGCGGGAACAGCTTGACAATGCAAGGAAACAGGCAGCGCAGACAGAGCCGAAAGCGCCGGATAAAAGGCCCAGAGAGCCGGAAAGGAGCTGATAGCTTATGCTGATGGCAGTAGAAGGTCCCTATGCCCTGATGGTGCAGCCGGACGATATTTTAATCTCTCCCCGTGAGGTAGACGAGCATTTTGGAACGATGGTCTGCTTCCACTCCCGCTACGCACTGGGTGACAGCCACAATTACATGGATAAAGACGATTTCCTGCGGGAGATGTATTTAGATACCGTGGGACATGATGAAGCGGGTCTGAAACGCTATGAACACATGGTGAACATTGTGAGCAGCCGGTTCCGGCACGGGCCCAAGACGGAGGAACAGGCGGTTGATGACGCCATGCTGAAGGTGATCTCCGAAAAATACATTACGCTGCCCCTTTATCTGATGGATCACAGCGGCCTTGCCATGCAGACCACAAGTTTCAATGATCCCTGGGACAGCGGGCAGGTGGGATGGATTTATGTTTCCAAAGAGGATGCCCTAAAAGAGTTCGGCGACGAAAAAATGACCGGCGCCCTTCGGAAAAAGGCGGAGGATCTGATGCGCAGCGAAGTGGCCGCTTATGATTCCTACCTGCGGGGCGAGTGCTACGGATTTGAGCTTTACAAAAACGGCGAACTCACGGATAGCTGCTGGGGCTTTATGGGCGACCTGGCCGATGTCTGTAAAGATATGGCTGAATATCTCCCGGAGGGCTGTAAGAATATGGTGGACCACCTGGAGGAACAGGATCACCCGGCGACCATCATCAAGACGCTTTTGAAACATGCGAAAATCCAGGTGAACCAGGCGGCAAAAGCCTTTGAACATACCCCGCGCCAGCAGGTGATCGGGGACGCTCGTTAAACAGTTATTTCCTATTTGTTATTACAGATTCTATCAGGAAGGAGGATGCACATGCAGGAAGAATTGGAACAGCGGACCGTTTCGGTCTCCATCCAGGCGGCAAAGCTGTCCGGGCGGGTGCTGCGTTCTGCGATTGCCGCTGTGCTCAGGAAAATGGAGCAGGAACGCACTACCCCGAAAGTCGGCAGGAACAGCATGAAACGGCTGACCTATCGTTGCCTTGCTTGCGGTAGGCGGCGTTGGCTAGGCTCTGCCTCCCCTTAGACTGCCCCTGTTATATGCTGCAAAAATGGTGGACCGGCTCTTTCTGCCGATACTTCCGGGAGGCGGTGCTGCCGGTGGACCCGGCGCTAGAATCTGCCATTACCGGCGAGGACACTTCCCTGAAACAGAAAACATGCCCGGTTTGTGGGAAAGCCTATCTGCCTACTACCAGCCAGGCGTATTGTTCGGATTCCTGCCGCACCTTTGCCAGACGGAAATCCGAGCGGGAACGCAAGCGCCGGATCAGAAAAAATTAAAGGTAATATGTCCGCAACTTAACCAAAAAGAGGCTTGCTTTTCAAGGCTTTCGGGACCCGGTTTGAGGGGTGGCTGTATTAGAATACTCTGACGCCCCGAAACAGGTCTAAGTTGCGGACAAATAAACAAACGGGAGGGATGCAGATAGAAAAGACAGCGATTACAAAAGAGCTTATGCGGATTGATACCAGGAGGCAGATGATTGATATACAGCAGATTGATAACCGGCGCTTTATGTATAACCCCAAAACCGGCATATTGGTCTTAGGTTATCAGTATGCAGCTACAAGTACAATGGTTTCCAGCCATGCCAACGAACTGGCCGACGCCGGGATTACAAAAGGCTATGACAATTTTGTCCGGGGCTGGATCGGCACTGGCGGGGACTACCCCAAAGGGGTGATCCACTTTGCCCCCTGTGTAGATAAGAGAAATATCACGCTGTTTGACCGGGCTTTTGACACACTGAAAATGTTTCAGGAAAACGGCGCGCTGGCGGGCACGGTGGTCCGTGGCTTCGGGGAAAACTGGGAGCAGCCGTTATCCGATATTTTTACGGATATGCGGGAACCGGGGCAGAAACCCTCTGTCCGCAGGCAGCTAAAAAAACAGCCGGAGGCAAAAGCCACCCGGCAGAAAACCAATCATCAACAGGAACGATAGGAGGCGATTTTTTGAATATCAATACGATCACAATCGATGACCTGCGGCACATGGAGGGCAAAGACGGCCTGATCTTACAGGGCTGCGGCGGGGATTTGAAGGAATGGGTGGACGGGATCAATGAGATGTTCACCGAAGCGGGCATTTTGAAGGATGGCAGTAAATTTGAGGGTGTTTCCACTTTCCAGTATGGGGAGCTTACCTGTCTGCTCTATCCTTTTGAGAATGTGAAGCTGGACATTGGGAAACTTGCCATGTGGCGATTGCAGACCCATGAAGTCTATGGCGGCACATGGCTGTCGGACTTTGTGCCGAATTATTTAGGCGGATTTATAGAAACACCGGAAGCGTTGGCAGATAAACCGGATTGTCCGCTGATCGGAGCAGATGGGAACATTTTTAATCTGCTGGGTATTGCTTCCCGTACTTTGCGGGAGCATGGTTTGAAAGAACAGGCAAAAGAAATGTCTGATCGGGTATTTGCTTCCGGCAGTTATGGAGAAGCGCTCTGTATCATTGGCGAATATGTCAACATCACAGATTCCGAACCGGAGCATAAGAATTCTCTCCGTCAGCAGCTAAAAGCAACAAAACCGGCAGACCCGGTAAAAAAGCAACAAACTTCCAAACAGCAGGAACGATAAGGAGGGATGCGGAATGGAAAAGAAACGGACCTATGGTGTATGGGCAGTACGAAGCAGCACTTCTATTTTCGGATCGGCACAAAGCTGGTGCAAGGAAAATGGAAAACCGTTGGAGTTTGATACCAAAGCTGCTGCTGAAAACTATGCAAAGGAAGCCAACGAGCATACGACAGCAAATGTCCGATACTATGTGAAAGAAAAAGAACCGGAGCCCGGTGCTGTTCGGAAAGGAACATCTCAACCGGAGCTGGATGCACGCAGCCATGAAGAAGTGATACCAAGAAATGATGCAGCGGAAAAACAAAATGAGATTCCGGGCAGACAGATTCCTTCTCAAACAGATCCGCTGGTAGAAATCCGCTCTGCGGTTCATAGTAATTACGCGGGTATGGTCGCTATGCTGGGTGCGGACAACCGTGTGTATTTGGGGCATGAGGAACGCTGCCATTACCAGGATATGCAGCCATCTTACTATGACAATCAGGACGGTTCCCTGTGTTTTGTCTGTGATCAGCCCGATATGTATTATTTTCTTTATGGAGAAGGCTGGGCGCATACCCAGGCGGAAATGCTGGAACGAGGACTCACCCTGCACCAGTACGAAGAATTTGCGAGACTGCAAAATGGCGTCCTTGCACAGTTTACCACCCAAAGAGAAATCCTGTTCGCCGGGCAGCCCTTCCAGCCGCCGGAGAGCTATCTGCGTAATGCGGAACTCTACGAGGAAGGACAGACCGGAAACTATAATATGCTGGATGGCCGGCTGAATAATGAGCCGCCGGAACGCCCTGACTTAACGGACGGCCAGACCTATGAGGAAATCCGGGAGCTTGCACCGGAGACTTTGCCGGAGGAAAAACCTTCCCTGATGGAGCGGCTGAAAGCGGAACGCCCGGAGCATGAGGCGAAACAGGCAGCGCCGCCTGTGCCGGAAAGGGAACGCTGATGGGCGCGGTAAAATTTGAGGGCGTGGATGTGCTGGACTTTTTAGGGAAGGTTGTAGAGCTGCACACGCAGCATTATAAGGACGATTTTGATATTGACAAGGAACTGATACAAAATCTTGCGGCTTGCAGAAATGGAGAAAATGAACAGCTCTTATGGATGTCCAGGACCTGCGGCACGTACTGTTTATGGGAAAGGGACGTTTACCTGCAGGACAGCCACGAAAATAAGGTGTGGCGGTTTTACCATGAGCAGACGAAAGATTCTATCCTGGCGTATGCAATCCGGCTGGATGGCGTACAGGACGGGAAAGTCACCGGCTGTATCTGGCCTCTCGATTATCATGCCCATGTGGAACGGGTCAAGCTGCTTTCCTGTGCGATTGAAAAAGTATCGGTATTGTTCCAGGATGGCACACAGGTGTCCTTTCCCCATGATTCTTATATGCAGCAGATTAACATGTTTAAGGCAGAGCATGGAACTTCCAAATGTGTGACCTGGCTGCCGGAAAGCGAGCAGGAATTACAAACAATCCTGCGGCGGGAGCATGTTAAGCGGGATTACCATGCAAAGCCCGGCAATATTCAGGAATATATAGACAGTTTGAAAAAAGGCACCATGCGGGGGAAATTGGAAAAGGCAAAGACGGCAGCAGCCTCCACCCCTAAACCGCCCTCACATAAAAAGGAGCCGGAACGATGAAGGCCGGGCATGACAAAAAATCCGTCCGGGTGGAATTCGTCATGTCTGAACAGGAGGCAGAGCTGGTAAAGGGGCGCATGGCGGAGCTCGGCATTACCAACCTCTCCGCGTATCTCCGCAAGATGGCGGTGGACGGTTATATCATCCATCTGGATATGAGCGACATTCAGGAAATGATACGGCTCCTTCGTATCTGCTCCAATAACTTAAACCAATATACCAGACGCGCTAATGAGACCGGAAGTATTTACGCTGCCGACGTGGACGATCTGCGCACCCGCCTGGACAGTTTGTGGGATGGCATGGATAAGCTGTTGCGGGGATTTGCGAACATTTCGTAAAGAGAATAAAACACCGTTGCTTTCCGGCAACCGGCACGGTAGAATTTTGATAGAGGGGAAAATATGTTTCTCTTTGAAAGGAGGCGGGCGTATGCGTCTGATTGGCAAATTGTTGGCACTTCCCTTTGTGTTGGTTACGGGGATTCTTTATCTGGTGTGCAAATTCCTTGTGGTGATTTCCGGCACTGTGCTGGGGATTTTATCGGGGATTGTATTTCTGGCGGCGCTGGTGCTGTTCTTCGCTGCCGGGTTCTGGCCGGGGCTTTCATGGCTGGTAATCGCGTTTCTGATCAGCCCCTACGGTCTGCCAATGGCGGCGGCCTGGCTGGTGGGGATTATCGGCGGTGCAAACAGCATGTTAAAGGATTTTGTATTTGGTTAAACAGTTTCGGCGGGGCGCATTGGCAGCCCCGCCCTTTTTCTATAATTATGGCTGTCGGCTATGGCAGCTTTTTGATTGGAGGGATTTCATTGAAAGATACAACGCCAATTTATTTTCATTCTGCCACCTATGCGCATGAGCATGGGGAGCTGGATCAGTACCGCGCTTCCCACAAAGCAAACATTGCGTGTAAGGAGGCAATCGAACAGGCTATTGCGGATAACTACCGGGACAACCGTTTAGGCTCCGCATGTGTGCAGCAGGTCTTACAACAATTTGATTATGACCGGATTTTCTATGTCCTTGCCAACACGGTCCGGCAGAAAGATTATGACGGGCGGATTTCTCGTGATAACAAAACCTGGGCGCAGACAATCCCGGTCTGTGAGGATAAGGATGGTTTCGGATATGACCGGAATGTTTCCTTTGTGGTAGACCGCAGCCATCCAGGACTAATGGATTTATTTCTTACCCAAGCCAGAGACATTGCAAAGGAGGATTTCAAGATGAATCAAGAGTTTATGAGCCGTAACCAAGTGGAGTTTATACGTCAGACCTACCCACCGAATACCCGGATTTTGTTGCAGCATATGGACGATCCCTATGCCCCGGTGCCCACTGGCACCCGTGGAACTGTCAAGTATGTGGATGACATAGGCCAGATTGGGGTTGCCTGGGACAATGGACGCAGCCTTTCACTGATTCCCGGTATGGACACATATCGGAAACTGACCCAACAGGAGCTTACTCAGGAACAAGGTGAAAAGCCTTCCATACATGACAGTCTGGGCAAACATGCCGGGCAGCAGGCGGCTCACAGCGACAAACCGAAAATGAAAAAAGAACAGACACGATAACAGAGCCGGTTTTACAGTAAGGGGGTGATGGGATGGCGACCACACGGCTCATGCCGCTGCACGTTGGGAAAGGCCGGGATGTTTCCACGGCCATAGCGGATATTATTGACTATGTGGAAAATCCGCAGAAAACCGATTTTGGAAAATTCATTTATGGCTATGAGTGTGACACCCGGATCGCCGATGCGGAGTTTCTTCTATCCAAGCGCCAGTATGCGAACCTGACCGGACGTAACCGGGGCGCGGACGATGTGATTGCCTACCATCTCCGACAGGCGTTCAAGCCTGGCGAGGTCACGCCGGAAGAAGCGAACCAGATCGGGCGGGAGCTGGCATTGAAGCTGACGAAGGGAAACCATGCTTTTGTTGTCTGCACCCATGTGGATAAACACCATGTTCATAATCACATCATCATAAATTCTACCACACTGGATTGTCAGAAAAAATTCCGCAACTTCTGGGGTTCCACCTGGGCAATCCGGCGTATGAATGACAAGCTCTGCTTGGAGCATGGGCTTTCTATTGTAGAGAATCCGAAACCCAGCCGAGACCATTACGGCACATGGATTGGAAGTCAGAAACAGCCTTCCCACCAGGAGCAGCTACGATGGGCCATCGACGCAGCCCTGGAAGAAAAGCCGAAGGACTTTGAAGAACTTTTGAAGAAGCTGGAGGCGGCTGGGATTGAAGTCAACCGGGAGCGAAAGTACCTCCGTTTTCGCTTGTCACCGGAGGATAGATATACCCGGTGTGACACGTTAAAGGGCGACTATACCGAGCAGGCCATCAAAGAACGGATCGCCGGCACCCGGACGGTGAAGCCGCGCCGTACCTCTCCCCCAAAGCCGGTTTCCAAAGTTGGGCTGCTGGTGGACATTGAGGCGGCGGTCCGCTCCGGCAAGGGTCCAGGGTATGAACGCTGGGCGAAGGTGTTCAACTTAAAACAACTCTCCCAGGCGGTGATCTGGCTCAAAGAGCATGGCGATATGAGCTATGAGGATTTGCAGAAAAGATCAGACGCCGCTACCGACAGCTTCAATGCGTTGTCGGCACAGATTAAGGAACTGGAATCGCAGATGACCGCCAACGGGGAGCTGCAGAAACAGATCGTAAATTATGCCAAGACGCGGGCGGTCTATGTGGAGTACCGGAAAGCCGGGTACAGCAAAAAATTCCGTGCTGCGCATGAGACGGAAATCCTTCTGCACCAGGCGGCAAAGAAACATTTTGACGAGCTGGGGATTACAAAGCTGCCTTCCGTCAAATCTCTGCGGGAGGAATACACCGGACTTCTGGAACAGAAACGGAAAGCCTATTCTTCTTACAAACAGGCCAGAGCCGATATGAAGGAGCTTTATAATATCCGGGCAAATGTGGAGCATTTGCTGGACATTCCTACCGGACGGGAACCGCAGAAGGAATCGCAGAAGTCGCGGCAATAGTTTTCCTTCTGCTTTCGGTTTTCAGCGTTCCAACGGAACGCGCAGCCATCACCGCAGGTGATGATCTCAGGGGTTTGGGGATATGTCACCAACAAGCATTTTGGCAGGAATACCGGAAACGGATTCCTGCCAAAATACGCAATCTTACGGAAGATTGCATTGCTTGCCAGTAGTTTTAAGAGTCTTTGGCAGAGGAGCTGTTTACAATTGCCGCATTGATAAACCTTTGATAACTGCCTATAATAGAGTTATTATTTTGAACTGCTATAACAGAGAAATGCAAAAAAATAAAATTATCTGTCCGCTGTAACATTTCGCGGACATTTGCTTGTTATACTATCTGCAAAAGGCAAAGGAAGTGAGGAAATGAAGCAGATTTTAATTGTCGAGGACGACAGTTTTTTGAATAAGATGTTGGCCT
>OMCU01000707.1_pt1 | contig 19362 bp, 18 predicted proteins | sample 1645081 | NCBI WGS metagenome assembly OMCU01 (sample SAMEA103958122, study PRJEB25191) | human gut metagenome | biome: human-associated habitat [ENVO:00009003]; feature: intestine environment [ENVO:2100002]; material: feces | place: Germany | collected 2013/2015 | reverse complement strand
ATATACGGAGGCCGGAAGAACTCCGGTTTTTCTCCCGTGATACGCACGATCTGTTCCGTCGTATAGCTGACCTCGTCCAAAATCTCCCGGTCATTAAGTTCCGGCATCCCCGGATGCGTTTTGGAGTGATTTTCGATTGAACACCCCATATCATATGCACGCCGGATCAGGTACTCCGACTGCTCTGTAATTTTCTGTCCAATCAGAAAAAAACTTGCCACGATATCGTTTTCCTTAAGCACATCCAATACCTGATCCGTAATTCCCGGTGTCGGTCCGTCATCAAAGGTCAGTGCCACAAATTTTTTCTCCGTCATACAACTCCTCTTTTCTGAGACATTTACACACTACTGCCTCATTCTCGCCTTTTCTATACCATATATTAATACAGTCTCACACAGACTGCAATCCACTTTCTTAGAAAAGCAGAGCAAGCCCGTGCACGAGAAATGCTGCCACCCAGGCGACAAGGCACTGCCATACGATCACACCTGCCACCCATTTTCTTCCAAGTTCACGGCGGATTGACGCAAGTGCCGCAACACACGGTGTATAAAGCAGACTGAATACCAGAAGTGATGCTGCTGCCGCATCAGATAGCGCTGCCTGCACATTACCTCCAAATAAAATCTCAAGCGTTGAGATCACACTCTCCTTTGCCATCACACCACTGATCAGGGATGTACAGATACGCCAGTCCCCCAGTCCCAACGGGGCAAACAGCGGTACAAGGCCGTTCGATATCAGCGCAAGCATGCTGTCCTTTGAATCGGCCACGATATTAAAGTGGATATCAAATTTCTGCAAAAACCAGATACAGATCGTTGCAAGGAAAATAACCGTAAACGCTTTCTGTAAAAAGTCTTTTGCTTTTTCCCATAAAAGCTGCATGACATTTTTTAACCCCGGCAGACGGTAATTCGGCAGTTCCATGACAAACGGAACCGCATCCCCGCGAAACAGTGTCTTGCGGTAAAGCAGTGCCACCAAAATACCGATCACAATTCCGCCTAAATACAGTGCACACATCACAAGTGCTCCATACTCCGGGAAAAATGCGCTGACGAAAAACGCATAGATCGGAAGTTTTGCCGAACAGCTCATAAATGGTGTAAGCAGAATCGTCATCTTTCTGTCACGCTCACTTGGCAGTGTACGTGTCGCCATTACTGCTGGAACCGTACACCCAAAACCGATCAGCATCGGTACGATACTTCGTCCTGAGAGTCCGATCTTTCTTAAAAGTTTGTCCATAAAAAACGCAACACGGGCAATGTATCCACTGTCCTCCATCAGAGACAGGAAGAAAAACAATGTCACAACGATCGGAAGAAAACTTAAAATGCTTCCAACTCCTGTAAAAATACCATCAATTATAAGGTCATGCAACACTTCATTGACACCTGCAGCAGAAAGGAGCTGATCCACTGCTGCTGTCAGCGCATCAATCCCCATCTGTAAAAGATTCTGTAGTCCCGCTCCTATTACATGAAACGTAAGATAAAACACGATCAGCATGATACCGATAAAACAAGGGATTGCCGTATATTTTCCGGTCAGGATACGGTCAATTTTCTCGCTTCGTATCCTTTCCCTGCTCTCTTTGGGTTTTACTACTGTCTTTTCACAGACTTTTTCAATAAAGGTAAAACGCATATCTGCGATCGCTGCACTCCGGTCAAGTCCACGCTCTTTTTCCATCTGAACGATCAGATGTTCGATCGCCTCTTTTTCATTTTCATCCAGATGCAGTTTTTCTAAGATCAGATGATCCCCTTCAATGATTTTCGAAGCTGCAAAACGGATCGGTATCTGCGCTTCTTTCGCATGGTCCTCGATCAGATGCGAAACTGCATGGATACAGCGGTGCACGGCTCCTCCAAAGTCACTCTCATCACAAAAATCCTGCCTTCCCGGACGTTCCTGATATTTTGCAATGTGAAGCGCATGACGTACCAGCTCATCCACACCTTCATTTTTTGCCGCTGAGATCGGGACAACCGGCACACCAAGCATTGCCTCCATGCCATTGACATCCACAGAACCAGAGTTTCCGGTCATCTCATCCATCATATTTAATGCAATGACCATCGGAATATCCATCTCCAAAAGCTGCATCGTCAGGTACAGATTGCGCTCGATGTTGGTTGCATCGATAATATTGATCATCGCTTTCGGCTTATCTTCAAGTACAAAATTCCTCGAAACGATCTCCTCACTGCTATATGGCGACATCGAATAAATACCCGGAAGATCTGTCACCGAGGTATTCGGATGCCCTTTTATCGCCCCGTCCTTTCGGTCAACTGTCACTCCCGGGAAATTTCCGATATGCTGGTTTGAACCGGTTAACTGATTAAACAATGTAGTTTTTCCACAATTCTGGTTACCGACAAGTGCATAGGTCAGTTTTTCCTGCTCCGGCAGTGGTCTTCCATCTCCCTTCACATGGTATTTCCCCTCTTCTCCGAGTCCCGGATGCACGGACTGATTGATGTTTTTTGCACCTTCATGTCTGCGCGAGCGCTCACTGATCAGTTCAATTTCAATCTGCTCCGCATCCGAAAGCCGCAGTGTCAGCTCATATCCATGAATCTGCAGTTCCATCGGATCTCCCATCGGTGCAAATTTAATGACGGTTACCTCTGCCCCCGGTATTACTCCCATATCTAAAAAATGCTGTCTTAATGCCCCTTCTCCCCCGACTACTTTAATCACAGCACTTTTTCCGATTTCTAATTCTTTTAGCGTCATTTTTCTTTATCCTTCGTGTTGATATTGATAATCTTTATCGATTATACACTGTTTCCATGAAAAAACAAAGAATTATTTTTTTATTATTATGGAAAAACCGTGACTAAGGTGCTAGAATAACCTTCGGAAAATATATAAGGAAGAAATTTGTCTTTCAAAAAATCATATAGATATGGAGATTGGTGTGAAAAATAAGATCTTTACGAAAACGAGTACATCTGATGCACATTTATACAGCAATCAGGATCTGCGGAAACTATTGGTTCCGATCATCGTTGAGCAGCTGCTTTCCTCCCTGATGGGAACTGCCGACACAATGATGGTCAGCAACGTCGGCTCTGCCGCCATTTCTGCAGTATCCCTCGTGGATTCCATCAATATTTTAGTCATTCAGGCACTCTCCGCACTCGCTGCAGGAGGTGCGATCCTGTGTTCCCAGTATCTTGGGAGCAGCAACAAAAAAGCTGCCAATGAATCAGCCAGACAGGTGCTTTTTGTCATGACCGTTTTATCCGTGACATTGTCTGCCATCTGCCTTTTATTCCGTGGTCCGCTGCTTCACGTCATTTTCGGTGCCGTGGAGACAGATGTCATGACAAATTCTCAAATTTATTTTCTATTTACCCTGTTATCCTTTCCTTTTATCGGACTGTATGATGCCGGGGCCTCGATCATGCGCGCCCAGAATAACAGCAGGGAACCAATGATCATTTCCATCATTTCCAATTTCTTAAACATCGGTGGAAATGCTATTTTGATTTTTGTTTTCGGGATGGGCGTGGAGGGTGCCGCAATTTCAACCCTCGTATCCCGCATCTTCTGCGCTGTTGTCGTGATCTACAAGCTGCGCAGTGAAGAGGAACCGATCTTTATTAAAAATTATGCCGCAATCCGTCCTGATTTTTCACTCATCAAAAAAATACTGTTCATCGGCATCCCGTCCGGGATCGAAAACAGTATGTTCCAGTTCGGTAAACTCGCGATCCAGTCTACGGTCTCCACACTTGGAACCGTCGCCATCGCTGCACAGGCAATGACAAATATCCTCGAAAATCTAAACGGTGTCGCCGCAATCGGTGTCGGCATTGGACTGATGACTGTGGTTGGACAGTGTCTCGGTGCCGGCAGAAAAGACGAGGTCATTTATTACATCAAAAAACTTTCCTGGCTCGCCGAGGCAGCGATCGTGATCAGCTGTCTTACTGTGCTTGCCCTGACAAAACCAATCACCCTGTTAGGCGGCATGGAAGCGGAAAGTGCTGACCTGTGTTTTAAAATGGTCATCTTTATCACGATTACCAAACCGATCTCCTGGGTATTATCTTTTATCCCGGCATACGGCATGCGTGCAGCCGGAGATGTCAAATTCTCCATGATCACCTCCTGCTGCACCATGTGGCTCTGCCGTGTGAGCCTTTGTGTCTATCTCTGCCGTGTTTGGGGATTTGGCCCGATTGCAGTCTGGATCGGTATGTTTGCCGACTGGACGCTCCGCGCCATCGTATTTTCGATACGCTTCCACGGAAGGAAATGGTTAAACCACCACATTATCGACTAAACAAACGCCTGTCTGATGCTGTCATAATGAAGGAATTTTCCTTCCTCCCCAAGTTTTTTGATCTCCTCAGCGGAAGCAAACAGATATCCATCTGTTTCTTCCTCCTGGAGTTTGATATCTGACTCGTCAAAATCAGCAGAAAAACGATACACATCCACAAAATAGTTATCCCCTTCTCCCGGATTATCTCTACGGTAGGTAAACAGATATCCGCCATCCCACGCAGCAACATCCAGTCCGGTCTCCTCCCTGATCTCACGGAGTACTGCAGTCTTAGAATCCTCTCCCGCCATCGCAGCACCGCCGGAAACCTCCCAGCAGCCCGGTGCCCACGCTTTTGTCATAACACGTTTGGTGATCAGGAAACGTCCATCCGTTCTTTTTATCACGCCAAGTACGGTCAGATGATATTCGCCATCCTTTAAACACCAGTCATTCCGTTTCATCGTTCTGCCGGTGCGCTCTTTTTTTTCATTGTAAATATCCCAGAATTCCTGTTTTTCTGTCATCTGTATTTTCCTCATTTCATTTTTCTCGTGCTGCTTCGATATTTTTATCATAACAAACCTCACGTCCCTCAGACAGATCTGTTATTTTATATCCCGTTACTATCACACGGTAGCACGTCAAAGTGCCCTTATCTCTATTATAAACAAAAATCCGGTTTCGGCAACTTATTTAAAAAAAACAAATTCACCGATCAGATAAAAAATACCACTCAGCCAGAACGCCATGCCTAAAATAAAGGTCAGCAGATCTTCCATCTGAAAATTTTTCCGCAGATAACACAGTTTTTTTGGATTCTCCTCATTAATCCGGATCGTATAAATTTTTCCTTTTTCCAGCGATTTTTTTTCTTTCCGCGTAATCCTCTCCATCGTGCACTGGCGGAATTTTTTTTCCTGATAATGATAGGAAAACAGCGCATACGTTCTGACACGATCGCCCATTTTCTTTGTCACTGTTTTCTCAAATACCGCATCCACAGGCACCCTGCAATGGATGCGCGCACGCCATTTCCGAAATTCGATTCCAACTAACAGTGTCCCATACACTACCCCGATTATCCCCAGTAAAATAAATGTTACATTCATACTGGTCTCCCTTCCCAAAACCTCCTGTGTCACCCCGGCAGACTCTGTGCTACGCAGAGTGCACCCCAGCCCTCTTATGTCAAGTTAATGTCAACAACTTTTTTGAGTCAAAATAGCTGAAAGCCGCATAACTTCGTTGGGGTTATGGTAAGTTAGTGTCAAGTCAGAGTGAATTGGTGGTAAATTAGTGTCAAGTTGCTTTGGGGAGGTTTACTCCTCCCCAAAAGCATAATTCCATTCAATCTCTACTCTCTTATCCCTGTATATGATAACCTTTTTAATGAATACATCCACCGCTTCCTGCGTCAGCTTTTCCATCTGAGAAAACCGGATAATCTCTTTTATATCCTGTTTCGGTCGGTTGTATTCCTCCGTAAACCTGCCAAATGCAAGCTCTGCTTCTTCTATTTTACATGACAGCTCCTCCATCTGTAAAGCAATTCCATCCGCCCTGCTGCGGTATTCTCCTGCTTCTATCTGCTTTACAGCATAGTTTTCGTACAATGTATCTTTCTCTGTCTGCAAACTCCGATACTGCATCCGATAATTACCCAGCTCTTTATTTAGTCTGCTCAATTCCACTTTCTGAAATTGTTCAAGACTCTCACGCTGTTTTATCAAATCTCCACGGCGCATCAACTCCCGGTACAATTCCGTCAACACAATCTCTTCCAGAATGTCTGCCCTAAAATAAGTACAGCAGTCCGGTATCTGCAGCAGGGAATGTTTCCTGCACCAGAAATGATTTGGCATCTTACCATTGTTTCTCTGCGGTTTATAGTTGATCGCATATCCACACCCGCCACAATATATTTTCCCTGTCAGTGGGTGTTTTTCCCGTTTCCTTTTCGTGGACTGTTCCGGGCGGTAAGCAGATGCAAGTGCAAATACCTCCGGCGTTACCAGCGGCTCGTGATGATCCGTAATTACTTTCCACTCCTCCTTTGGCACAGCAATCCCGTTTTTACTTCCAACAGACTTGCGGACTGATTTACCGTAAGCCATTTCGCCCAGATAGAAACGATTATTCAGGATTCTCCTCACTGCCGTATTGCTCCATGTATGATGCTCCCTTTCCATTTTCCTCTCAGGATGACGCATCTGTGTAACAGTCGGCGTCTGCTTGGCAATCAGCTCCTTTGCTATCTGCGTACTGCTCATTCCTTTTTCTGCCAATGAGAAGATATGGCGGACGATTTCTGCCTCCTTTTCATTGACAATCACCGCATTTTTTTCAGTCTCACTCTTGGCATAGCCAAAAGGAACCTGTCCGAATACATATTCCCCATTTGCACATTTATTTTGAAATGATGTTTTTACTTTGACCGATATATCCTTACTGTAAAGGTCATAGAGAAGCGTCTGGAAAGCAGTATCCAGCGGGGTGGTACTTCCTTCATGCTCCCTGCTGTCATAATGGTCATTTACGGCAATGAACCGCACTCCCATAAAGGGGAAAATCTGGTTGAGATAATCACCCAGTTCTATGTAATCCCTTGCAAACCGGGACATATCCTTTACCAGAATACAACTGATTTTACTCTGCTTTACCTGTTTTAACATCTCCTGCAGCCCCGGTCTGTCCATATTCGTACCGGAAAAACCGTCATCACAAAATTCTGCAACCTCCTGTCCCATTAGTTCAGCATCATTTCTGATATAATCTAAAAGCATTTTCCGCTGATTGGAAATACTGTTGCTTTCCCGCTGCTCTGTGGAAGCTTTACCGTCCAGGGCATCATCCTCTATGGAAAGGCGGAGATAGATTGCAATCTTCCTGCTGTCTGTCATTTTTTCACCTGCCTTTCCACCAGTGCATCACTGTATGTAAATAAGACTTCCACCCTTTTCCCCGGATACACATAGATTTTATCTATCAGCGATTCAATAAGCTCCCTGGTAAGTACCTGTTCATTCTTTAGTTTTATCAATACACGGACTGCTTTCAGATAGGTTTCTCCGTCACGCTCAAGGCTTACTTCCTGCTCTCTGAAGTTCTTCTCCTGCTTCTCCAAATCCCGCAGCCTATTTTCTTTGCACATCTTATACTCCACATAGTCTTTCTGTGAAAGATTGCCCATGCGGTATGCCATATACTTATCACTTTCTTCCTCTGCAAGTCTTTCTTTTGCGTAAGTTACGGATCGAAGGCTCCGCTCCAGCTCCTGCTTTTTCTGCCAGATGATTTCTCCTGCCTTATCCAGATATATTCTCTTTTTTTTCAGACTGGTATCAAACTCTTTTTCTAACAGTGAAAAAAGAATATCCGTCAGCACATTTTGGGGGATACGGTTAGAGGACGGACAACTATCCGTCTTGGTCGCCCCGCCGTTTAAGCAGAAATATCCATCTATCCGCATCCTGCTGCCATCTGCATAGTGCTTCACATAGCTGTGTCTTGTCATTTTCCGCCCGCATACACCACAGTACAGCACCTTGTCAAAAATATTTTCTCCGATTGGGCAACCTTCCGTTGGATGAGCATGGCTTTTTGTCTGCTCCCGCAGTTTCTTCCTTACTCCGGCCGCTTCCTTCCCAATCTCCGGCGTGATCAGCGGCTCATGGGCTTTTTCTTTTACCACCCAGTCATCTTCCGGCTTGTGAATGCGGTTATTTTCATCCCTTGCAGTAATGCTGGTCTTTCCCTGTACCAGCTTTCCAGCGTAAGTGTCACTTTTAATAATGCGTTCCACACCACTTTTATCCCATCCCTTGTAAACTGCATCCGGTGGGCAGTAGACCTCTCCCGTTTTGTGATAGACCGCCGGCGGATTGATCTTACGAGTGTTCAGATCATCCGCAACTGCCGTATAGCTTTCCGTCTCAATAAATTTCTGAAAAATGTATCTGACAATCTCCTCCGTATTTTCATCCGGTATCAGCCTGCGTACTTTGCCCTCCCAGACTGCCTTATACCCATAAGGTGCAGGACCGCCCACATAGGAGCCTTCTTTTCTTCTCTGTGCCAGAGATGCTTTCGCTTTCACGGAAAAATCCTTAGCATACATATCATTTACCAGATTCTTGATTTCCGATACCATCTGTTTCGTTTCATTGCCGCCTGCCCCGGTATCAAAGCCATCCGCCACTGCTATGAAACGCACACCAAGGAATGGGAAAATCTTCTCAATATAATTTCCGGCTTCCAGATAATTTCTGCCAAAACGGGACAGGTCTTTTACGATCACACAGTTAATGTCTCCCATGCGGACATCCTGCATCAGCCGCTGAAACGCCCCCCGGTTAAAATTGGTTCCCGTCTTTCCCAAGTCGATATAACAGTCTACCACTTCAATTTTATCCGTATGTTTTCCGTTCCATTCCTCAATGAATTTCTTTGCAATCTCTATCTGTACCTCTACTGATTCATTCTTTGAAGTTTGCCTGCAAACTTTTTTGTCTATATCTGCGGAGAGTCTGGCATAAATACCAGCCTTATACTGCCTGCTCTTTTGATTCTTAGCAGCACTCGCGGGTGTGTCCGAACCTTTTCCCGCTGACTGCCTCTTTGATGTTCTTCCCATACTCATGCACTCCTTTCCCTGCCGCTTTCCTGCCCCGAAAGTGCAGTGACATATTCCTGCATGATCCGGTATTCATCCCGAAAATAAAACTCTATCTCAAGTCTTTTATCCTCGAACACATAAATCCGCTTTACCAGACTCGTCAAAGTATGCCGGTCAATTTCAGCAAGCTTCAGGGAATCCTGAAATTTTGCCAGCCTTGAAGCACTGACTACACCTTTCTGCAGCATCCGCCGTATCATGTCCTGTTGCTGTTCCTGTGCTTTCTCCAGTTCTTGTGCCTTGCGCTGAAACTCCTTGTGCAGACGTTCAAATTCTTCCTTTGTTACGACATTCTGCCTTAGATCGTCATAGAGTCCTGCGCAGAGACCGTAATACTTATCCTGCTCCTGTTTCAGCCGCGTAAGCTCCTTCTGGCATCCCGCAACTGCTTCCAGATTTGTCTCTTTTTCTTTCGCCTGTTCAAAAAGTTTACTCTGCGCTAAAAAGTCATTGGCATATCTGCGAACCGCAATGCCCACCAATTCCTTTAAAGTATTTTCCTCTATGCTGTGGCGGCTGCATCCCTCGCCCCGGTTTTTTGTGGAACAGATATAGTACACCTTATTGGATTCCTTATACCGGACTCTGCGCCGCACCATCTGTTCTCCGCAGTCCCCGCAAAACAGAAGTCCCATGAATGGACTTAAGCTTTTGCTTTCCGGGCTTACCCGTCCGTCCGTCTGAAGAAGATTCTGTACCGCTTCAAAATCACTGTCTGAAATAATAGGCTCATGGGTATTTTCCGCACGCACCCATTCTTCCTTTGGTTTCTCAACACTCTTTTTCACCTTATAATTGACTTTCTCTGTCTTGCCTTGCAGCAGGTGCCCCAGATAAACTTCATTGGTCAGGATACGCTTTACCGATGAACTGCTCCACTGTGAACCGGAGCCGCCGGTAAACCCGCCCCGGTAGTTAAGCCCCGTAGACTTTTTATATTCTTTCGGGGAAAGAATGTGCAGCTCGTTCAGCTTCTTTGCAATGGCAGACACCGCCATTCCCTCAATTTTCCACCGGAATATCCTGCGTACAATCTCTGCCGCATAATCATCCACCACCAGCTTGTTCTTATTCTCCGGAGACTTGCGATAGCCATATACGGCAAAAGGTGATAAGCATTCCCCGGCTTTCCGTTTCACTGCAAGCTGGCTTTTTACCTTGGTGGAAATGTCCCGGCAATAAGAATCATTGATAAAATTCTTGACCGGAATCACGATCTGGCGTTCTCCGGTGTCTGCCGATATGCTGTCGTAATGATCAGTTAAGGCAATGAAACGCACACCAAGAACCGGGAATATCTTTTCCAGATACCTCCCGGCTTCAATGTAATCGCGCCCAAAACGGGACAGGTCTTTCACAACCACGCAGTTAACCCTGCCCGCTTCAATATCTTTCATCATTCTGTTAAATTCTGGTCTGTCGAAATTACTGCCGGAAAAGCCATCATCTACATAAATGTCATAGAGTTCAATATCCTCCTGTTCATTTAAAAAGGAACGGATCAACTCCCTCTGACTTCCTATGCTGTTGCTTTCGGCTTTAGATACACCATTTATCATGGCGTTGCCATCATGCTCCGCTTTCACATTGTCATCTCTGGAAAGACGCAGATACATGGCGGCAAAGAATTTAGATTGTTCTTTCATGTTATCACTCCTGACTTTTTTGTTAGGGGGAAGCCGGTGGCTTTTCCATTCCATAAAATCAGGAGTTACGCTGATTTGTCCTGATATTAGGTTAGCATAGATAAGAGGATTTTTCAATCCAAATATAAATTTTTCAAATATGAATTTCGGATAACCTTTGCAGATATTCCGCCATTTTATCATCTATGCTGGCTCCGTCTTTTTGGAACCTGACCTTAACTACATAATCACCGATCCGATTGACATAGACATTGTTCGTCTGCCTTGCAAACGCATCCAGCTTCTTCTCCACAGGCAGGGATGTATCAATCTCTATGTCCCTCAAATCAGTCAGAGTGGAAATATCTACCGTCCTTATATCCACGGCAGCCATTTCTTCAAGTCTTTCCTTTGTCAGTTCCAAGGCTTCTCTCCTTTCCGGACAGCATAATCTTGCTGCTATCTAAGTCTATTCTTTTACCGGATTGTCCTATGCTATAGCATTTTCCTTATCCATAAAATAACTGTCTGTTTTCTTCCTTATAATAAAGTTTTCCACATCCATAAGCCTGTCCGTGACCGGCATGGTCGGCAGGGTATTCAGAATTTCCGCCCGGTATCTGCCACGCAGGGATGCCCTGCTGTCTAAGATGGAAAATACCGCCGTGTCCTTTTCCCGGCGGATGCCGCGCCCGAACCACTGCCTTAGCTTAATCAGCATTTCCGGGATGATGGTGTCCCTGCGGTATAAATCAAAGTCCTCATACAGGTTTCTCTGGTATTCCATGACCGGATCCGGCACGGGAAACGGCAGTTTTACCACGATCAGACTGGAAAGTATATCCCCTGCAAGGTCAATTCCCTCTCCGGCACTGTCACTGGCAAACAGCACTCCATTTCCGCTTCTTCTAAAGCTGCTTATCACATCCAATCTGCCTCTGCCCATAAGAAACAACGGATAATCAGAAAGCTGCTCCTTCAGACCATAGAACACCCTCTCCATGAGCCAATAGGATGTAAAAAGGATCAGGGTATGTCCATGAGTGGCAGACACTATCTGCACTATTTCCGCCATGACCGTCTGTATGTAACTGTCATCCCAGATATTCGGAAACGGCATACGCTCCGGTATATAGAGCAGACCGTTACTCTGAAAATCAAAGGGTGAGGGCTTGCTGGTTTCCATGATTCTTGATAAAGCTGCAAAGGAAAGCCCTGTCATTCTCTTGAAGTGACTGAAATCACCCCGGACTGACATTGTGCCGGACGTAATAATAACCGGTATCGGTCTGCTCCAGATGTCACGGAATAAAACCTGTTCCAGTTCCATTGGAACCGCACACAGGGCAAGCCTGCCGTTCTCCCTCTTTTCCATCCAGCAGATTGAATTTCCGCTGTTTAGAAATACGGTCAGCTTGTCCGTCAGCTCCTGACAACGCTTTTTCAGGCCCTGCATCCGCATTTTTTGTCCGCTGTTTTCCTGATAGGATAAGGGAAGCTGCTCTAAAGCCTTTGCCATGTGCCTTATGTAAATTTTTTCCATGGAACCTATCACTATTTCAATCCTGCTTCCCTCTCTGGTGTGGTTTCCTGCTAAATCTCCCGCCAGTCTGTCAAATATCTGTCTGTTATATTCCGCAAGCTGACTCCGCAATACAGTAAGTTCATCCATGCCTGTGGTTCTTCTGTTCACTTCACTCAAACCCACGATAAATTCCGCATCCTGCTCGTCCCAGACTGTGCTGTACATCTGTCTTGCGGCATCTATCAGCTTGTGGGACTCATCAAACACCATTGCCCCATATCCCGGAAAAAGAGGTTTTCTGCCCTGCTTCTGTCCAATCAGATCGGCAAGGATATAATTATGGTTCGTAATCTGAAAATCAAAATTATCCGTCATGCACTTTTTCTTAAAATTCATAAATCTGCATAAAAGCGAATAAGGACATGACTTATTGCAGCGAAACACGTTGATTCTGCCTTTTACATATGGTGTCAGCACGGCATCATCCAAATCAATCCTGTCAAATTCCTGCTCCCTAAGCCTTGCCAGTTCCAGTATCAGATTGGCATCCACTTCTCTCTGCAATTTTTTTATGGATGTCTCATATATCTTCAATCTGGAGTCACAGACATAATGCCGTTTTCCTTTCCGTACCACAAAAGATAATGGTTTGTCAATTACATGGTGCTCTAAAAGGATGCCGGATATCTGCGGTATGTATTCCTCTGTCAATGCTTTCTGCAGGGCTATGGTGGATGTTGATATGACTGCCGGAATCTTCTTATCTGAATAAATGTTATGTACCGTCAGTGCAAGGATATATGCGTGAGTTTTTCCTGTCCCCACTTCCGCCTCACATAAAGCCAGTTTGTTTTCCTGCAATACCCGGAGCATTTCAAGAGAAAGTTCTTTCTGCTTTACCCTCAGATTCATTCCATGTTTCGGTAAAATCTCATCAAATAAATAAATTAATAATTCTTCTGCACTCTTTGCCATCGTTACGCCTCCTAAAATTTCTTAGTGCCATAAAGCAGCACAGGAATAGGCTGGAAGGTATCGGTTTGGCTTTTTACTAACAAAAATGAGCTTCCATCCAGCCCATGATTTCTACTGCTTTATAAAAAGGTGCATCAGCCATCCTGCCGGTAAGCAGGCATCATAAAAGCCGCCCACATTCTTTCTCAAACGTGGGTGTGCATTTTCCCGTCACTTATGCGGGCCACTGGCGTGGAAGTATCATTATTTCCGACCGGTATCATCGCATCCTGCCCCACCACGGGCAGTAAAGCCACAGGTAGTTCCCGCTCAGGATAGTGCGGTTCTTTTCACACTGATCCGTCATGGCGTATCCTGACTTGTGCTTTCCGGCTCTCCGGCCGGTCGGATGTGTGCCTGATGCACAGATATGAAGTTGTCAAAGTGCAGTAAAAGGGGAATATTTTAGACAAAAGAAAACCCCTTCACCTAATTCGCCGCTAGGTAAAGGGGGCTGCCGAAAAAATTTTCATTTTATTTTAATATGGTAACGATAATTAGGAATTATCAGGTGAAAGAGGAGACTTTTATGTATAGATATATAAGTAATCAAGATAAGATTCTGGAAAATATATCAAATGACATAGTATCCGAGAAAAAAATGAGTATGATAAAGGGAGTTTCTGGTACTGGAAAATCCTTTTTATTAAGCTGTATTGAATCAAAGAATAAAAATACAACTATTATATATAGGTTAGAGGGCGATTACTATTTACGTTCGAGAGATTTTTATCCATTTCTTAAGTTTATCAATTCTATGTATCTTAATGATAAGACAATTGTTCAAAAAAAAATTATAGAAGATGGAGTAAAAAATACGACCAAGGAGTTAGGAAGTTGGTTGCCACTTGGAAATGATTTTCTATCATCCTGCATTACAGAACTCTCAACTATTAATAACTAAAACTTCCCACACCATATTGGTGCGTTGATCCTTGAAAATTCAATATTTCAGCCAATAAAAAAAGCATAAATCTGTTCCGTTTGGTATAATGGAATTGACTAGAAACCATCTTTACAAAGGAGATTTATGCCATGTCCAGTATACCACAAAACTATTTCGTTGAGAACGACTTAATTGACTGTGTTCAGAGATTTTTTTCCAAACATCATGTTGGCAGGCTCCTCCTAATTTCTTCGCCAGTTCCACCTCACTGATTTCCTGATAGAACAGAGCATGAATGATAGCTGTCTCCGCGTCTGTAAGTGTATGTAGTGCCTCATTCAATTTCTCCAGCATGACCGCCCGAACTGCCACATCCTCTACATCCTCCGCTTCCTCTGCAAACTGCTTCTCTGCTTCCAAAAGCCGCTCGTAGGAATCTTCTCTGCTGGGAACGACAATTACCTCTCCGGTTTCCTTATCTACTCTTGTATGTTCCTGCTTCAGATCATAGGTAAAATATTTTTCTTTGCGCTGCCCTTTGTAATATGTGTCATAAAGTTCCTTATTGACCTCAAAGATTTGTCCGTTCAGTCCAATATAATATTTTTCTCTTTCTGCCATCTTTGGCTTTCTCCTTTCCGATTTTGTAAGTTTTCAAAATCGAAAAGGGAGGTGCCCGGGCATAACGTAATTCATTTAAATTATTGCACAATAAAAAAAGAACCGTATGACAAGAAAGTCGCAGGTTCTTTTCAGCGATAACAAACGATATAAAATATACATCCATTACTGCTATCACAAAATTCTTTCTTATGTTGTTTTAACTCTTTGACAAATTCATCTGATTAAAATGTTTAAAAAAATCAGTCTGTCCATTGATCACTCTTACAGTTGGGCTTTCAAATTTCTTCCCTACGCTCTTATCCTTTGATAATTGCGGATTATACGAAACTGATTTCTGATTTTCAATATTCCTATCATAATAGGTTAAAATACCTCATAAACAGACCTTTTATTTACTTTCAGATGATTTATCAACAGCTATAACAAGCAGCACAATATACCAAAAGTCCATAAAAAAACAGAGTACCAGAAATATCTTTCTGGCACTCCATTTCTCGGAACACACTACACATCTTATTTATGTACAGTTTACTCTGTCATCCCCCCGTCCTTTCTTTTGCTACAAAATTTCGTTATACAGTTTTAGGAATATTTAAATAAATGTTTTGTACAAACCAAAGACTATCTTCTCCCTGATCTTCCCAAAAAGAATATTGCCCATCATATATTTCAACAATTTTACGAATGGTATCTAAACCAAATCCATGCCTATGACTATCTTTCTTTGTACTTACCATTTCAGGATTAGTGGAAAAGACGGATTGTTTTATAGTATTTTCAGCTTCTATCTCCACAACCCCATTTTCTTTTCTAATAACAATCCCTACCTCTCTTTTTCCACCTATATCTTCACAAGCTTCAATTCCATTCATTAGAAGATTATCAATCAGACTTCCCATGTCCATACTTTCTATTTCTACTGGTTGTCCAAAAACTACATAATGAAAACTTATGTTTTTTTCTTTACAACGTTGCATTGCCTTCATGAGGGCCGCATTTAAACCCTCATTTCCTGTATCTGTTGGAACCTCCAGACAATTTTCCCATTCAGAGCCCAACCTTTTAATACACAATTCCGCTTCTTTATATTCTCCCTTTTCCAAAATACGGGAAATCGTATCCAATTTCATCTTCATATCATGTTTCATGTGATTTGCCTGTCTTCCTATCTTATACAATTCATTCAGCTGTTCTGCCTGCAGGTGCTGTTCCTCATCAAGATATTCACGTTCCAGTTTTTCTTTCCTGTATTTATCCAAGATTCGATAAAACATATTCAAAATAACTGTTATTGCAAACATTACCCCCATAATTTGCAATGATAAAGAATAACGCTCCATCTGCGATAATTCTTCAGATTCCATACGGAACATCCCCAATGCTAAAACAAACAGTAAGAAGAACATCCCTGCCATAGTCCAGTCCTCCAGCTGCACAGCTATCTTATTTCTTCTCTTATAAACCGCCAGTATAATACGCCCAAGTGAAAATTTTAACGCTGCTGCTGCCAGTGCAGAATATGTCCGCAAATCCCCACTGTTCTTCAAAAGTGCACCAATACCCTCTCCAGTGGCAATTCCCAAGAATGTAAACATGATGTATGAGCTGACAAGTGCAATAATTACCCACATAAGACTAATGATTAAAAAATCTGTCCGCTTTCCCTCTAAAGCTACAACACTATAAAGAAACAAAATTCCCCCGTAGAGTAGTCCAATCACCCCCTCAAATCTACTAAATCGGTTGAGCAATGTTACAGTCACAAAGTATGTCAAAAATCCTGCCATCCATAAAGAGAACGCTTGTACTCCCTTATATTTTTTTTGAAATCCATGATTTATATACTCCAATGCGATTACCGATGACAATGCATTTATAATATAACCAGTAATTTTGCTCCTCCCCCTCTTTCTATCGGTTTACTATTTCCGTTATCTCTTTTCTTCTGTTCTTTCCCATATCCAGTTCCATGCCATTAAACAGCCTAACTGTCCTAACGCCTACTTCTTCAATCGATTTTACATTTACCAAATAATTTTTATGTATTCTTACAAAACCATAATCCTTCCACTCATTCTCGATGGACTTTAAGGTTCCGTACATTTGAAGATACGTCTGATTCCTCATCCATACTGTAAGCGCATGACCATTACATTCGACATAGACAACAGATTCTAAATGCACATGCTTCATACCAAACCCATCTCTCATCCGATAACGAAGCTTTACTTTTGTGGTTATACCTAAATATTTTTGTAGTGCTTTTAACATATCCCGCTCCAAGGAGCTTTTCCTTACGAACCACAATGGCATGTATTCATAAGCATCAAATACAATACTTTCATAGTTAGATACAAACACGACTTTCAAATGTGGATTCTTTAAATAAAGCTGACCTGCTAAATCAAATCCATCTATTTCTGGCATCTCCCAATCCAAAAATACAAGACTGAATCCTTGACTTTGACTATCCTTATACATGGATATACCATCTTTATATAAATGAATGGAGATGGATTCTCTCTCCCCTAATTTCTCCGCAGCTTTGTAAATTGCTATTTGAATCCGTTTTAAATCTTCCAGAGAATCATCACATACCCCTATCTCCAGATTTCCCATACTCATTCGTGCAAATCTCCTGTTTCCTTTATTTCTGCGTTTCTCTCTTCCTCATCCATCACATACTTACAACACTGCAAAACCATCTGATTAAAGGATATTTCCTCTTTGTCTGCTTTGTTCCTAAGCCATTCATAAAGGACTGAAGAAAATCGCACTGTTACCGGCATATTGGGATTAATTAGTGTTTTGTCTATACTGAACATGAAGTCGCACCTCCTATAATTTATACAATAAGTATAACTATATATGGTGCATATCGTATATAACCATAATCGGTTTGGATTTTAGTTACAAAAATATAACCATTTATATTTTCTTTCTTCCAGTATCCAAAAAAACACTTAATTATTGATATTATTTGTGGTCACAAGAATCATTTTTCAGATAACATTAATACCATAATTATAATTCCACACAGCAAGCTGACAATCCCTGCCACTTTTACAACTGCAACTTTTGGAGCTTGTGGAAACCATATTTGAAATTTTTCATATGGAATAAAAAATAATGCCGTACCCACCCCCAAAAATAATAATACTTTAATCATGTTAATAAAAAATTTCATCTTTTATCCTCAAATAACCTTCTTTATAAATATCGTTGTATTTTGTAGCTTTTCTCGATTCGGCTTTCCGCTGGCGTCAGTCAGGCTTCTTACGCCTCCGTCTGCATGATATAGTGTTGATATTGCCAATATTACTTTACACATTTCTTCACGGAATCTTTAAGCTGCCTGCTCCAATGATTGATAGTATGCTATTTGTCCCTATTGGATTGGAAAATGTTTGCTCAAAAATATAACCTTCTCTTCCAGCAGTATTAGGACCTACAATGAACTTGTCCCCTGTCAATGTACTATCAATACCATTTCTAATATCAAAATCTGCATTAAAATGTGATTTATTTCCGTATGTAGAATTAGGTCCATGTCTATCAAGTATATGATTGTCAAAGGTATCATCACTTAAAGTATAGTTATCTGCTAGGTCAAATACTTCTTGGAATTTGCTTCCTGAGCCACTCTTACTACCACTCTGGTATGCTAAACACATAGGAATCAAAGCAGTCTTTTTCTATCTATTGCTTTTCTTTTATTCCTATTTCACAATTATCCTGTAATAGATAGAGGTGTGCGTCACCACTCTTGAAGCACTTGTGACTTCGTTCATTGAGACTGCTCCCTCTGCTTTGCAGGATTTTGCGTATTAGCTGGATGTTGGCCGCATATGTGCTGTACTTCGTATATCTAACCAGATTGTAACCCGCATTGAAGCGAGGATTCTACCTGTTACATACCATTTACACAAAAGGAGTTTTCTTATGTACATTATCGGAATTGATATTGGTAAAAATCATCACGAAGCTTCCATTGTTTCTCCTGAAGGGAAACAAATCGGACATTCGCTTCGGTCAGTTTACCACCATAATCTACGCCGTATTTCGGGATGGTAAGACTTATGAACCTAAGAAATTCTGTTAATATATGGTAGTGAGACTACGAATTAAGCCTGCCGGTGGGAGGCTTAGTTGTGATGCTCATTTTAAATTTTTGAACTTTATCACACCACTCATCAATTAATTGACGAAGTTCTTTTGTATCAACTTCACACCAATTCCCCATAGCATCCTCTGCCAGTATAATATACTTTAGTCGTTTTAGGACTTATTTCCGCACAACATACATTTCCATTTACTTCTTCATATTCACTTTTCCCTGACAGTACTCTATCAAAACCTGATTTAATCCATTTTTCAAAGGGCAATACATCGCATGACATAAAAGTTGTCAACAACTGATATTTCTCATCAAATATGATACTTATATCCTCAATACCATTTTTTAATTTATATTCTTCTATTCTGTATTTCATTTCTATTCCTCCGGAAATGCTGAAATAATTTTACCACTTTGATCTAAAAACATATCTATTTTCATACCATTATTAGCTACTCCCGAATTTATAAAAAAGCCCTTATCGTTTATAGTAAAACTTTCACAGAAACACGCACCCTTTTGCAACATTCTGTTGCTAAAAGTGCGTTACATCAACATATTCATTTTGCAATATTCATTCGTATGCCTAACTCAACAAA
>OMCU01000674.1_pt1 | contig 20126 bp, 17 predicted proteins | sample 1645081 | NCBI WGS metagenome assembly OMCU01 (sample SAMEA103958122, study PRJEB25191) | human gut metagenome | biome: human-associated habitat [ENVO:00009003]; feature: intestine environment [ENVO:2100002]; material: feces | place: Germany | collected 2013/2015 | reverse complement strand
TTATCCATCTTGTTTATAGCGACGATTATGTCAACTCCGGCTGCCTTTGCGTGGTTGATAGCCTCGATGGTCTGCGGCATGATTCCGTCATCTGCAGCGACAACGAGAACTGCGATATCCGTAGCCTGCGCGCCGCGCGCTCTCATCGAGGTGAACGCTGCATGGCCGGGGGTATCGAGGAAAGTTATCTTCTGACCGTTGAGGTCAACTCTGTATGCGCCGATATGCTGGGTGATGCCGCCCGCCTCTGTCGCGGTGACATCGGTATGGCGTATAGCGTCAAGAAGCGAGGTCTTGCCGTGGTCAACGTGACCCATGACAACAACGACCGGGTCTCTCGGAGAAAGATCCTCCGCGGAGTCGTCGGAATCGTCGATTATTCTGTCCTCTATAGTGACAACAACTTCCTTTTCGGCCTTTGCGCCGAGCTCGGTCGCGACTATCGCGGCGGTGTCGTAGTCAATAACCTGGTTGACAGTAGCCATAACGCCGAGTGAGAACAGCTTCTTGACGACTTCAGCCGCAGTCATTTTGAGCATGGCAGCGAGGTCGGAGACGACTATCTCATCGGGTATTTTTACGACTATCTGCGGCTTCTTCGCGCGTTCTGCCGCTATACGGGCAAGGCGCTGAGCCTCGGTCTCGCGGCGCGAGGAACGCATGCCCTGCTTGCGGTACTGCGTGGAGCGCTGCTTGAGCTTCTGCTTGTGAACCGACTTGTCGCTCTGCATGCCGTTGTTGGCAGGGGCTATATTCTCATAGCGCTCGTTGTACTTGTCGAGCTCGACATTGCCGGCTCTCGTGTCAACGGTTCTGCGCTCGCCCTTTGTGCGCGACTGCATCGGCTTGTTATCATTCTTCTTTTTGGGTCTGTCCTCTGCCGGCTTCGCCGCCTGCTCCTGCGCCTTTGCGGCGGGTTTCTCGGTTTTGGCGGCGGGCTTTGCATCCTTTGCGGGAGCAGACTTCTGTGCGGGCTTCGCCGCAGCTTCTTTCTGCTCGCTCTTCTGCTCGGCTGCCGGAGCCTCCTTCTTTGAGGGGGCTTCTTTCTTACTCTTGAGAGCAAAATATTCATCGAAGCTGTCGACCGCGTTCTCCTTGGTCACGGTGTCGAACAGCAGATCAAGCTCGTCGGATTCAAGAGCCGTCATCGAGGATTTTTTCGCGCCGCCGAAGTTCTTTTCGATGAGCTCGGTGACGTAATTTGTCTTGACGTCCAGATCCTTTGCAACGTCACGGACGCGATATTTGGCATTTATCATACATTATCCTCCCCATAGGCGATGTTAAGTATTGTTTGTATGCGGGACGCGAGTCCCCGGTCGTCGACCGTAAGCACGGCGGAGCGCAGCGAAGTTGCATGCCCTATCTCCTGCATGGTGTATCCGGTCTTTATAAGCGGAACTGAGCGTCCCTCGCTGCTGCACGCGCGTTCAAACTCTTCGCAGAGCCGCTCGGACGCATCGGACGAGAGCAGGCACAATCTCGCATGACCGTGCTTTATCGCCGTCTGCGCTGCGTCGTGTCCGCAGCTGAGCTTTCCCGCCCTGCGGCAGATGCCGAGCATGGAAAGAGCCTTGTCATTCTCCACTTTCGTCCATCTCCTTTTCCATCAGGTCGTAGACCTCCTGAGGAATCTCGCAGTTGAACTCGCGCTCAAAGCGGTGGGACTTTATCGCCTTTTTAAGGCAGTCTGCGCTGCGGCAGACATAAGCGCCCCTGCCGGGCTTTCTTCCCGTAAGGTCGAGCGAAACTTCGCCCTCCGGGCTGCGAACCACTCTGACGAGCTCTTTTTTCGGCTTCATCTCGTTGCAGCCGTTGCATCTGCGCAGCGGTATCTTCTTCTGCTTCACACCGCTCACCTGCCTTTCAAAAGTAATAAGTCGTTATATATCGAAGTTTATTGTCGGCTCTTCAATGCCGCTCTCGGGCTTTATGTCAATCTTCCAGCCGGTGAGCTTGGCGGCAAGGCGGGCGTTCTGACCCTTGTTGCCGATAGCGAGGGAGAGCTGGCTGTCCGGCACTCTGACGCGGCAGACCTTCTCTTCGCCCTCTTCGACCGTGACGTCAACGACATCGGCGGGAGCGAGTGCTGCTGCGATAAACTCCTCGGGCACATCGCTGTATTTGACTATATCGATCTTCTCGCCGCCGAGCAGGTCAACTATCTTGCCGACACGCGCGCCGCGCGGACCGATGCATGCGCCGACGGGATCGACATCCGGGTCTGCACTGTAAACTGCCATCTTCGTTCTGGAGCCTGCCTCTCTGGCGACCGCCTTTATCTCAACGGTGCCGTCGAATATCTCGGGAACTTCCTCTTCAAACAGTCTTCTGACAAGACCGGGATGAGTTCTCGAAATAGTTGCGCGGGTGTTCTTATCTGTGCTGCGAACGCCGGCGACATAGACTTTGATAATATCATTGGGCTGAAGCACCTCGTCGGGGAGCTGCTCGCTCTTGTAGAGCACGGCTTCGGTCTTGCCGAGGCTGACGACCGCATCGCCCGACTCGGGGATAACGCGCTGGACGGTGACGGTGATAATCTCCTGATTGTGGCTCTCAAGCTCGCTGCGAAGCTGACCCTGCTCTGCCTCGCGGATAGCCTGGCGAAGCATATGTTTGCCCTTTTCGGCGGTTATTCTGCTGACCTTTGCGGTCTCGACGGGAATCTCAACGATATCGCCGGGCATTGCGCCCTTCTTATACTGCTGAGCCTGCTCGACGAGCAGATCGGTGTCGGGATCGGATATCTCGGACACTACAGTCTTGCGCAGATAAACGCGGAACTCGCCCTTGTCGGCGTCGACATCGCAGAAGACGATGTCCTTGTTGTTATATTCCTTTTTCAGCGCGCCGATGAGGACATTCTGGATGCTCTCGCACATCGCGTCAACGGTGACGCCGGTGTCCTTGCTGAGCAGTTTCACGGCTTCGAAGAACTCCTTGTTCTTCTTGCTTTCCTCGTTTCTTTCTTTTTTATTCATTTTCCAAATCAATCCTTTTAAGTGAATTTTTTATTTCAAACGGCGCACGGCGCGCCGGGGATAGCAAACCGACTGTAACAGTCAGCCACATCTGATTCGCGGGCGGATGATATCCGCACTACAGCGGTCACCGAACGGGCACGGTTCTCACAACGCAGCTATGCGCGATTTTATTCGTCATCAAATTTAATCAGGGTAGATGACGAAAGAATTTTGTGTGAGACAAGGCGCACGGTTCTGTGAATGAAGGAGCGTACTCTTGTACGTGACTGAATTCACAGGTTCGTGCAACGCAGTATCGCGCAAAATTACTCGTCATCGGAAGCATAGAAGTCGTCAAGTTTTACCGAACTGACTTTCTTCTTTTCAAAGCATATTCCGCTGCCGTCTTCGCGGGTGACGGTTATCATGCCGTTGTCGTAGCTTTCGAGGGTGCCTTTGAAATCGCGCTCGCCGTCGCGAGGACGGATGAGGCGAAATATTTTTTGAAATGCTCGTCGCGGGTGAGCTGGCGCTCGACTCCGGGGGACGAGACCTCGAGATAATAGCTCTGCTCTATCGGGTCGGCTTCGTCGAGAGGGCCGTCAACGGCGCGGCTGAAATTCTCGCAGTCGGTTATACCGACGCCGCCCTCCTTGTCTATATATATTCTGAGATACCAGGAAACTCCCTCTTTCTGGAATCGGATATCCCAGATTGAAAGCCCCAGCTGTTCAGCGACGGGAGCAGCTATCTCCCACACGGCGGCTACGGTGTTGCCGCCCTTGCCTTTGCCTGCCACAGACACATCTCCTTTTTCAAAAAGTCCCTAACATAAAGGAAAGAGCGGGTCACCCCACTCTTTCGTCAAGTTTACATTCCTACAATAAATATTCTAACACATAAGCCCCGCAATATCAAGGCTTTTTTCAAATATTTACGCTTTGCATAAACGCGGATCAATATTTGACAAGGTATCTGTCGATCTCCCACTGAGAGACTCTTGCGCGGTAGCTTCTCCACTCCTCGCGCTTGGCTTCAAGATATTTATTGAAAACATGGTCGCCGAGCACCTCTTTCATGAACGGGCTTGCGGCGAAGAGCTTTGTCGCCTCTTCGAGGGACTTGGGCAGGGAGTGTATTCCCGCCGCGGCACGCTCGTCCGCAGTCATGTCATAGACATTGGCGTCAGTCGGCGCGGGAACGGGCAGGTCGCGCTCGATGCCGTCGAGACCGGCGGCGAGGCAAGAAGCCATCTCAAGATAGGGGTTGCACGCCGGGTCGGGGCTGCGTATCTCAATACGGGTGCCGAAGCCGCGTGCCGAAGGAATTCTGATAAGCGGGCTGCGGTTCTGAGCCGACCAGGCGACATATACGGGAGCCTCATAGCCGGGCACGAGGCGTTTATACGAATTGACAAGGGGATTGAGCACGAGGGTCATCGGGCGGATATGCTCGAGCACACCGGCGATGAAGCTATATGCGGTCTTGCTGAGATTGAGGCTGTCGCTCTCGTCGCAGAAAGCGTTTTCGCCCGCCTTGAACAGCGAGATGTTGGTGTGCATGCCCGAGCCGCTGATGCCATAAATGGGTTTGGGCATGAACGTCGCATGAAGTCCGTGCGACTGGGCGATGCTCTTGACGACATATTTGAAAGTCATGACATTGTCCGCGGCGGTCAGAACCTCGTCGTATTTGAAATCTATCTCATGCTGAGCCTCGGCGACCTCATGGTGGGACGCTTCAATCTCAAAGCCCATCTCCTCGAGTGCGAGGCAGATGTCACGGCGGCAGTTCTCGCCGCGGTCAACGGGGCCGAGGTCGAAATAGCCGCCCTGGTCGTGAGTCTGGGTGGTGGGCTTGCCGTTTTCGTCGATATGGAACAGGAAGAATTCGCACTCCGGACCGACGTTGCACGAATAGCCCATATCCGCCGCTTTCTTTATCGCGCGGCGCAGGACATAGCGCGGGTCGCCCTCAAAGGGAGTGCCGTCTGAGCAATAGACGTCGCAGATAAGGCGCGCAACCTTGTGATCCTCGGAGGTGCGCCACGGGAAGATAACAAAGGTATCGAGATCGGGATGCAGATACATGTCCGATTCCTCTATACGCACGAAGCCCTCAATCGAAGAGCCGTCAAACATGCACTTGTTGTTGAGTGCTTTTTCGAGCTGGCTGCGGGTTATCGCGACATTCTTGAGCGAGCCGAGAATATCGGTAAACTGCAGGCGGATAAAGCTGACATTTTCTTCGTCCGCTATTCTCAATATATCTTCCTTTGTGTATTTCATAAGCGACCGCCTTTCGGGCATTTTAATGTTGCGGCAGGTACCGCAGCTGATTTTCATTATATCAGCTTTTTTACTATTGTCAAGGCGCGCCGGAGTGCTATAATATAATGTAAAGCCAGCAAGGAGGCTTCAGCTATGATTATAGATATGCACACCCACTGCTTCCCCGACCCGCTCGCGAAAAAGGCTATGCCAATGCTCGCCATGCGCTCGGGCAACCCCTATCCGGCATTCGACGGCACGACGTCGGGGCTCAGAGAGAGCGTCATTTCCGGCGGCGCCGACAGGGCAGCGGTGCTCAACATTGCGACAAACGCGCATCAGCAGACGAAGGTCAACGACTTCGCCATCTCGCTGCTCGGCGACGATGTTCTCATCCCGTTCGGCAGCGTCCATTTCGAGAGCCCGGACGCGCTGAACGAGCTCGACAGACTGCATGACGCGGGCATAAAGGGAATCAAGCTGCACCCCGACTATCAGGGCTTCTTCGCAGACGACGAGAGGATGTTCCCGATATATGAAAAGATAGGCTCGCTCGGCATGATAACGGTCTTTCACGCAGGAGTCGACATCGGAGTCCCAGACCCCGTTCACTGCACTCCACAGATGCTCAAAAAGATACTTCCGCGATTCGGCGGCGCGCCCGTCATAGCCGCGCACATGGGCGGATTCCTGCTCTGGCGTGAGGCGGCGGAGCTGCTCGGCGGAACGGGAATATATATCGACACCGCGTTTTCGTCCGGTTCGGTGCCGCCGCCGTGGGCAAAGGAGAGCATTGCGGCGTTCGGCGCGGATCATGTTCTCTTCGGCTCGGACAATCCGCGGAGCGCGACCGGGCGCGAGCTCGCCTTCGTCCGCTCGCTCGGGCTGTCAGAAGAAGAAACCGAGCTCATCCTCGGCAAGAACGCCGAAAGACTGCTCGGTCTTTGAATCATTTTAATATTATATCTTTCGCATCGGCAAGAGTATCGACTATCCAGTCGGCTCCTGCCGTTTTGAATTCATTCTCGTCACCGTAGCCGCCCTCGAGCACGCCGATGCATTTGAGCCCGACGCCGTGCGCGCCGTCGATATCAAAGCTCCTGTCCCCGACCATAACGGCATCCGTGAGATTCTCCACTCCGAGTCCGTTGACCGCGCGGGAGATTATAACTGTTTTGTCCGCGTGCGGTTCGCCGAATGTTGCGCCGGAGACGAAGTCGAACAGGTCGGATATCCCGAAATGCTCGAGAATACGATTTATAAAAAGCTCCGGCTTTGAAGAGCCGACAGCCGTTTTCACTCCCGCCGCCTTCAATTCACGCAAGGTCTGAAGCGTGCTCGGGAAGAATTCAAGTTCATATATGCCCTTTGTCGAATAGTATTCGCGGTATTTTTCGACCGCCTCGTGACAGCGTTCGCTGTCGAGTCCGCACTTGACGGAAAAGCTCGTCTCGAGCGGAGGGCCTATAAAATATTTCAGAGTCTCGCTGTCAAGCTCCGGCTCGCCCATGCTGCGCAGGGCATACTGCACGGAGGCAAACACGCCCGCGCCTGTATCGGCAAGCGTGCCGTCAAAATCAAAAATTGCATAACGGAACATGGTTCTACCTCTTTCGGTTTGATAGAGCTATGATAACATAAAACATTTTGATTTACAACCGAGTTAGCGTGTGATATAATTTTAAGTTATAAAGGTTATATATACTTATAATCCGTCTCCGGAAAGGAAGTAGAAAAAATATGGAATACCGTTTTTCCGATAAAATAGCGTCGCTCAAGCCCTCCGCTATCAGAGAGGTGCTCAAGGCGACCAGCGTGCCGGGCATGATACCGTTCGCCGCAGGCAACCCCGCTCCCGACGCATTCCCCGTCGCCGAGGTTCAGGAGATAGCCGCAGATATACTCAAGAACCGCCCGATAGACGCGCTCCAGTACGGTGTGACCGAGGGCTACCCCGAGCTTATCAGCCTGATAAAAGACAGAATGAAATCAAAATACGGCATCGGCCGCGACTTTGATTCGATTATAATCACGAGCGGCGCGCAGCAGGTCATGGATCTTTCGACCAAAGTTCTCTGCAACGAGGGCGATGTCGTTATCTGCGAGAGCCCGTCGTTCATCGGCTCGCTCAACTGTTTCCGCTCATATAACGCGAAGCTCGTCGGCGTGCCCGTCGATGCGGACGGCATGAATATCGAGGCTCTTGAAAAGGCTCTTGACGAGAACCCGAACGCAAAAATGATATATACTATTCCGAACTTCCAGAATCCCGCGGGCGTTACGATGTCGCTCGAGAAGCGCCACAGGCTCTATGAGCTCGCGAAAGCGCACAATGTTATGATTCTTGAGGACAACCCCTACGGCGATCTGCGCGTTGCGGGCGAAGATGTTCCGAATATAAAGAGCTTCGACGAGGACGGAATCGTCATTTATTCCGGCTCGTTCTCGAAGATTCTCGCGCCCGGCATCCGTATCGGCTTCACGGTCGCTCCCGCGCCTGTAGTCGCGAAGATGACCGTCGGCAAGCAGGCGGTCGATGTTCACACGACCCAGCTGATGCAGATGATAGTCGCCGAGTGGATGAAGAGATACGATGTTGACGAGCACATCGAAAAGATAAGAAAGATATACCGCAGAAAGCTCAATCTCATGTGCGATATGATAGACAGCGAGCTTGGCGACGCAGTCAGCTATGTCCGTCCCGAGGGCGGTCTGTTCATCTGGTGCGAGCTGCCCGAGGATGTTGACGCGCTTGAGTTCGTCAAAAAATCCGCCGAGAACATGGTCGCGCTCGTCCCCGGCACTGCATTTTTGACCGATGTCAACGGAAAGAGCAACGCCGTCAGATTCAATTTCTCGACCCCAGCGGACGATAAAATTGTCGAGGGCATGAAGATCCTCGGCAGGGTGCTCAAAGAAATGAGAGGAGAATAACATATATGGAAAATCAGACTCCCGAACGCCGCCAGCGCGTTCTCAGCGCAATCCAGCCGACCGCCATTCCGACCCTCGGCAACTATCTCGGTGCTCTGCGCAACTGGAAAGCGATGAGCGACGACTATGACTGCGTCTACGCCGTTGCTGACCTGCACGCGATAACCGTCAGACAGGATCCCGCGACTCTCAGACGCCAGACCATGGAGGCTTTTGCGCTCCTGCTCTCGATAGGACTCGACCCGGATAAGAACGTCGTGTTCGTCCAGAGCCATGTCAACACCCACGCCCAGCTCGCGTGGATTCTCGACTGCTACACTCAGTTCGGCGAGGCCTCAAGAATGACCCAGTTCAAAGACAAATCCCAGAAGCACGCGGACAATGTCAATGTCGGCCTCTTCGCCTACCCCGTGCTCATGGCTGCGGATATTCTGCTCTATCAGGCAAACTATGTGCCCATCGGCGAGGATCAGAAGCAGCATCTTGAGATAACCCGCAACATAGCCGAGCGCTTCAACGGCATATACGGCAACACATTCACTATTCCCGAGCCGTTTATAGGCAAGGTCGGCGCGAGAATAATGTCGCTGCAGAACCCGAATCAGAAGATGTCGAAATCCGACCCGAACCCTAAGGCATCAGTCTCTATTCTCGACGAGCCCTCGGTTATTATGAAGAAGTTCAAGAGCGCGGTCACGGACTCCGAAGCCGTTGTCAGATACGGCGAGGGCAAGGACGGCATCAACAACCTGATGGCTATTTATTCCTGCTGCACCGGAGCTTCGTTCGGCGAGATCGAGCGTGAGTTCGAGGGCAAGGGCTACGGCGACTTCAAGACGAAGGTCGGCGAAGCTGTTATAGAAGAGCTCACCCCCGTGCGCGAGAACTTCAACCGCATCGTAAACGATAAGGCATATCTCACCGAATGCATGGCAAAGGGCGCCGAGACTGCGCAGCGCATCTCCGAGCGCACGCTCAACAAGGTCATGAAAAAGGTCGGTTTCCTGCTCAAGTAAACAAATTCCACCAAAAAGAGCGCCCTTCGGGGCGCTTCTTTTGTTACTTTCCAAGAAGTTGCATATTTTTTGAATATATCTCTTGATTTTCTGAATAATCGTTGTATAATATGTGCATACGATGAATACGGAGGTATTTAACATGAAAGAGATAAAAAAAGTTGTGCTCGCCTATTCCGGCGGACTTGACACATCGATAATAATCCCGTGGCTCAAAGAGAACTACAACAACTGCGAGGTCGTTGCCGTTTCAGCCGACGTCGGCCAGGGCACGGAGCTCGACGGACTCGAGGAGAAGGCTCTCAAGACCGGCGCTTCCAAGCTCTATATTGAGGATCTTAAAAAGGAGTTCGTCGAGGACTACATCTTCCCGACTTTGAAAGCCGGCGCCGTATACGAGCGCGACTATCTGCTCGGCACCTCGTTTGCCCGCCCGATAATCGCGAAGAGACTCGTTGAGATAGCCAAAGCCGAGGGCGCAGACGCTATCTGCCACGGCTGCACAGGCAAGGGCAACGATCAGGTGCGTTTCGAGCTCGCGATAAAGGCTTTCGCGCCCGATATGCAGATAATCGCTCCCTGGCGTATCTGGAACATCAAATCCCGTGAGGAGGAGATAGAATACGCCGAGGCTCACAATATCCCGCTCAAGATAAACCGTGAGACGAACTATTCAAAGGACAAGAACCTCTGGCACCTTTCGCACGAGGGTCTCGACCTTGAAGATCCCGCAAATGAGCCGCAGTACAACAAGCCCGGCTTCCTTGAGATCGGCCAGTCACCCGAGCAGGCTCCCGACAAGCCGACCTATATCACAATAAGCTTTGAAAAGGGCGTTCCCGTTGCCGTTGACGGCGAGAAGATGGACGGCGTTACCATGATCGAGAAGCTCAACAAGATCGGCGGCGAAAACGGCGTCGGACTTGCGGATATCGTCGAGAACCGCCTTGTCGGCATGAAGTCAAGGGGCGTTTATGAGAATCCCGCAGGCTCAATTCTCTACAGGGCTCACGAAGTCCTTGAGACTCTGACCCTCGACAGGGACACCATGCACTACAAAGAGCAAGTCGCTCTGCGCTACGCCGAGCTTGTCTACTTCGGCCAGTGGTTCACTCCTCTCAGGGAGGCGCTCGCCGCTTTCGTTGACAAGACTCAGGAGCGCGTCACCGGCGACGTCAAGCTCAAGCTCTACAAGGGCAATATAATAAACGCGGGCACCACCTCGCCCTATTCGCTCTACAGCGAAGCTTTCGCGACCTTTGACGAGGACGATGTCTACGATCAGAAGGACTCCGCAGGCTTCATCAACCTCTTCGGTCTGCCGATAAAGGTCAAGGCCATTCTCGACGCCGAGAGAGAGGCAAAGGCATGAAGCTCTGGGCGGGACGCTTCAGCAAAGAAGCCGATAAAAAGACCAACGATTTCAACTCCTCGATAAAAACGGACAGCCGCATGTTCAACGAGGATATCGACGGCAGCATCGCCCACGCATCGATGCTCGCCGCAAAAGGGATAATCTCCGAGGAGGACTGCAAGAAAATTCTTGCGGGACTCTCGGACATCCGAAACGACATTATCTCAGGCGAGCTGATGATAGACCCCGACGCCGAGGATATCCACACTTTTATCGAAGGCGAGCTTACCTCGAGAATCGGCGACGCGGGCAAGAGACTCCACACCGGGCGCAGCAGGAACGACCAGGTTGCCGTTGACATAAGGCTCTATCTCAAAAAGGATGTGCCGCAGGTCACGGAGCTCATAAACGGACTTATTGACGCTCTCGACGGCAAGGCTAAAGAATACGCCCACTGCATCATGCCGGGCTACACGCATCTTCAGCGCGCTCAGCCGATAACCTTTGCGGCGCACATCGGCGCATATATCGAGATGCTCCGCCGCGACCTCGGACGCTTTGAGGACGCCGCGGACAGGATGAACTACTCCCCGCTCGGCTCGGGTGCGCTCGCGGGAACGACATATCCCATTGACCGCGCCATGACCGCAAAGGCACTCGGGTTCGACGGTTATATGCCCAACACCCTTGACGGCGTATCGGACAGAGACTTCTGCCTCGAGCTGCTCAGCGCGTGCTCGATACTCATGGTTCACATCTCGCGCCTGTGCGAAGAGATAATCATGTGGTGCTCGTGGGAGTTCAAATTTGCCGAGCTCGACGACGCTTTTTCGACCGGTTCGAGCATTATGCCGCAGAAAAAGAATCCCGACCTCGCAGAGCTCGCGCGCGGCAAGGCGGGGCGTGTTATAGGCGACCTTTGCGGACTGCTCACGACGATGAAAGGTCTGCCTCTTGCATACAACAAAGATATGCAGGAGGACAAGGACGCGATTTTCGACGGCATGGACACAGTCAAGATGTGCCTGACGGCGCTGACTCCGATGATAGCGACGATGAAGATGATTCCCGAGAACATGAGAAAGGCTGCCGCCGGCGGATTCATAAACGCGACCGACTGCGCCGACTTCCTCGTTTCAAAGGGACTGCCCTTCCGCGATGCCTATAAAGCGACGGGCGAACTCGTTGCGCTGTGCATAAAAAACGGCACGACGCTCGAAGAGCTGCCGATAGACGAATACAAAAGCATCTGCCCGCTTTTCGACGAGGGCGTGTACGATGCGATAAACCTCGAAAACTGCGTAACAAGACGCGGAATGTAAAAATTAAATCAACAGCCGGAGTTTCTCTCTCCGGCTGTTTTGCTTTTGTGCCGCTGATTCAAGCTCTTATTTCATACGGCACAAACCGACCGCACCGTAAGATTTTTGCAACCTTACATCATGCCCGGTGCGTCGAGTCGTCGCACCCTACAAGTACAAAAACAGACCGGGTCTCCCCGGTCTGCTGTTGTTTTTTTACTGTTTATGCGGGCTGAGGGAAGTATTTTCCGATAAGCTCCAGCAGCTGTTGGAACGCATCGTAGTACCCCTGAGCGCCGACGCACTCATAGAGCGCATCGCTTATAAATTTGCTTATCGCCTCGCCGACTGCGCTCAGCTTCTCTTCATTCTCGTTCGGAGCCTCGCGCTCGCCGATTTTTATCAATATATTTTCGAGTCTCTGCTGCGCGTGCTCGGTTGCCGCGGGGTCGACTACCGTATTTTCGAGCATGGCGCTGCACTCTTCGAGCGCCGCGTCAAGCTCTGCCGCATCCTCTGCGGAAAGCGTGCTCCTGTCTATCTCCTGCGCCGGTTTCATCAGATTGTTCACTAAATCTTTCGTATTCCTGCCGATGTTGAACTGCGGGAACCTGTCGGGCATGGAATAAACATCCTTGAACTCGGGATTCGTCAGCAGCTCGGTCGCAAGCTTCATTATAACATCGTTCGAGCCGGTCTTTTCGTGATCCTGACCCTTGAAATAGAATGTGTAGTCCGGGAGCAGACCGACCGACGCATCAACAACGCCGTCGGGCGAGAGATGATTGTGCGCCGTGTTCTTGCAGTGAGTGCCCTGCTGGACATAGCCCTCGCCGAGGGTCTCGCCTATCTTCGCGAACTTCGCGCCCATAGAGGTAGACTCCGCGTGGATTATCCCGTCCGCATTGCTCTTGTCGTATGACGGCACCAGGCAGTAGAGCTGATAGTCATAGTCAACTATATCAAAGACCTCCGCTCCGGCGGCGCGCATCTTTTCGATATTCGCAAATCTGTTGACCTGCGCGCGGTGATATACTTCAACCTGCCTGCGCATCTCCGCATTCTCTTCTCCTGGCAGGACGCGCGCCACGGCTTCGTCATAGTATGCCTCGGGCACGAGCGACCACATCGTGGTACAGTTGCGAAGAATAACATTCGTCAGCCCGTCAACCGTCGCGTCGAGCGTGTCGAGCAAAATCTGCTTGGGCATCATTCTTATAACGGCGTTGAGCAGATAGCCCTCCGCTCCGCCGACAAGATTCGGCAGCAGGTTCTTGTAGAGCATCTCGTCCGAGGTGCTGAGCTTGCCGAGATAGATATCGCCGACTATATTCGATCCGTCGAGCGCGGGGACGATATAAACCACGCGGTCGAGGCTAGGATAGAGCTCCGGATAGCGGTCGAACAGACTGTTTGCGATAGTGCCTCCAAGGCTTATTGCCACGACATTTATCTTGTCGTGACCCGTCTCGCGCTTTATCTGACCGATGAAATTATAGAGCTCGTCGGTTATCTCGCTGTTGTTGCCGAACGAATTGTAGGCAAAATAATAGAGATGGTCTTCGCCTGCAACTTTCGAGAAGCCGTCTATCGGCACATTGACGTATATCTCTTCTTTGTCTTCGTCCGTGCATTTTGCAACGCTCTGCGGATATTTCTTGACTCTGACATCATAGACATTCTTGCCGTTCGAGTCAAAAGCGTTGACATAGAGAGTGCCCTCGAGCGTTTTTCTGAACGACTCGACAAAGCCGTCATCGCGCTGGGTGACGAGCATCTTGACGAGCGGCCAGAGCAGATTTTTTATAATATATTTAGTATTCGCGTATATCGGCCAGCCGGTTATCTGCTTGTCGTCCTCGTCGACTGCTATCTCGTCGTTCTCATAGAGATAGGTCTTTGACTGGCCTATGCCGTGGATAACGACCGTCGGGCTGTATTCGCAGGTTCCGCCGCATTCGGTCAGAGTGCCGGGCTTTTTCGCCTTCGCGGGCTCTGTTTTTTCGCTTTTCTGAGTGAGCGCCGCAGCGAGTCCCGATTCGTCGGCGGACGACACGGTTTCATGCTTTGCGCCGCCGTAGGATGCGGCGGATATGCCGGTCGAGAAAACAAGAGCCGCGCATAGTATCAGCGCGGCTATTCTCCTGACTGACTTCATTTTAAAACACCGTCCTTTAAAAAGATACGGCGAACTCCGAAGATGGGGTTCGCCGTAAATAAAACTTCAGATCAGATAACGGAAGCTATGAATTTGATAAGGAACTTGATAACCACGCGGGCAACATCGGAATAGCCCTGGCTGCCTATCGTCTTGAGGGCGATGAGGCTGAGCACACAGCAGACCTTCTCGAGCGCATATGCCGCCTCGGAAGTCTCCTTTGCAGGCTCGCGCTGACCGAGTTCGACGAGGATATTCGTCAGTCTCTCTTTCGCGGCGTCTGCCTTTGCGGGATCGGCTATAGTCATATTGAGTGCGTCTTCGCCCTGCGCGATAGCGGCGTCAAGCTCGGCTATCTGCTCGGCACTCGGGCGCTCCTCTGCGGGCATTTCGTCGATTTTCGCTCTGTAAGCCTTTGCATCGGGCAGGAGCCAGCGTCTTATTTCCTTCGTGCGGCAGGTGCCGTTATACTGCGGCCAGACATCGGGCTTGGAGTGGACATCCTTGAGCTCGGAATCGGTAAACAGCGCGCAGGCGAGAGTCAGAACAACGTCGTTGTTGCCCGCCTCGTGGTGCTGACCGATGAATATCCATGTGTTGTCCGGGAGGACTGCCGTGGAGGCGTCTATCGAGCCGTCAACGGACATATAGCCTCTCTTTGCGGGCTTGTAGCTGTCGGGCAGCTTCTGTCCGGGGGCGGCGCCTGTTGCGCCCATGGTGGTCGATGAGAGCTGGATGATACCGTCGGAGTTGGTGTCAAGCGCACTCTTGATAATGCTGAAGTAGCTGTATTCGATATCGCCGAAAGCGAGGTTCGCGCCGGCTATTGAGTCTATCTTAACGCCCGCCGCGTGAGCCGCGAGGACATTCTTTCTGAGGTTGAGCTGAGCCTGATGATAGCGGTCGGTCTTCGCCTTGAGGACTGCGTGATCCTTGTCGGTCAGATACTTTTCGCAGAGAGCGTCATATCTGTCGGACGGGACAAGCGCCCAGAACTGCGGGCAGTTTACGAGCAGAGTCTCGGAAAGACCGTCCATAGCGGCGGTCAGGGTGTCTCTGAACACCTGGCGCGGGATTATTCTGATAACAAGATTGAGAAGATAGCCGAGGGAGGCGGTGTCGCTGCCCTCCGCGATTATTCTCGGGATATACTCATGATAGAGGAACTCGTCGTCGATTCTGAAGCCCGCTTCGCCTCTGGTGAGGAAGTCGGCGATTATCTCGGAGCCGTCGGTCGCGGCAACGGCGTTGACGACCTGATTGATATCCTTGTAGCCGTAAGCGTCAAGATATGCGGTGAAGATAGTTCCGCCGAGGCTGACGTTGAGAAGATTTACCTTGTCGTGTCCGGTCGCCTTCTTGACCTGCTGGATATATTCATTGAGGTTCGCGGCGGAGTCCATGGGGCTGCCGACGAGGTTGAATGTGAAGAAATAGACATGATCCTCGCCGATGATATTGGTCAGCTTCTGCATGGGAATCATTCTGTATGCCCAGTCTCTCGTGTCCTTATCCATATCGGCGAGAGAACCGTATTTCTCGGTCTTGAGGTTGTTTATCGGGTTGCCCTCATTGTCGCACTTCTGGATGGAGAAGAGATCGCAGACGGTCTCATAGACTGCCTTGGGGAAGCCGCTGTCCGTCTGGGTGGCGAGCATTTTTATAAGCGGCCACGCGAGCTTTTTGAGGATGACGGTGACAAGATTATCCGTATCAAGGATAAGCAGCGTTCCGCCTATGCGTTTGCCGTCCTTGTTGAGCACGGGCTCGTCGTTCTCGTCATAGAGATAGGTGGGCGAGTGGTTGATGCCGGGAACCACCACGACGGGCGCATGTCCGCAGTCGCCGTTATGGCAGTTCGCATGGGTTCCGCTCTCTTCTGCGGCGTCGGCAAGCGTATCAACGGCCTTTGCTATCGACGCATCGGACGATGCGGATGCGGGGGCTGCGGAGGCGCAGGTAAATGCCGAGAAAGCCATGATGAGCGCGAGCACAAGGGCTACGGTCGATTTCATCTTCTTCATAGTTTTTCTCCTGTTCTTGATATGTATTGTCTTATTTCTTATAATCGGCAAACTGAGGGTGTTCGGGCATGGTGAACACGTCTATCGGCTCATCGGAAGAGGCTATATTCGCGACGAGATCGAGCAGATTTTTATTCTCGGCGGCCTGTTCGTGCTCCATATTATAATAGAACCATGTCCTGTCCGGCACGGCGGCAGACGCCGCATTGATATCCGAGCGCGGGGATATGAAATCAACGAGTTCGCCACGCCCCGGGCTGAGCGTCCGTCCGGGCGGCGCACACTGCGCGCCCATCGACGCCGAATATGTCGGGACTATTGTATCTGAAGTCAGACTGTCGGATGCCGCTATCGGCGCTAACCGCTTGCCGCAGCCGCAGATATTATAAAATTCAACCGAGCGCTCCTGCTCACGCCGGACAAGCTCTTTTATATTCCGCCTGACCCGCCAGTGACGGTCGGTCACGGCGCGCATCGCATCATGCGCGGAGTCGCCGAGATATTTGTCGCGAAGCGCGGGATAGCGCTCCGAGGGGATTATCCCCCACATCGCAGAGCTGTTGACAACAACGCTCTCGCACGCCGCCTGAACCAGTGCTCTGACCGCGCCGTCCGCGACTTTCTTTGGCATCATATGCATCAGTTTAGATATTTTTTCCGCCTCGCGCCGGCTCAGAAGCATTTCGAGCAGCGCGTCGCAGTCGTCCGTATTGATATTCCCTGCGACGAGATCGGCGGCGATATCCGAGCCGTCATACGCCGGGACAACGCCGATAACGCGCTTGACATCCTGATCCGCGCCGTACAGCTCGAAGTACATCTCCGCTACGGTCGCGCCCATGCTCACGGGAATCAGATCGACCTTTTCGCACTGCCTCTGTTCTTTGACCATCGCGATAAATTCGCGCAGCAGACGGGCATTTTCGTCCGCCCTGCCGAAGATATCATACGCGAAGAAATAAAGATTCTCTTCGCCGATAATATCGGCGAGCGCATTGAGGGGCACCATCTTATATATGTATCTCTTCTCGCCTGCGGTGCATTCGCCGACGGGACGATAATAGCCGACAACCTCGGCTCTGACTTTTCTCATGGAGTCGGGCGTACAGCTGAGCGGTTCGAGCATCACGCGCACAGCCCTGTCGAGCGCCGCAGTAAAGCCGCAGTCGCGCCGAAGAAGCATCATCCGCGCGGCGGACGGGGCGACCGACTTGACGAGTGCATCTATATCGGGATCGAACGGCCAGAGATTGCGGATCTTTTCGCCGTTTTCGCCCGTCTCTATCACCCGCGACTGCCCTATGCCCGGTATTATTATGCACGGACGGTATCCGTGCGCTGATTCTGAGTTCATGTGAGTTTCCACCGTTCTCATTAGGTACAGAATATGATAGCATATATTTGGGTAAATTTCAATAGAAATAAGTCTTTGACGGATAAATATTTATTAATACTTGCTGAGAAAAGATTGACATATCACTCAGGTTCTGATAATTTATGATGTGACAAAACGCAAACGGAGGTCGTTTATGCAGTATATCGAAATTTTAAAAAAGGCTATATTATTAATGCGCCGTCTTGCAGCTCTCACGCTCGCGGCGTTCATGACTTTTCTCTCCGTCCTGACTCTCGGGATCGACGCGCTCTCCGCGGGCAAGAGGCATCCCGAGGTGTCAAAGGTCAATGTATTGCTCATAGGCGCGGCGGAGCGCTCGCAGGGCATCACGACGGACGGGAAATATTATTATTTCAGCTCGAAATGGGGGCTGACGAAATCGGAGCTCGACGGCAAGACGCGCGTCAAGTCGAACCCGCTCGCCATTCCGCAGCAGCTCAAGGACGACTACGGTCTCGCACACATCGGCGGCATCAGCTACTCGAAAGCCTACAACTGCATCTACGCCGGGCTCGAGGACAGCAAGGTCTGGAAATATCCCGTCGTCGCGGTCTATGACGCGGACACGCTGAAATTCACCGGCAGATATTATATTCTCGACAACACCCGCCACACGCGCGGACTGCCGTGGGTCGCGGTCGACAACGACAACGGTCTGCTTATCGCCCTCGACCACTCGAAGAACGCGAATGAGCTGATTTTCTATGACATAGCGGACAATATGAAATATGTCAAGACAGTAAAGCTCAGCGAGACGGTCAAAAGCATTCAGGGCGCGGAGATGTACAAAGGCATGCTCTACGCCGCGACAAACAACGACACTCAGGCAATATATAAAATCGATCCCGTCAGCGGCGAGGTTTCAAAATATTTCGACCGCAACCTGACCAAAGGCAGCGAGGGCGAGGGCATCACGGTACTCGAGACTGCGGACGGCGCAGTGTTCCACGCGATAGACATGGGTCCGTTGTTCATCAATGCCTTCATCCGCAGCTATGCGCCGGTTGAAGAGGGATAAATAAAAAGCCGAACATTATATAAAAAAAGTGCAGCCCGGTTATCCCGCAGCTGCACTTTTAGCTTTTTATTTAATACACGACCGCATCGTCAGCGGTAAAGCCGCCGAGCGAATTTTCTTTCACCTGGATACACACAAAAGTTATCCCGGAGTCCGCCGCGGCAGAAAACTGTCTTTTGGCTTTCGGCGCAACTCCCAGCCCGTCGTCCTCGGCGAGAGCCACTTTCTCGCCGTCGATAACGGCTTTGCCCTTGCCGGAAATAACGCCGTATATCTCTTCGTTGCTCTTGTGCGAATTGACGAACGGAACGCCTGCGCCGCCATCGGTCTGCTGGTCGTTTATTGCTTCAAAGACGTCGCCTCAAGCGGAACCTACGGCATACCGGAGATTCTGTCGGTACTGCTGATAATCGTCCTGCACAAATGGAAGAAAAACACGCTGCTGAGCATCGGCGACGGCACCGCGCTCTATATGCTGCTCGTGCAGACGGTGTTCAAATAATCAGGTGCGCCACTGATATTTTTGAAGATCGACTCTGCCGGATTCATCAAACTCCACGCCCTCCTCTTCAAGGAGGGTCTTTTGCATATCCTCGCCTCCGAACGCGAACGCGGAGGAAGTCTCGCCCAGGCGGTTTACTACCCTGTGGCACGGGATAACGCCCGGCTCTGGGTTGACATGCAGAGCATAGCCGACGACGCGCGACCAGCGCGGATTGCCGGCGAGAGTCGCTATCTGCCCGTAAGTCGCAACGCAGCCGCGCGGGATTTTTCGTACAACATCGTATATCAATTCGAATGTGGTTTTCATCTCAATCACCCGAAATTATTTTAACTTATTCTACGGCTGAAATGCAATAAAAAAAAGACGATGACAGCAAAAGCTGTTACCGCCTCTGAAAAGAAAACAGCCTTCCTATTGGAAAGCTGAATTCACAAATGTCGGCGTCGACTTATCTTCCCGGGAGGCTGCCCTCCGAGTATTGTCAGCACGAGTGAGCTTAACTACCGTGTTCGGAATGGGAACGGGTGGACCCTCATCGTTATAGGCACCGACTTCGGAGCGATTTTTGTATGACCGCTCTCTCAAGTGCTCGACTATAATACAACATCCCACGACAAAAGTCAAGGGCTTTTTTCAAACTTTTTTAAAAAATCTTAAACTTTTTCGCACACCTCTGTTATCTCGCCGATATAAATGCGGTGATAGTCGCCGTTATGGTAGTTTTTCTCTATCTCGGGCACCAAAAACTTTGACGGATCCATATCGGCGAAAGCTATCTTTTTGCAGGCTATAATTAAATTCGCCTCTTCAAACGCCACGCTCCCGCCGAGTTCTACTGCATTCAAACTGCACTCTTTAGCCTTGTCATAGTCGCGCCCACTCTTCGCGCCGCAGAAGGAGAGCGCCTTTTTATATTCGCCGCCAAAAAACGAGAGCGTAAAATCGCCGTACTTCTCCATGAATTCATATGTGTATCTCTGCGGGCGCACGAAAACCGCGACAACATCCTTGCCCCACAGCTCGCCTGTCATGCCCCAGCTGACAGTCATGGTGTTATAATCGTCCGCTTTTCCGGCGGTCAGCAGCGCCCAATCATCTCTTACAAGGCGCGTGAAGCTGTCTTTTATATCGCAGATATCAATTTTTTCAAAGCTCATGCAAATACCCCTTTTCTCGCTTGATTC
>OMCU01000621.1_pt1 | contig 21726 bp, 24 predicted proteins | sample 1645081 | NCBI WGS metagenome assembly OMCU01 (sample SAMEA103958122, study PRJEB25191) | human gut metagenome | biome: human-associated habitat [ENVO:00009003]; feature: intestine environment [ENVO:2100002]; material: feces | place: Germany | collected 2013/2015 | reverse complement strand
ATTCCACGATTTAAATTTTCATCATCTTCAACCACGAGTATACCTGGCATAGCATATGCACCTCTCTTTATTAACTATTCATCTTAAAATGCTTCAATTCCGGCATTATGTTCAGCCACATACTTCTTTATCATAGTCAATGGCTGTCGCATACAGGTCTGTAATCTTCTGATAAAACATTCTCTCACCGGCACGAATTTCACGGATACGCTCTAACTGCTCGTCGAAATACTTCTCTGTCAGATACGTTCCTCGTTTCAGCCGTTCATCATCCATCACCCAGCCTTTGATGGTGTAGTCCTTGGCGATCTGGTTTACCCATTTACGAAACTGTATGGCACGCTCAGAATTGACCTTAAAACCTACAGCAATAATCATTTGAAGGTTATAGTGTTTGGTATCTCATGTCACTTGGCGAGACCATTCCGTTTGAACTATCCGGAAATTCCGGATAGTTGAATCTTCCTCAAGCTCTGAATCAGAATAAATCTTCTTGATATGTTCATTGATTGTACGAACATCCACATCATACAATGTGGCCATCATCTTCTGTGTCAGCCATATATTTTCATCCTCGTAGCGCATCTCTATGCTGTCCTGCTGATCACCCACTGAGGCAACATAGGTTAAGTATTCCGCTGCGCTGGAACGGATGGTTATCTCATCTTTTTTCTTTTTCAACTTAATCTCCTCTTATTGCTTTCTTTTTTTATAGTAATACCTGCTCATCCTTTGCCACTGGAATATACACATTATATTATCCTACAAATTCTCTGTCAATTCTCGAAAACCCTTTATAGCTCATATGATTCATTTGCCTACACTGCCACAGATGGCAAAAAATATAATGTAGATTACTATAACCTTGATGTCATTATCTCCGTAGGCTACCGTGTGAAATCCCACCGAGGTACACAGTTCCGTATCTGGGCTATGGGAATCATAAAAGAATACATGAAAAAGGGATTTGCATTAGATGATGACCGATTAAAGAGACTTGGCGGAGGCAATTACTTTGCCGAATTGCTTGCACGTATCAGAGACATCCGCTCCGCATAAAAAAGTATTTTGGAGAAAGGTTCTGGAAATCTATGCTACCAGCATTGATTATAATCCCATGCTGAAAGCTCTGTTCTTCAAACAGGTTCAAAACAAAATGCACTGGGCTGCCCACAAGCATACCGCCGCCGAAGTAATCTATGAGCGTGCCGATGCAGAAAAAGAAAATATGGGGCTTACAGTACAGTTCGCCGATATATTTGTTGGTATCGTGAGACATCGTCAAAAGGCGGGCAACTTGCCCGCCTTAAATCTTTAAATTATGCTTTGATTTTTCCAGAAAATATTTTACTTACTTTGTTTTTCATAAGTATGAATACAATTTTTACTCCTTTCCGTATCTGCGAAAACTCTTATAAATAAAAGGCAGTAAGGCTATTGCCATCACTGTATACATTACCATTACAAGCGGAATTTGTCGAAATACACAATTCCCAATCTGATAAATAAGTGGGACTTTTACACTTGCCTGTACATTTGTCAAAATTGTTGGTATCAAATTGAAAAGCGTTGTATACCCAGAAAGTGCCCGTCCTATAAATGGCAATAAGCAATATAAAAAGAACGGAATGCAAACAGCGACACTAATTGTATGCATTTTAGCCGCTACTAACATAGACACTGAAGCCGCCAGCATACTGGCTATAAATCCACATACAACTGTCAACAAATAGTATTGTCCATATGACATAATGTAAATACTATACGCCTGATACATTTGATAAGGTGTATTCATACCACTGGTTCCCATAATTCCAAAACAAATCACACTAAGTAATATAATTCCCATACAATAAATCATAACTGTCGTAGCTATTCCTGCCAGTATTTTTGTTTTAACAGCTTTTGTACGTCCATACTTTGTAGAGAAAAATACTGCATCTGCTTTTGTCTGAAAATCATCTGCAAATATTCCAGCACAAATAAAACCAACTATGATTGCCAGAATAATAGAATACGTTTCTACATACATAATCATAGTATCCCACGAACTATAAGATTCGTATTCTACTGGTAATTTTATTTCATTATATTTCTTTTCCAAGTATTTTTTCTGAACAGAAGTCTTTCCATATTCTTCTGCCATCTTTTCCATATTTTTATGATAAGTGTCATAGAACTCTTGTATATTTTCTTCTGTAATTTGATTCAGAACACTTTCATCATATTCTGAATCTGGTGTTAATACCGATATTATAAAACTCCTAATATCATCTATCGGTTGCAATGTCGTTCCGTAAATTGCATTTTCTTCTGAGGATTGTGTCACCGCATTTTTATTTTGTTCTATAACTTTTCCAAGTTCATCTTCTGTCAATGTACCTTTCCATGCTCGTCTGTTATCTGTAAGTTTTCTTGTTGCCATAATTCCAGTACTAGCATTTCCATTCTCATCCACATAGCGATTACTTGTAACTGCAAATCCGCTAAAAATGACAGCAAGTATCAATGCCAATTCGATTGCAAATACATTAATTTTCTTTGAAAAAATTCGTTTTAATTCTAATTTAAGCATCTTGTTTTTCCTCCGATTTTTCTCCAAAATAAAATAGAAATGCATCTTCCAGATTTTTTTCTGCAGCCACAGCATCTTCTGTTGGCTTTTCTATTGAAATAATTCTAAGCTCTGCTCCGGTTTTTGTTGTTTTTATATTTCCAACCAAATATTCATTCATATATTTGTCTATCATACTTCTCGAAACATTACATTGCCATACCTTTTCTTTCATAGAAGATACTAAATCTTCCGCAGTACCTGCATAAAAAAGTTCTCCATCTTTCATTAACATAATATTATTCGCAATGTACTCAATATCCGATACAATATGTGTAGACAAGAGCACCAACCGTTCTTCCGACAATTCACTAATTAAATTACGAAAACGTATTCTTTCATTCGGATCTAATCCAGCGGTAGGTTCGTCCAGGACAAGAATTTGCGGATCGTTTAACATCGCCTGTGCTATTCCTACACGTCTAACCATTCCTCCAGACAAATTCTTCATTTTTCTTTTACTGAATTTTTCCATTCCTACTTGATTTAATAATTGCTTCACTTTTTTTCTGGCAAACGGTATTTTTAACCCTTTTATAGAAGAAATGTACATCATGTAATCATATACGGTCAAATCTGGATAGTATCCAAAATCCTGTGGTAAATATCCCAGAACTTCTCGGTATTCACCTCCTAGTTTCCATATATCTTTACCATTCCATAATATTTGTCCTTCTGATGGTTGAACAATCGTACAAAGCATACGCATTAATGTGGTCTTTCCTGCTCCATTTACTCCAAGCAGTCCATAAATTCCTTTTTCCATAGCACAATTCACTTTATTAACAGCATTTACTTCTCCGTATTGTTTTGTTACATTTTTAAATTCTAATTTCATACGTGTAATCCTCCAAAATTTTTTCATCAAATACCAATGACTTCTGAACACAAAAAATAAAATATACAAAAGTCAATATCAGCATAGCCACCCATACCGGAGTTACAATTTTCTGATAAATAACATCATTTGCAACAATCATCATCCATAAACCAACCCATACCAGACAAGAAAGTACTGCTATATATTCTGATTTTTCCCATCTGCTGTACAATACACGAAAACATATACAACATGAAACATTTACCGGAAGCAAAAAATTAACCACCAAATCACTTAACGAGAGTATTGTTGTTTGATATGTAATTGCAAAAAACACCATAACGATCACCAGATCCACTACTCCAAACATTAATATTCTTGCTGTACAAATCTGACGCAGTGTGTAATAAGACGCCTGCTCAATCTCAATCGCACCATTTCTTCTGTTTTTCCAAATTTCCGGGATAATCAGAACCACAAATATTGTGGCAGATATTCCCATAATCCTCATCATATCTTTTATGTCTGACGTATAATTACTCAACCATATCAATAGACACATAAGAACACAACCTTGTAAAATCCACCATCTTTTTTTTATGAATTTTGTCTGCTCATACAAAAATTCAAAATAAGATGTTCTATGCGATTGTTTCGATAAAACCGACTCTGACAAAATATTCTGACATGCTTTTACTGTTTTGTTCTCTGCTTCAGTCCTTACATACTTTTCTTCAATCTCCTCTTTATATTCCTTTATTTGTTGCTTATAATTCTTCATCTTTTTTCACCTCCAACTCTTTCATTAAAAGTTCTTTTGCTCTTCCGATTCGATATTTTACAAGAGAAAGTTTGATATGAAGTAATTCTGCAATTTCTCTTTGCTTCAATTCCTGAAAAAAATATAAAACTGCCGTTTCTCTAATTTCTTCCGGTAACTTTCTCACTGCCTGTTCAATAGTTAATCGGACTCCTAGCTCTTCTACATGATTTTTACTACAGTCCTCTGATTTTAGCAGTTCCTCTGATGGAATATCTTTTTTCTTTTTGTAATAATTTTTAACGGTATTTCCGGCAATTGTATAAAGATAATTCTTAACTTTTCCATATTCTTTATATCTATATAAATTGGAAAAGAAACGTGTAAATACTTCTTGTGTCAAATCCTCTGCCTCATAGGGATCATAGATATGTAGCAAACAATATTGATATATACTTGAGTAATATTTTTTGACCAGTTTTTCACAAGCATCTTCATCTCCTGCTCTTGCTAGATGTACTAACAAAGAATCAGTTTTGTATTCCATTCGCAAATTTGCCTCCCTCTGTTTTCTAAATAATATAACAATCCTACTATAAAAAAAGTTAGGATTTTCTTTTGTTTTTATTTATATTTTTCTAAATATTCTTCCAAACATAAATTTTCTTCTTTCATTATTTTAGCGACAGTCGTTCCAACATAACGGTAATGCCATGGTTCATTACTAATTCCTGTTATATCCGTGAATCTACTTTTTTACCATTCGATAATTCTGTCAATTCTACTTGATAATTATTGGGAATATAATGTTTTCGGTCGACCAAAATAAGATTCCATTCACCCGAAGTGTCTGCAAAGGACTTTTCTGACTGCAAAATTTTCGGTAATGTTAATTCTCCAACCTGCACATCGATTTTTATTGTTCTCCACATTACAACGGTTATTATGATAGTCATTAAAAGAATGAATACTCGTAAATATTCTTTCTTCTACGATTGCTGTATCTTCTTTTGTTCATTTTCTCTCCCACACTTTCATTATCAAAATATTTCTACTTTTAATATAATTAACAACCAAAACGACAAAAGAGTTAGTATCTAAACTTATTTATCAATAAAAAGTTTATTTTTTCTCAATTCCAGCTCAATTTTCCCTCAATGCCTTTTTCCTCTGATTTTCGTATGCTTATCTCACAGCAGAGCAGTACCACACCGGTACGACCTGCTGAATCAATCAATACGAAAACGGAGGTATTTTTTATGCGAGAACTCAGAAACACAAAAATCATTGCTGTAGATCATGGCTACGGCAATATGAAAACAGCAAACACCGTCACCCCAACCGGCATCAAAGCCTATGAAACTGAACCAATCTTCACCGGGAATATTCTGGAATACAACGGCATTTACTACCGGATCGGCGAAGGACACAAAGAATTTATCCCGGATAAAGCTATGGACGAAGAATATTATCTTCTGACGCTAATGGCTATTGCAAGGGAACTGAATGTCTTTTCCATCCGTGAAGCAGATGTTCATCTGGCTGCCGGACTTCCTCTGACATGGATCAGAAATCAAAGAGAAGCTTTTCGTTCCTATCTGCTCCAGAATCCAGAAGTCCATTACCGTTTCAACGGCAAAGAATATCATCTCCACTTTGTGGGATGTAGCCTTTACCCACAGGGATATCCGGCTATTGTAAACCACCTTGGAAATTTCAAGGGAACTAATCTCCTTGCAGATATCGGAAACGGAACCATGAACATTCTGTATATTAACAATAAGAAAGCGCAGGAGAGCCGATGCTGGACAGAAAAACTTGGTGTAAACCAATGCATGATTGCTGCAAAGAACGCTGTTCTGGACAAATTTGGAGTGAAGATTGAAGAATCTACAGTAGAACAGATTCTGCGGTTTGGAACAGCTGACATTTCAGCACCATATCTGGATTGTATCAGTTCTATTGCCAGACAGTATGTGGCAGAACTTTTTTCCACGCTCCGCAAATATGAATACAATCCTGACCTGATGCGCCTGTATGTAGTTGGCGGCGGTGGATGTCTGATCCGTAACTTCGGAACTTATGACAAATCACGAGTCACTATCATTGATGACATCTGTGCCACCGCCAAAGGTTATGAATCTCTGGCTTATATGAGCCTGAAAAGGAGGGGATAAACCATGCAGAACAATATCCGCAACACAAACCTGCGCTTTAATCTGGACAAAGAACAGCAACGGAGAGCCTGGGAATATTTACAGACGATGGACAGGCAGGATTTTAAATCTTACAGTCAGGTAATCTCTCTTGCACTGGTAGATTATTTTGACCGCTACTACCGCACACAGGCTGATCCTTATCTGGAAACAAGAGAACGGGAAGAACTTTTTGTGAAACAGATTGTAGATGCAGTGGAAAACAGTCTGAAACAGGCATTGCCACTTTTTCTTTCCGGACTGACTGCAGGCATGGCGCAAAGGGAGCCCCAAATCAGGGCGTCCTTTCCAACACCTGAAAATTCACAGCCGGATAATGATGTAGACTGGGATTTTCTTGGAGAATAACTGATTGGAGGTGAACACATGACGGACTTTCTGACAGCAGACACCAACCTGCCATCTTATATGATGTTTCCCCGTTTCCTTCTGGACATGGAAATAAACGAAACTGCCAAAATGCTTTATATTATCCTGCTCGACCGGGCAAGGCTTTCCCAGAAAAATGAGGGCTGGTCAGATATCGATGGTCATGTGTTCATTTACTTTACAATTGAAGCACTGGCAGAAGTTCTCCACAAAAGCCAGATGACGATTAAAACTGCTCTGGCAGTACTGGAAAAACAGGAGCTTATCTTCCGAAAACGGCAGGGACCCGGACAGCCCAATCGAATTTATGTAAAACTCCCAAAAGAAACCATCCACTATACAGACAGATTTCTTTCCCTAAGACAGACAGAAAACTGTCCTATTGACAGACAGGATTCTTTCCCTGATACAGACAGAAAACTGTCTGGTAATAAGAAAGAGATAAAAAAGAACAATTTAGCAATAAGAGGGAGTAAGGAGCCACTCTCACCCTATGGAAAATTTCAAAATGTTTTTCTGTCAGAAAAAGAGCTTGAAGATATCCGGCAGACAATCCCTGACTGGAAGGATTATATTGAACGCTTATCCGGTTATATGGCTTCTACCGGAAAGCAATATCAGAACCATGCAGCTACCATCATCAGTTGGGCAAGACAGGATCATCCTGCTTCCCGGCAAAGAAATTACGAAAGTGAGGAATACGAAACACTATGACAAGATTTACAGAAAAAGCAACCGCTATAACACCAAACAGAGAGCTTCAGCCTGATGAATATTTTAACGAAACAGACCACCTGATCTACTGTTCCAAATGCAATACGCCAAGACAATGCCGGCATGAATTACAGGGAAAGGTTCTTATTCCTTCCATCCGCTGTAAATGCCAGCAGGAAATCTTTGAGCAGGAAGAAACCCAGAGAAAACTTCATGAAAAACAAATGGAAATAGAGCATCTTAAAACCAGCGGCTTACAGGACAAAGCACTCTATGACTACACTTTTGCCAGGGATAACGGCATCAATCCGGAAATAAAACTGGCACACAATTATGTAAGCAACTGGGAAGAGATGAAAGCAAACGCCTCCGGACTTCTCATCTGGGGTGATGTCGGTACTGGAAAATCTTTTTTTGCAGGCTGCATTGCCAATGCCCTTCTGGAAAAAGGCGTTCCTGTACTGATGACCAACTTTTCCCGGATTCTGAATACCCTTACCGGAATGCATTTTGAAGACAGAAACCAGTTCATCAACAGCTTAAACCGCTACAGTCTTCTGATTATTGATGATCTCGGAATTGAGCGGAACTCTGACTTTGCACTGGAACAGGTATTCAATGTGATCGACAGTCGTTACCGCAGTAAAAAGCCCCTGATCATAACGACCAATCTCACTTTATCAGAGCTGAATAACGCCGCTGATATCGCACACAAACGAATTTATGACCGTATTCTGGAGAGATGTATTCCTGTCCGTATCAATAACCGGAATATTCGTCAGGACAATGCAACAGCTAATTTAAAACAGGCGAAAAAAATCCTGTTGAACAATCATGCTCCGAACCAGAATTGACTCAAAGAAGTATAACGCAATGATTATTTTTCACTGACAGTGGTACTACTATCTTTCCTTATTTTTCACCAAGAACATGCCACTGTCAGTTATCTAAAACCATAGTACCAAACCAAAAGATTTTAAAACCAAAAATGCCCGGATACGGGCATAAAAAGGAGGTGCCAGGTATGGCAGATAAAAGAATCATGACACCGGAAGAAAAAGCACTTTTACAGGCAAGACACCGCCAGGAAGAAGCCGAAGCAAGAAATCGCAAAAAAGAACGTGATGCCAGAACACACCGATTAGTCCAGGAAGGAGCCATTCTGGAAAGTATTGTTCCCCATATTAAAGAAATGGATTTAGATTCCCTGAAACGGGAGCTGATGATCCGGCTACGGGGAATGTAAACGCACAAGTTCTACTCCCGAAGGGCGCACTTACTCACCACCTGATAAATCAGGCAGTGGTATCCCCTTCGGGGCTCGTGCGCTCTGCCGAGGGCTTTATCCGCTGTTGCAGGCAACATCGAAAGGAGGTGCCAGATATGGCAATTTATCATATGCAAGCTAAAGTCGTCAGCCGTGGTTCCGGTCGATCTGCTGTTGCTGCTTCTGCTTATATGAGTTGTAGCCGGATGTACAATGATTATGATGATATCCAGCATGACTATACCAGAAAGCATGGGCTGATCTATCAGGAAGTGATGCTTCCTCCAATTGCTCCATCCAAATGGATTGACCGGGAACAACTCTGGAACGCTGTGGAAGAAACCGAAAAGACCAAAGACAGCCGACTGGCAAGAGAATTTGTTGTCGCACTCCCTGTTGAGTTGGATAAAGACAGCAATATTTCTCTTCTTCAGGATTTTATTAAAAAGAATTTTGTAGATATGGGGATGTGTGCTGATTTTGCCATTCACGATACAGATGGTCACAATCCCCATGCACACATTCTTCTTACTGTCCGACCACTAAATGAAAATGGAACATGGCAGTATAAAACAGAAAAAGAATATCTCTGTATCAAAGATGGAGAAGAAAAAGGATTTACTGCTTCTGAATTTAAAACTGCTCAGAAACAGGGATGGGAAAAGCAATATCGCTATAAAGTTGGGAAAAAGAAAGAATATCTGACTTCCTCTGCCGCACAGGAAAAAGGATATGAACGGATTGATAAACACCCCAAGAGCAGCCGATATGGCAGACAGAATCCTATTTCCGAACAATGGAACAGTGATGAACAACTTTGCATCTGGCGGGCAAACTGGGCAGATGCTGTAAATAAAATGCTTGCACGTAATCAGATAAATGCTACCATTGATCACCGCAGCTTTGCAGATCAGGGAATCACCGAACAGCCAACCATCCATGAAGGCTACATTGCCCAGAATATGGAAAAGAAAGGCATGATAGCAGACCGCTGTGAAATCAACCGTCAGATTCGTGCGGATAACAAAATGCTCCGAGAATTAAAAGCAAAAGTAGCAAAACTGGCTGAAGCTGTAGAAAAGTCTATTCCAATAATTGCAGAAACATTGGAAGCAATCCGAAATCACATGATTTTTACACAATATCATTTGCTCCACAATGAGATGCAAAAAAAAGTGATCCATGACTGGATGAATCATTTTAATCCAATACTGAATAAATACAACACCGTTAAAAAGAAACTCAAAGCTAAAGTTACAGAACGGAAAGAACTGAATGTGCAAAAGGATAAAACCAGTATTTTGAATCCCATCCAGCATATAAAATTAAATCAGCAGCTTACCACTATTACCGAAGAAATCGAAGAACTGAAATCAAGGAAAGAGCAGCTAATCTTCCAGGCAGAATGCTCTACAGATAAAGATATGACGAATCTATCCAAGAAATACGACCAGATGAAGAACAATCTTGATATCCTAGATTCTCAGGACATCTCGCTCAAAAAACAGCTTGAAAAAGATGCTGCCGCTTTCCGAGAAGAAAAATTTCGTCCTGAACCTGAACAGTATACAGAATTGCTGGACACCAGAATCCAGATACGTCCTGATTTTCGGGATAAGCTGATCGAACAGCTCAAAGGTACTTTCGGTAAGTATTATGACTATCACCGCCGTGATATTGCAGCCGATGAGGTGGATTATCTCAATGTGGAGGATCCTGATGTTTTCTCTCATCGTGCATGGGAACTTGAATATCAGAGGAAACAGGAGATGCGACGAAATCAGCCTATTCGATCTAAGAAAAGGTCACATGATATGGAATTATAATTTGTTTCTTCTTTGACCTCTTATAAACACAAGAGCTGAACAAATAGGAGTTTTCGTCCTATCTGTTCAGCTCTTTGTTTACTTATTATAGTTTATCCTCTCGGCGGAAACGGATCATTTCCATATGAATCTCTTTCTCTAATTCTCCCATTTTTTCCATGAATAAACAGTTCAGATTCTTGGTTCCTAGCTATTTCTCGTGCTCTCTGTATAGCTTTAGCCTGTGTATCAGTTCTAACTGTTGCTCTTGTATTGTTCTCACCCTTAACTTGCCAGCCACCTTCTTTATGTGGCGTTACATGTTGATTTTTTCCCATTTATGCTACCTCCAACAAATCACGTATTTCTTGTTGCCAATTATTATTATGAATTATTCGTACATCTTGCAAATTCTCTTTTAAAATTTCGGCTTTAGTAAGTTTTGAAAGTTCTTCCCAATTTTTTCCAAAAACATATGTGGCATTGTTCGGATAAACGCTTTCCAAAACATATATGTTCCTATGCATGAATCCAAAAATCACATACCCATGAAATCCAGATTTCCCATATGCTCTAAAATCAGGCTGAAAAGAATTTATAAACTCACATTTATCAATTAGCAATTTTTTCGCAGTCTTACTACTTTTAGCAGATACTTTTTGTAAATCATCTTGCATCCTTTTCCACGGATAATCTCCACTTGGTAACACTTCCCAATTCAGCTTTATAGTTCGGGTAGGCATCACATTTTCAAAATTCTCAGTTAATATTTCACACTCTTCAAAATTAGTAAGAAAAATATTAATCGTATTTATCAGCAACTTTTCATTATCATGACAATATGAAATGAAATCCGTCATTACCATCAACTGGCCTTGTTCATCATATTTCAAGAACAATTCCACACTGTATGGCTCGAATTTTATTCTTGCATATCTCTCACGAGGAATGGTAACAAAATCCGTCACCTCTCTTGTCTCTCCACGGCCTGCCCACTCATGTCGCGTCCACCACAAAGTTTGTGTATACTGTTCTTTCGGTTTTGTTTTATCCTTAATATAAAAAGGCTCTGCATTTCTCTTCAGCGTCGGATTTAACATGGATGGTAAAACTCTCTCGCCTTCAATTAAATCCTCCGAAAATCCCAGTTTCACTAATATCCCTTTAAATCTCGCTGCATCACGTAGTACCATCATCAGATTCTTTCCCTCTTCAACATGGTTCAAACATGATAAACTATTAATTCTTTTCTTTTTAATAATCAAATTATTTCCTCCATTTTATATAAAAAATATATCTATATGAAAAGGAGAAATGACCAAAGTACTTATAAATTTAATGGCGCAATAGCTACCATATTACTACAATTCCGTCATATATTTTATCTCTCCTGTATTAAATTTTTATTGAAAGTTTGTAGTAACCATGGTATTATTGGTTTGGATTATTTTATATTGCGCCATGGTCATTTCGCCCATGGTTACTACATTTGGTAGATATCTACCACCTGAACCAAAGTTGGCGCTTTGGTTCTTTTTTTATTACAAATTCTGAGTATTGGGAATCGCTCCAAATACTCCTTGTAAGTATTTCGCAGCAATATTATCATTGCTTCTCACATTTGGATAATCGCTTAATCTGCACATGCTTGTTTCTCCATACTGGTTCTTATCTGTAAACCATACCTGATCTCTCCGTACTCCATCGAGTAGCAGTGTGTCATGTGTTGTACATATTAACTGTGCATGATGCGGATTAGATTCATTAGAATTAAACAAACCAGCTAAAAGCTTTACTAAATTAGGATGTAAACCATTCTCTATTTCATCAATAAATAACGTACTTCCAGCATCTAATGCCTCAAAAATAGCAGGTAAAACTCTCAGCATTCGAATAGTTCCATTTGATTCATACTTCAAAAATGGAAGTTCTATCTCCCCAACTTGTTTATGATCTTTGTAAGTAGCATGAAGTGATTGAACACTTACATGTATGTTTTTGATGACCAGCTCTTTGTTCTCTAAATCGTCTTCACTCAATACATGTTTATCCATTTTTGATTCCAAATCAACCTTTAAATTTGTCAATGTGGGATCAGCTATTTTTAAATACTTGAGATATCTTTCTATTGCTTCCTCATTAGTATTTTCTTCATCAAAATCCGGTGCATTTCCAACCGAAGCCATATTTATCACACGATAATTCATTATTTCATTCAGAATCATACTTGCTAAAGGATTGTTTAACATAGCCGCCATTGCCAAGCATAATGCGTCTTCTCTAACAACAGATACCATATTCTTGAAACTAGACAATCCGGAGCGAAGTACTATGTCTTCATATTTTGGAGAAGTCCTCTTAATAAGTACTTCTGTCCGTTTCTTCTTTTTGGTCAAAAGCTCTTTTTGAATTTTTCCATCCTGAATTGCAAATGAATAAGTGTATAAAATTTCCTCGATAATCACCTGAATCTCAAAATACGTCTCTTTACTTTTACAATCAATATCAAACTTAAAAGTTTCGATTGGTGCTGCTAGTTCTTTCTTAATTGCAGGAACTTCTAATAGCTTATTATTATTAGCTCCCAACACAGTAGACATTATTATCATCTTCTGCATTTTCGTAAGTGCTGCCAAATAATTTGTTTTTCCAGAACCATTTGCTCCATAAATGTATGAAATTTTATTATAGTTCTGTCCAGAGACTTCAAATGTATTTTCCTCTAAGAACTCTTTTTTCAAATTCTCCGCAAGGGTTGTGATTCCAGTTATCTCCTTGAATGGACCTGTATTTCCTACTGAAAATGAAACAAACATAATTACACCATACCTTTCTACATCTTGGATTATACCTTCCCCCATCCAATCTGTCAATAGTTATCTTATATTTTCGTATTTTTTTACGATTTTCAGCTTTACCATAGCTTATTTCAATAAAAATCAAATAAAATATATGTATTTAACGCGAATTATGTCATTAATACCTGTCACCAGTTTTAGCTGCCAAGAAATAACAAAGGGACTGTCCAACAGTCCCTCAGCTATTATTTATAAATTATTTCATGACGCACAATCTCTTCTGCAGAATTCCGGACATTATTTACCGCTCTAACCCATTCCATCTGGTCACGAGCTTTCAATTCTTCCGTAATGCCCTGCTTCTCCATCATCTGACTCACCAGAATATCCATTCTCTCCTGTGCTTCATCGTCCACAGTATTCAGATGTTCTGTCAGTCTGTCTTCCAGCATATACAGTGAATACATTGCCGGACGATGCTCTTTCAGATATGTTTTCCGCATCATTCCATATTTCCCATAATGCGGTTCTTCATCTGTACTGACAAGATTCGGATAGTAAATTCCGTCTGCGCCAAGTGTGTAGGTTCCACCCATTTTTTCAAATGTGCTTTTCATGTGTTATTCCTCCTTGAAATCAGCGATGTCCTTAGATCATCGCATAATATTTCAGGGCAGCCTTGATAGCATCTTCTTTCTCTTTCGGGCATTGCGGAACTCTTGCATTTTCTGATTTTGAAAGATTATAGTTTTCTCCCACTTCAATTCCACATTTGCGTTTTACCTGAGAAATATATAAACTTGAAACCTTCAAGCCAAATTCTTTCAGCACATAATCTTTGATTTCCTGATAGGTTGCTTTCAACTCGGCACTGGTGGCATCCAGCTCGTCCAGGTCTAAGTCGATCTCTATCGTGTCATCTGGTTTTTGTTGGGACAAAAGAACAACCGTCTCCACATGCCCCGTATTAGGAAACATATCCACGCAGCAGCACTTCTCCACCTTATACCCTCTCTCCTGCAAAGTAATAAGGTCTCTTGCAAGCGAAGTAGGCTTGCAGGAAATGTACACCATTCTGTCAACACCGTAATCAATAATCTTTTCAAGTGCCTTAGGGTGGATTCCGTCACGAGGTGGGTCAAGTACGATGAAATCTGGCTTAATCTCAATATTATCAAGTGCCTTTAAGACATCATCTGCAATGAACTCACAGTTAGTAAGACCGTTCTGGGCTGCATTCTTCTTAGCAGCCTCAACAGCTTCCGCAACTATCTCAACACCGATGACCTTGCTGGCAACCGGCGATAACATCTGTGCAATCGTACCTGTACCTGTATACAGATCATATATAACTGGCTTGCTGCCAGCCACATCTCCAAATCCGCCAGAAAGCACATACTCACGTGCCTTAGAGTAAAGCACTTCCGCTCCAAGAGAATTGGTCTGGAAGAATGAGAACGGAGTTATCTTGAAACGTAAGCCCAGAAGTTCCTCCTCAATATAATCCTGACCATACAGAAGCTCAGTTTTCTCGTTAATTACTGCATCTGCAAGGCTGTCGTTAAATGTATGGAGAACACCTGTAAGAGTGCCCTTATATTCAATTGATGTCAGGCGGTTTACAAGCTCTGTGAAATCATGCTCAATCTGAGTTGTTGTAACGATATCAACAAGAATCTGCCCTGTCTTTACAGACTTTCTTACAAGAAGATGACGCAGATACCCCTCGTGGCTTAACTTGTGCTGGAAAGGAAGCTCCTTCTCTATTGCATAATCCTGAACGCATGTGAGAATCTTTCTGTAATCCTCATCAATAATCTTACATTCTGTAACCGGAACAATATCATACATGCTGTTTCGTTTGTGAAGTCCGAGTGCAAGCGGTCCATCCTTGTACTCATCGCCAAATGAAAATTCCATCTTATTACGGTATTCTTCTGTAACCGGACTTCCGATTATCCCCTCAAATGGAAGCTCACCCGAAACAACTTCGTTAAGAAGCTTTTCCACCTGTGCGCTCTTAATCTTTAACTGTTCCTCGTAAGCTACTGTCTGGTAAGTGCAGCCACCGCATTTGCCAAAATGTGGACATGCCGGGTTGGTTTCAAGCGGACTCTTCTCAACAACTTCCATAAGTCTGCCTTCGCAGTGTCCTTTTCTTTTCTTATTCACGCAGAATCTGACAGTCTGTCCAGGAATTGCGTTCTTGACGATTGCCTTTTCCTTCTGTCCGTCCTCATCTGTCACCCACACTGTCGCCTTGTTAGGGAAATCAACCTTTTCAACTTTACCTTCGTATACGCTTCCTTTTTTCAATCTATACTCCATTCCGCACATGAATTGTGCCTGTTATTAACATATTAATAGTTTCTGGCAGCACTTATTCACATAACGGCATACCTTGTATAATTTTATCAGAAAAATGTGCTAAAGTATAGTAGTCACATTTACTCAACCACGCTGGCATTCTTTGCCTGCACTGCAGAATGTATTCTTTCAAGTACCTTGTCACACAGCCATGTATAAGCAGCACCGGCAGCATTCAGTCCTATACGTAATGCAACCGCATAAGGCATTCCAAAAAGTCCCGCCGCAATTGATAATGCGCCAAATGTATTAAAAGCTGTCTGCCATGCATAACCAGCGGAATATCCGACTCCGATACCACCTATCATGCCTATATACGGATACATTGATTCTGGCAGAACTATATACATCACTGCAAAAATCGCACATCCAACAACATTAAACAATGCCCTGTTTCCAATTCTCTTATCAACATCTTTAGAAAACGGCAGACACACTGACATGCACGCAATTCCAATCCACATTGCCCTAGGCAGTCCCATCAGTGAAACAATCAGCATAGCGCTTGATACGATAAATGTAAGCTTAATGTACCATCTTGTCCTTGCTGAATTAATATTAAATTCCTTAAACAAATCCCAAAATGTTCTTCTATATGGTCTGTTCCTCTGATTCTTATAGAAAATAATCATGCATACTAACATCCCGGCAAGCAGTCCCACAACTCTCATCATATATTCATGGCCTGTGACATCATATCCCTGCAGCAAAAGATACCCAAGAACAAATGTTGAATGATTATACATAATTACATTGTGACATCCCATTATCATAAGAAGCATAATACACACAACATTTATTACAAATGCAGCAACTGGCGGTACCATATTGGAAACCCTCGGTCCTGCTATCAATATCGCATATATTCCCATTATCGAAATCAAACCATGTGATGTCTTAATTCCAAAATCCGCCTGTCTTAATACCAGCACTGCAAGAAGCACTGTAACTCCGACAACACTGTTATTATTCCCCAGCAGCTTACTGAATACTGTAACTACTGCGACGCAGAATATCATAACAAGATACACCTTAAAATTATATATAAGAATATGTCTTCTTTTCTCTTTAGAATCCTGTGTGTTCTTGATAAGCTGTTTTGAACCAGCCGAGCTTAACTGTAACTCCTGATAAAATGTCATAAATTCCTGCTTTCCTTTCCTCCCCTTAAATTTTGCTTAATGACAGGGTTGAGTAATATAACACTGATTACACCCCTATGTCAATTAAGAAATAATTAAATATTATGCAATAAAAAAGCCACAACCGCTGACATATCCTAATGGACATATCAAGCCGGCTGTGGCTTTCAATCATATCGCACTTATTACATTACTTCTCGATGTCTTCATCCTCGAAATCATCGTCAAAATCTTCGTCTTCGAAATCTTCATCATCGAAGTCATCTAAATAATCTGGTGTAAAATATCTGTATACAGCATAAGCGATACCAGCAACTGCTGCAACTGCACCAACGATAGCAAGAACAGCTATGATAATTGTGCTGCACTTCTTGCAGCATTTCTTATCTTCATCTTCCTTCTTGCTAATAAGTTCTCCTAATTTAGTAGCTGCGATAAGCTCATCTAATTTTTCTTTACTCATAACAATATCTCCTTTCATACCACGGATTTAATAAATGTATTATAGCATAGCGTTAAACATTTGTCATTATAGTTTTTTAAGTCTGGCAAATCCTGCCAGCATTTTCTTCTGTCCGTACTCTGCAAATTCAACTGTTACCATATAGTCTCTTGCTGAATCCTCTATAGCAAGTACCTTTCCTTCACCGAATTTCACATGGCTCACCATATCACCGACACTGTAGCCAAGTCCGCCTGAAGATTTTGCACTTATATCTGCACCTCTTGCAGCACCTATTACATTTCTTGAAGATAAGCCGCTTCGTGTAGGCATTCCTGCATAAGCACTTCTTACAGAATCTGCCGGTGTCTTTCTCTTTTCTGGTTTCTTAAGGTCAAATAATTCCATAGGGTCTTTTCCAAATCCCGGATTAGAACCACCATTTATCTTAACCTTTCTTGAGCTATATGTTCCTGCTGCCCTTCCGCCTGGTGTGCCGCTTCCGTAGCTGCTAAGAATTGATCTGGCTGTTGCGCGCATGTTAATGCCTGTTGTATCCGGCTCATCTGATGTCCCGCCATATGCAATCCTGCCTTTAGCATACCCACTGGAATTGTTTTCTATGTGCATATAATCCTTAGGAATTTCATTAATAAATCTTGAAACCTTATTCATCTGTGTTTCACCACGCACCATACGCGACTTGGCACTTGTAAGATTAAGTATTTTCTCTGCTCTTGTTATTCCAACATAGCACAGTCTTCTCTCTTCCTCTATCTCAGTTGAATCATCTGACACAATTGTCATATAGCTTGGGAAAAGTCCGTCCTCCATTCCTGTCATATACACGATTGGAAATTCCAGACCTTTCGCACTGTGCAGCGTCATAAGCATTACATGAGGCTCTGACTCATCAAGATTATCAATATCCGCTATTAAGGCAACTTCTTCAAGAAGTCCTGAAAGTGTAGGCTCTTCGCCTGCTTCTTTACAGCTCTCCTCATAGCTTACAACCTTATTAATGAATTCATCCAGATTCTCGCGTCTTGCCTCAACCTCTTCCACCGTTTCATTCTGTGAAAGGCTCTCAATATATCCTGTATCCTCAATTACAGCCTCAGCAAGCTCCTTTAATGACATAAATTCTTCTTTGGCACGCAGTCTTCCAATAAGGTCAACAAATGGCTCTAACTTGGAAAGTGCCGCATTCTTTATTGTGTCAATATCCTTTGCATTGACAAGTGCTTCCCAGAAAGTAATATCATTAAAATCTGCATATTCCTGCAATCTGTCAATCGTAGTATTACCAATCCCCCTCTTCGGAACATTTATAATTCGCTTAACCGCCTGACCATCAAGACCATTATCAATAGTTTTAAGATAAGCAAGAATGTCTTTGATTTCCTTTCGCTGATAGAAATTCTGTCCGCCATATATCTTATATGGAATGTTGTGAATCATCAGCTTTTCTTCGAGCGCTCTTGACTGTGCATTAGTTCTGTAAAGAATAGCAACATCATTATAATTCCAGCCATCCCTTACATACTCTGCAATACCACTCGCAACGCCTTCTGCCTCATCATACCCGTTCTCATACAGAGTATAATTGACCTTCTCGCCCTCTCCGTTATCAGTCCAGAGTGACTTGCTCTTTCTGCCAATATTATTACTTATCACAGCATTTGCAGCATTAAGAATAGTCTGCGTCGAACGGTAATTCTGCTCAAGCTTTATAACCTTAGCGCCTGTGAACACATTTTCAAAGTTAAGAATATTATAAATGTTTGCTCCACGGAACTTATATATAGACTGGTCATCATCACCAACCACACATATATTGCCATACTTTGCTGCAAGCATTGCAACAAGCTTAAACTGTGATGTATTAGTATCCTGATACTCGTCGACCATTATATATCTGAATCTGTCCTGATAATGCTCAAGTACCTCTGCATCACTCTGAAACAGCTCAACCGTCTTGAATATCAGGTCATCAAAATCAAGTGCATTGTTAAGCTTAAGCGTCTTCTGATATTCTCTGTATACGCCCGCAATTCTTCTAAGATTATAGTCGTTACCTGCCTCAAGCTCGAACTCATCAGGAGTCTTTAACTCATCTTTAGCAGATGAAATCTTACTCATAATTGCACGCTCTTTAAGCATCTTCGTATCTATATTCATCTTCTTACATATATCCTTGATTACAGACTTCTGGTCGTCCGTATCATATATCGTAAAGTTATTATCGTATCCAATTCTGTCTATGTATCTTCTTAAAATTCTCACGCATGTTGAGTGGAATGTACTTACCCATACAGCCCCTGCACCCTGTGCCACAGTAGTCTCAACTCGTTCTTTCATCTCTCTTGCAGCTTTATTAGTAAATGTAATTGCCATAATATTATATGGGTCTACTCCGCATTCTTCTATTAAATATGCAATTCTGTTCGTAAGCACGCGTGTCTTTCCAGAGCCTGCTCCGGCAATAATAAGTAGCGCACCATCTGTATATTTAACTGCCCTTTTCTGGCTGTCATTCAAATCTTCTAATCTCATATATCCACCTTCATGCAAATGTGAAATCTATATCCACCTTATTTCTGCCAACTACCACATTATACAAAAACAACGGGATGTTGCCAAGCCAATATGACAACATCCCTGATTGTTATTTATTAAATTCACATATTACCAATTGTCAGATTATGCAAGCTTTGTTCCACAGTTAGAACAGAACTTAGCGCCATTAGTTGGTGTTCCACAGTTAGGACAGAACTTAGGTGCTGTGCCACCTGACACATTTGCATTATTATTCATTGCAGTATTCATGTTATTCATCATCTGCTGTCCAACCTGCATTCCCATCTGGAGCTGCATCATATCACTGGCAATATTCGAACCGCCTCTTGAATTGCCGATACTATCAGCCATAGCCATCTGTGTATATCTGTTCATATCTCCAACCATTGCCTGAGAAGCTGCCTTATTAGTCATCTTCTGTACTTCTTCCGGATAAGAGAAGCTTGAGATAGTAAAGCTTGTTATTGTGATTCCTAACTTGCTCATCTCCATATCAAGGTCTGTCTTAATACCTGCTGAGATATCATAAGCATTAGCCTGAAGATTAAACATATCCTTGCCTTCTTTAGAAATCCACTTCATAAGAAGCTGGTCAAGAACTGCTGATATTCTTTCCTTAACATCTGCAACAGTGTACATCTGCTTTACACCTGCTACCTTGTCTATAAGCGTAATGTAATCAGATACTGAAAACGAGAAGTTACCGAAAGCTCTTATTGGCATGCCACCTGGTAGTGCCTGTGTTGGAATAAGAATAGGATTCTTAGTTCCCCACTTCTCTGTGAATTCCTTAGTATTAACGAATAAAACTTCAGCTCTTACTCCACTGTTGAAGCCAAACTTAAAGCCTTTAAGTGTTGATAAGAATGGAATAATCTGTGATTCAATATCAAAGCTTCCCTCGTCCTTAAAAATACCTTCAATCTTACCATTGTACATAAAGATTGCATCCTGGCCGGCGCGGATAATCAGCTTACTGCCTTTCTTGATTTCTCTGTTGGTCCATTTCCAGAAGATTATATCATCTCTGTACTCTTCCCATTCAACTACGTTGGCAAACTGCCCTTTGAATAATCCCATGTTCCCTCTCCTTATCTATGTATTGCTTATCTCATTATAAATGTGCTTCTGAATTATAAGCCCATCTGAGCCTTAAGTGCTGCTAATTCATCATCAACTGCTGTGTTAGCTGGCTCTGCATCATACTTAGCTGCAAGACTGTCAACATCTGCCTCAAGCTGTGTCTGGTTAAGCTCTGCCATTGCATTAGCCTCGTCAAGCATCTTATTAGCCTTAGCCTCCATCTTACCGAATGCATCCATGCTTGTTCCAACACTGTTAACACTTGAACCAACCTTGTTGATTCTCTCCTGAGCCTTAGCTGCTGCAACCTTAGCCTTAACTGCATCTCTTCTTGCTTCAAGAGACTGGATATCCTTGCAGAGCTTATCATGCATCTGACGCATCTTAGCTGCATTGTCTGCTGCAATATTATATGTCTGCTGTAATGTAGCCTGCTTAGAAACTAACTGCTGCTTCTTCTCAAGGAATGTTCTTGCATCTGCCTCGTTGCCAGCCTTAAGAGCTTTTTCTGCATATGACTGATACTTGGCAACATCTGCTGTGCATTCATCAAGCTCTCTTTTACATCTTGTCTCCTCAGCCATAACTGAAGCTGTCTCTGCCTTAACCTTTCCAAGGTCGCTCTCAAGATTTCTCATGTACTGGTCAATCATCTTCTCTGGATCTTCACACTTATCGAGAAGTGCATTGATGTTAGCGCTCATAATGTCCTTAAATCTTGTTAAAATACCCATAATAATCCTCCATTC
>OMCU01000618.1_pt1 | contig 21783 bp, 20 predicted proteins | sample 1645081 | NCBI WGS metagenome assembly OMCU01 (sample SAMEA103958122, study PRJEB25191) | human gut metagenome | biome: human-associated habitat [ENVO:00009003]; feature: intestine environment [ENVO:2100002]; material: feces | place: Germany | collected 2013/2015 | reverse complement strand
ACCAAAAGCACATCGCCATACCATTTTACAAGCGGCACATGCGTATGGCCGAAAACAACAATATCCGCCTCCAGGCGGTGCGCCCACCACACCAGTTCCTGCGGGCTGCCGCCGTGCAGATAGCGGTGTCCGTGAGCCAGCCAGATGTTAAAGCCCTGCAAATATAAAAATTCGTCTACGTTAAAATCCGTTTCGCCCGCGTCGCAGTTGCCGCACACAGCAGTTACATCAAGCCCGGTCTGGCTTTTAAGGTACAGGCTGTCGCGCGCGTAATCGCCGGTATGCAGCCACTGTTCAACCGGCGGGGCGGCAGCAATAACGCGGCGCAGGTTCTGCATGCTTCCGTGGGTATCTCCGGTTAAACCTATTTTCATTTTATTTTCTTCCAGTTGGCAATCAGTTTTTTAACGGCTTTGCCGCGGTGGCTGATTTTATTTTTTTCTTCCGGCGTTGCTTCGCCAAGGCCCATGTGCAGCTCGGTAGACCAAAAGAGCGGGTCATACCCGAAGCCGTTATTGCCCAAAGGCTCGTGCAGCAGCATGCCTTCGCAGATGCCGTCCGTTTCCACAAGCACCTTGCCTGCGGCATCGGCCACGCACAAAGCGCAGCGGAAACGGCAGGTGCGTTTAACCTGCAATTTCATGTTTGCCAAAAGTAAATCGTTATTTTCCTTGTCGGTTGCCTTTTCGCCGGCGTAGCGCGCGCTGCGTACGCCCGGTTCGCCGTCCAGCGCCTGCACTTCAAGCCCGCTGTCGTCGGCAATGCAGGTCATGCCGGTTGCCTTAGCATAGTACGTTGCTTTTAAACGCGCATTGGCGGCAAAAGTACGCCCGTTTTCTTCCGGTGCTTCAATGCCGGGCCATTCGGCAAGGTAATGCAGTTCAACCTCCATATCTTTTAACATTTCCTTAAATTCTTCCAGTTTGCCCGGGTTGCTTGTAGCTATTACAATTTCTTTCACTTTATAAACTCCAATCTTCCGTTAAATTGTTTCCACAACGCCCGTATCGGGGTGCTGCAGTAAAATATATTTATATTCACAGCTTTGTTTGGCGCGCAGTGCGTCATCATAAGCCGCTTTTTTACAGTTTTCACAGGTATCGCGCAAAAGGCAAACCACATAAGCGCTCTGGTCGCCGTAACGGGTGCCGCGCGCATTAGTGACAACAGTTATGTAACCGCTGCAGTTTTTGCAGTAGTGCGCCGTTTCCAGCTGCTCCTCGCGGATGCCTTCCTCGTCATAATAAATTCCTTTGCGCCGCTGCCATTTGCCGCCGCATTTATCCAGCAGCATTCTGCCAACTTCCCTGCGCGTACGCCAGATGTTGCCCACCTGCTCAATAAGCTGCTCCACGCGCGTCATGCAGCGCGGGTCAGGCCTGCGCAGGGCGCTGATGTCCGGCTCAATAACCTTGCTGTAATCCATTTCTGCCATGGCAAGAATTATGCCGGTGTTAACATAGGGCAGCGCCGCTTCGATAGAATAGCCGCCTTCCAAAACGGCAATATCCGCCTTTAACTTATCTGCCAGTGCCGCATAGCCGTGTGCCGTAACGCTCATGGAAGCGAGTGGGTCGCTGAAATGATTATCCTGCCCGGCAGAATTAATGATGAGTTCCGGTTCAAAATCGTCAAGAATCGGTTTTATCAGCCCGTCAAACAGACGGTGTATTTCCTTATCGCCGCTGCCGGGTAAAAGCGGCAGGTTGATGTTGTAGCCCCACGCCGCCGGGCTGCCTGCTTCATCCGGAAAGCCCGTGCCCGGGTACAGCGTGCGCCCGTCCTGATGGAACGAAATGTAAAGCACGTTGGGGTCGTGGTAAAAAATATCCTGGCTGCCGTCACCGTGGTGCACGTCCGTATCGACAACGGCAATTTTTTTAATGCCGTAGCGGCTCCGTAAATATTCAACCATTACGGCTTCAATATTAATGGTACAAAAACCGCGGATGCCATGCACAATACGCATGGCGTGGTGTCCCGGCGGGCGTACAAGCGCAAATGCGCGCTTAACTTCGCCGCTCATTACAGCGTCGGCCGCCGTCATGCATCCTCCGGCAGAGGCAAGATGTGCAGGCGTAATAAGTTTGGCTATCGAAGGAACGCCGACATGGGCGCGCTGCAAATCGTTAATTTCCGCCATGCGCAGGCGGTATTCGCGTATTTCCGGGCGGTCAAACAGCCCTTCTTCCGTCAGCTGGTCGCGCGTATATAACAGCCTTTCCTGGCGCTCCGGGTGCCCGGGGCTGATCATCCAGTCAAAAGCCGGGAAAAATATCAATCCTAAATTTGCCTGTTTCAAAATGCCACCTCCCTGCCGGTAATTTTATACAAAATGCCGGGTTTAAGCTGCATGCGCAGATAAATAATTTCGCCGGTATCATAATAACCATGCACCGTGCGGAAATATTCGCGGCTGATAACTTCCGTTTCATTGCCCTCCATCTGCCAGCCGCCGGCTTTTCCGTGCAGCCAGGCGCTTAAAATTTCTTCTGCCGCCTGCATGTTGAAGCGTTTGGGCAGGCGTTCGCGTTTGCCGCTTTCCGGAATTAAATAATAGCCTTCGGTAGTATCGGCGCGCAGGCTTGCCGCCACCGTAGGCCTTGCCAGTGCCGCACCGATGGCGTTTGCCACCATGCCGCCGGGCGGAATTACAACCGGCAGTCCCATGTGTTTGCCAAGGGCGTGAATGAGCCCCGGCGCACCGCCGCCAACGCCTACAAGCTGCTGCGGGACAAAATCGCTGCCGCTCAAAACATCGCTTACCGTGTAAACAGGCTGAATGCTCCACTCGTGCAGCATATCTTTAATGGCGTTTTCAATAACGTCCAGTGCCGCGTCCAAAACAGCCTGCGCCGCCATCTCAGGCGATTCGCCTTCGTGGCACAATGCGCCCAAAGCCTTAAATGAAGCACCGGCATCACCGAACGAAGCAAGCCCCAGCACAATCAGCGCATCAGCCAAAGTTGCCGCCGCGCCGCCTAACGCTGCCGCACGCCCGGCACGTTCCGGACCAACCTTAAAGCCCTGCGGCAGTTTGGTTATGGCGCTGTCGCCGCCAATGCCCACGCTGCGCATATGGAAAGAACGCACTGCTGTCGGGTATTTGCCAATCATTGCGCCTTTTTTCGCCAAAAGCGGCTCGCCGTTATCCCAAAAGGCAATATCGGTCGTGGTACCGCCAACATCAAGCGAAATACACTTGCCCTCAGGCGCCGCGCCGAGCGCTTCAATGCCCAGCACGCTTGCCGCCGGGCCTGTAAATACCGCTTCAACAGGCTGTTTAAGCGCCGCCTCCAAAGGCAGCGTGCCGCCGTCAGCCTTTAAAATCTGCACTGGCGCGGTAATATTGCGCTCCTTCAGCGCCCACTCCACCTGCTTGCCGAAAGCTTCAAAGGTTTTATCTACCGCTGCCGCAAAATACGCGCTGTTAGTGCGGCGTATAAAATTCAGCTCACCGCTGAGTTCCGAACCCAAAAATACTTTTTTATAACCGCTCTTTTTTAATTCGTGCGCCAGCACATATTCGTTTTCCGGGTTGCGCACAGCAAATTTGCCGCTTACCGCCGCTACCTGCACGCCGGAAGGTTTATCCAAAAGCCCGTAGTGTTTGTTAAACTCGGTACGCGCCGCAATTTTGCCGCGGTGGTCAACATAGCCGCTTACCAGATACGGCTCTACCGGAAAGCACCCCTTTACGTTCATGCCGGGGCCGGTCATTACTGCCAGAAATACGGGCTGCGTTTTACCTTCCGTAAGCGCATTGGTAACAATAGTGCTGCTTATAACCACGCGTTCAATCTTCGCCGCGTCCGCGCCGTCCATAACGGCATCCAGCGCCGCCAGTATGCCGCGCAGCACCTCGCCGTGCGTTGTAGGGCGCTTGGCCTGCGCATGCACAGCACCGTTATCTACCAAAACGGCATCCGTAAAAGTGCCGCCAACATCTATACCTAAAAGCATAATCTCACCTCTTTCCGTAAGACTCAACGTGTAATAATTCAATATGCAGGCAAAAAATACCTGCATTTTGTTTTTTATTTTTGAGCATAGGGTTGTAGTTTTTATCTACGTTTTGTCTTTAATTGTACTTTATTATTTCTAATTTACTTTTTATATCATATTTATCATTTACAATTTGTCTTTGATTAAAGGTTTATCATTATAATTTACTTTATTACTCATGTTCATTCTTTTGAGTGACCAAAAGAATTTTTGGAGGGTAAATTTTACTTCCTGTTCGGTCGTAAAATTTGCCTGGCTTCACTGGCACAATTATAAACTTCGCTTAAAGCTCGTTTCTAATTGGCGATTCAGCCAAAGAAAAGTCACGCGGCTGAAAAAATTTTTAACGCGGCACTTTAGCAAAAAATAAAATTTTCCACGGAACTCGCTTCGCTCAAACACCGGGAAAATTTTATTTTCTTTCTGTAAATACCGCTAAATTTTTAATGCCGCGATTGCACTTAACCCATACTTTTTTATTGCTTAATTTAGTATGTTTTGCCTTTGTATCGTACTTTACAGCTGCTTATTATCAAAAGATATGCAACTAATGATTTTGTACAATTAAAACTTACGGCAACATTGCTTTTGTCATAAAAATTTACCAAGTAAGAATTTGAGCGGAGCGCAACTTTCAAAAAAACAGGAAAAGCATAATTAAAGCACTTGCATAGTTCAATACAAAAGAAAATTCAATACACTAAATTAAGCAGTTAAAAAGTACGAGTTACGGCAAAATGCGGCATTGGATTTTTAGCAATATTTACTGAAAAACAAGTGCAAAAATCGTGTTTGAGCGCAGCGAATCTCGCATTTTTGCACTTGTTATGCTAAATTATTGCGTTAAAAAATCCGCAGCCGCAAAACTTTCTTGGTTACTTCTTTAGTTATAAAGAAGTAACATGAATAAAAAACTAAATAAAAATATAATAACCTAAATTCAAAAACGCAACCAAATAAAATAATAAAACATTCACTTTAATTTCCATCAACCTTTACACAAATCAATCTGTTTTATATACAAACATCTCCGTCAACGGTACAATTAAGAAAACAAAAGTGTTCGCACGGGGAGGAATTACGTACCTGTAATTTCTCTCCGTAACTCTCCTCCCGTAACAAAAATGGGAGGAGGTTTTATTATGCGCAAAAGTTTAACTTATAAAATTTTAGCGGCTGTAATGGCGTTAAGCGCCGCTAACTGGGCAGTGCCAGCCAATGTATTATCAGGAGTATATATTGTAAAACAGGACGGCGAAATAATCAGTGATGGTTGTGATGGCGTTTACGGCAACGGATACAGTTTCACCATTAACGGCGGTACAATTTACGGCGATGTTTTCGGCGTTGGCAACGACTATTACGATGAAGATGCCTGTGGCGGTAATGTAACCATCAATGGCAATGCGAATGTATCAGTATCATGCTTTGTTATCGGCGGCTATTCAGAAAGCGTCCAAGCTCACCATAATATTGTTAACATCAGCGGCGGTTCTGTAACAGGCAACGTTTACGGCGGCGATTCGACCAGCGGCAAAGTTTATAACAACACTGTTAATATCAGCGGCAGCAATGTAACTATCAATGGCAATGCTAAAGTAACAGGCGTTGTTCACGGAGGCAGGTCAATCAGCGGCGAAGCTTATAACAACACTGTTAACATCAGCGGCGGCTCTGTTACAAACAACGTTTTCGGCGGCTATTCAGAAAACAGCGTAGCTCACCATAATATTGTTAACATCAGCGGCGGCTCTGTTACAGGCAACGTTTTCGGCGGCGATTCAGGAAACAGCGTAGCTCACCATAATATTATTAGCATCAGCGGCGGCTCTGTTACAGGTGATGTTTACGGCGGCTTTGCACATGGCAGTGCTAATGACAACAAAATCATCATCAGCGGCTCTGCCGATATTGAAAATGCTAATCTGTATGGCAGTAACAAAAACAACGATACCGGCAACACTCTTACCATTGACGGCTGGAGCGGTACTGCGCAATCTGTAGTAGGTTTTAACGATATTGCTTTTAAAAATATCGCCTGGAATGACGAAGAACCCGTGCTTAGAATTAGAAGAGGTAACCTTACAAATACCAAAATTAAAACCATTAACATTGCAGGCGGAAGCAATATTAACGTTGGCGAATCAATGACGCTTATTAATGGTAACATTAGTTCAATAGGTGATGTTACGGATACCTTTACCGCAGGCGTTGCACGTGAAGGGCTTGGCAGCACCAGTGTTAAGAACGGAAATGTAGCATTTAAGGTTAACAGCATAAAATTAAGCAGCCAGGCAGTAAGCGCCGCCCAAACCCGTGCGGCTTCCGCTGCATTTGTAAACCAGGGCACGGATTTAATCAGCGATAGTTTAGACACCATAAGCCGTGACGATAACTACGGCGTTAAAACCTTTGCCGCCGTACACGGCAACCGCAGTAAATATGACGTTGCGGATGATATTAAAATTAACGGCTGGAGTACGATTGTCGGCGTTGGCAATGCCGATAAGTTCGATAACGGCAGCGAGTTAAGCTGGGGCGTTTTCTACGAAAACGGCAGCGGCAATTACCGTACTTATAACAGCTTTAACAATGAGTTCTTCCGCGGTGACGGCAGTATGGTTTATAACGGCGGCGGCATTGCAGCAAGGTACGAAAATAAAAACGGCGTTTATACCGAAGGCAGCCTCCGCGCAGGTATGCTTAAAAACGAACTCGATAACGCCATGCATGATGTTAACGGCAGTTACGGCTACGAAACCGAAAGTGCTTATTACGGCGCGCACATCGGCGTTGGTAAAATCATCAGCCTGAGTGACAGCAGTGACCTTGATATCTACGGTAAGTTCTTCCATACCTATACCGAAGGCGACAGCGTTACCATTGCAGAAGATAAATTTGATTTTGACAGCATTACCAGTGACCGTCTGCGTATTGGCGCACGCATTACCAGCAACAAGGAAAATAAGTTCAGCACTTATTATGGCTTGGCTTATGAGTACGAGTTTAACGGAGATGCTGATATGACGGCGCAAGGCTTGCGTGCCGATACGCAAAGCTTGCAAGGCAGCAGTGTAATGGCAGAAGTAGGCTTTAATTACCAGCCCACACCCACCAGCCCGTGGAGCTTTGACCTTAATATGCGCGGCTACGCAGGCGAGCGTCAGGGCGGCAGCTTTAACGTACAGGCAACGTATACGTTTTAGCTGAGTCGCCAAATCTAAGCGAGCCTTTGGCGAAGCTTAGATTTGTGCCAGCGAAGCTATGCAAATTTTGCGATTGAATAATAAGCAAAATTTACGAACCTTAATTTAAAAATAAATAAAGCAGCAACTGCCAAAGGCTATATACCTTTCAGCGGTTGCTGCTTTTGTAGTTATACAGTAGTGTAACACAATTTAATTGACAGGAATTTATTTTTCAGGCATAATATAAAAGCTGTGACTCTTTCCAGCAGGAAGGAGGTGCAATATGTCCGATGAGGCTATAGCTTTCATAATATCTGTCATAGCAGGTATAGCTGCCAATTATATCTGCAAGTGGCTGGACAGATATTTATAATCACAGCCAGCACATAAAAAACCGGGAGCTGCCACTCCCGGTTTTTTGTTTGTGCACTATGTTTCGATGAGGCTGCACATTAGCTTTTTACATACCAATTATAACATGCTTAATCTGCAAAAGCAAATTTTTTATATTAAAACTCTTTTGCGTAATTAGAAATTTTATATTGTGGTACGTAAATTTTGCTCATTATTCAATCGCAAAATTTGCATAGCTTCGCTGGCACAATTATTGCCTTCGCTGTCACTCGGCACTAATTGGCGACTCAGCTAAATTGGCACTCAGTTAAGTTACGCGCGGGAAATGTATTCGCCGGTACGGGTATCAATGTTAAGTACGTCGCCTTCGTTAATGAACAGAGGTACTTTAACAACATAGCCGGTGTCCATGGTTGCGGGTTTGCTGCCGCCGGTAGCCGTATCGCCGCGGATGCCCGGGTCGGTTTTAACAACAGTCAGTTCAACGGTATTCGGCAGGTCAACGCCGATAACGCGGCCGTTGTAAATCATGATTTTGGCATCCATGTTTTCTTTAAGGAAGTTGATGGCATTGCCAAGCTGTTCTTTGGTAAGTTCGGACTGTTCGTAGGTTTCGTTGTCCATAAATACATAGTTGCCGTCGGATTCATACAGATACTGCATTGCGCGGCGGTCGATATGTGCTTTCGGCAGACGTTCGCCTGCGTTGAAGGTGCGTTCTACAACGGCACCGGTGCACATGTTGCGCATTTTAGCACGTACAAAAGCTGCGCCTTTGCCCGGTTTTACATGCTGGAATTCTACAACCTGCCATGCGTCGCCATCGATGGTAACAGTTACGTTGGTTTTAAATTCGTTGGTTGAAATCATAAATGCTCCTCCTGTTTATTTAAAATTAAACAATTTCCATCAGTTGCTTTTTAACGCCGCACAGCACTTTAGCGCCGTCATCCGTCAATACAACCGTGTCTTCGATACGTACACCGCCCTTGCCGGGAATGTAAATACCTGGTTCTATGCTGAATGTCATGCCGGGCTCCAGCACAACATCAGTACCGCGTTTGTTGATATTGGGCATTTCGTGAATTTCAAGGCCCACGCCGTGCCCAAGCCCGTGCACGTAGTTTTCGCCGTAGCCGCGCGAGGTAATGTATTCTCTTACAATCGCGTCAAGCTCCGCGCCCGTCATGCCGGGCTTTGCGCTTTTTAAACCGCGCCACTGGGCTTCTTCAACTATGGTGTAAATTTCCTTGTGCCACGAATTGGCCATGCCGAGCACAACCGTTCTTGTCATGTCGGAATGATAACCGTCGTACACAGCACCAAAGTCGAAGGTAATAAAATCGCCTATTTCAATCTGTTTATCGCTTGCCATGCCGTGCGGCAGAGCGCTGCGCGCGCCGGAGGCGATAATCGTATCAAACGAAGGTTTTTCGCTGCCCATACTGCTCATGTAGTATTCAAGCCTTGCAGCCAGCGCTTTTTCCGTCATGCCGGGTTTAATTTCCGGCAGCAGTTTTAAAAACGCCTGGTCGGCAATTTTAAAGGCCTTCCACATCAGGTTCAGTTCGCGTTCGTCTTTAACCATGCGCAGATACTTTAAATCAATGTTTAAAAGCTCTTTGCCGCTTACTGCCTCTTTAAGGCTCTGGTAATCGTTATAGCTGTAAGCTGCGCCGTCAAAACCTATTTTGGTATGCGCTTTGGCAAAATCCGCCGCTGCCTGCCAGATATCGCCGTTGTAGGTAAATACACGGCAGTAATGCTGCACTTCGCCTTCTGCCTGCGTGGTGTAGCGCCCATCGGTTATTAAAACCGTGCTTTTGGCGTCAACATAAAGCAGGCTGCTGTCGCCGCGGAAGCCTGACAGATAGCGGATTGTCGGTATATTCTTCACAATAACGCAGTCAAGCCCGTTTTTTGCCATCAGGCTTAAAAACCTGCCCAAACGCTGCATCATTTCCACTCCACCAGTCTTTCCTAAACAATAATACCATTATATTTTATCATAAATACTGCCTGCTGTCACTATAAAACCGGCTCGCCTTCCAGAATTTCTACCGTAAAGGGCATGTTTTCAATTATTTCCATTACGTCGTTGTAGGTATCGGGCGTGCCCAAAAGTTTAACCACGCCTTCACGCGGGTCTTCGGTTGTAACAAGCGCCAGGTGTTCGTAGCCTTCCATAATCCAGTTTACGTCGGCAATGCGTTCCGGCGCCACGCGCAGATAGATAATACTTCGGTCGTCGCTCATATAATTTTCCTCCGCAGCAGCGAATCGGGCAGAAGCTCCGCAGCGCAGTCAATCCAAAAGTGCTGGCGTGCGTGCGGCGCACATTCGATGGGTGTGCCTTCTTCGTCCTGCATATTTTTAAGTTCCAGCGGCATTAAGGTGCCGTCCGTCATTAAAAGTTCCAGCTTTTCGCCGTTTTTTACGTTGTTGCGCTGTTCAATCAGCGCTTTTTTATTTGCTTTATCGTAGCTTAAAACAATGCCCACAAAATCGTGCGTCTGTTCGTAGCTGCTGGTGGTATAAACCTGCGCATCCGCGCCGGGAGTGCCAAAGGCAAAGCCTTCGGTATACGGGCGGTGCGATACCTTGTTCAGTTCGTCAATCCACTCAGGCAGCACTTTGTAGCCGTCCGGGTCTTTCATGTAAGCGTCAATCGCCTTACGGTACACGCTGGCCACTGTTGCCACATAATGCACGCTTTTCATGCGGCCTTCAATTTTCAAGCTGCAAATACCTGCTTTAACAAGCTGCGGTATGCGCGCAATAAGGCATAAATCCTTGCTGTTCATTACATAGGTGCCGTGCGCGTCTTCTTCAATATCGTAGCTTTCGCCGGGGCGGTTCTTTTCGTGCAGGGTGTATTCCCAGCGGCAGGCCTGCGCACATGCGCCGCGGTTGCCGTCGCGCCCCGTAAGGTAGCTGCTTAAAAGGCAGCGGCCGCTGTAGGATATGCACATTGCGCCGTGTACAAAGGCTTCCAGTTCCACACTGGTTTTTGCGCCGATTTGTGCAATTTCTTCCAGCGAAAGTTCGCGCGCCAGCACTACGCGTTCCGCGCCCAAATCCTGCCATGCCTGTACGCTCGCCCAGTTGGTGGTGTTAGCCTGCGTGCTTACGTGCAGCGGCATGCCGGGCACAACGCGCCGCGCCGTCTGCCATACGCCAAGGTCGCTTATCAAAAGCGCGTCCGCACCGGCTTTTTGCAGTGCCAGTAAGTATTCCGGCAGTTTTTCAATATCGCTGTTATGCGCAAAAATGTTTACGGTTACATAAACCTTTTTGCCTAAAGAATGGGCAAAGTCTGCCGCTTCTTTGATTTCGTCAATTTCAAAATTATTGGCAAAAGCGCGCAGGCCAAACATTTTTCCGCCCAGGTAAACGGCATCCGCACCGTAGCGCAGCGCTATTTTGCACTTTTCCATATTTCCTGCCGGCGCCAAAAGCTCCGGCTTAACAAATTTTCTTGTCATGTTCCTTCCTTACTGCGGGCCGTGAATATCTTCTATCGCCTGTAAATGTTCTTCGTAAGTGCGCGTAAAACGGTGGTGCCCGTCTTCTTCGGCCACAAAGTATAAATAATCCGTATTTTCCGGGTTCAGCACGGCTTTAATAGCGTCCATGCCGGGGCTGCCAACCGGTCCCGGCGGCAGGCCGGAGTTAACATATGTGTTGTACGGATTTTCAATGCGCGTATCGGCAATAGTGATTTCTGCCTTCTGTTCTCCGCCCAGTATATATTGAATGGTTGTATCCGACTGAATGGGCATGTAAATTTTCAAGCGGCGCAGAAAAACACCGGCAATGCGCGGCTGTTCTTCTTTAAAAACGGCTTCCAGCTCCACCATTGAAGCAATGGTTACTATATCGTGAATGGACATTTTGGTTTTTTCTGCCGCTTCGCCGATTTTTTCGTGGTTAATCTGCGTGTTAAACTCCTTAACCATCATGGCAAGCATGTCTTTTTCCGTCATGCTGTCGTTAAACTGGTAGGTTGAAGGGAAAATAAAGCCTTCTGCCTTGTATTTTACATCGGCATTATTGGTTTCCATATATTTATACGGAGTGTAGTTGCGTGCGGCTTCTTTAAATTTTTCCGCATCGCCCAGCCCTTCCGCTGCCAGTTTGGCCGCTGTTTTTTCTACCGTGTAGCCTTCAGGCACGGTAAAACTTACGGTTTTAACCTGCCCGCGCGCCAGAATATCTATAATTTCGCCGTTTGATTTTCCTGCTTCAATTTCGTAGCTTCCGGCCTGCAATTTGCCTTCCAGGCCCATAAAACGCGCTTCCAGCCTGAAGCTTTCAGGGCGTTTAATAAGTTTCTGCCTGTGCAGCATATTGGCAATGTCTGCCGCCGTCATGCCGTTTTCTACCGTAATAACATAGGTTTTGCCGTCGGCTAAATCGGCATTGTTGCCCGTATAATTTAAAACCCAATAAGATGCTACAAATATTACCAGCAAAGTGCTCATAAAAAACGGTAATATTTTTCTCATGCTACGCCGCCCCTAAACATTCGTACTTTAAAAATGCCGGACCAGAGGTCCGGCAGGCAGTTTATTATTCTTCGTCCCATTCGGCAACGAGCTTTTCGTAAGCCGCTTTAACTTCTTCAAACTCCTCGTCGGTAGGCCCAAGATAAATTTCGTTGCCGTCTTCGTCAAAGTCAATGCGGGCAATGATTACATTGTCCTCATCATCGTCTTCTTCATCACGGCAATGGCATTCTTCATCTTCGCAGCCGCAGTCGTCAGCGTCCAAAGCGGAAAGAACCGCAAAGCTTTTTTCACCAACGGGGATAACCATTTCCTCACGGAAATACATTTCGTTGCCGTCCTCGTCGGTAATAACTACGATTTCTTCTTCGTCGATATGGTCATGCTCAAGCTCAAATTCTTTGTTATCGTCCATTTTGTACCTCTTTCTTAAAGCATAAGTATAATTAGGTTTATTTTATCGTATCATACCGCTAACTGTCAATAAAAGGATAAGTGAAATTTACTTAAATAAAAACAGCGCCCGCTGAAAATACGGACGCTGCTGCGTTAATTTTTATTTGCCAAACAATTTTCCAAGGCCCTGTTTTACTGCCCCGCCGACCTGCTGGCGCACGTTTTCGCGCACTTCTTCTTTGCTATGCGCGGTAAAGCCTGATTCGCTCATTTTATCAAAAGTAATTTTGCCATTGCTGTTCATTACGGCGTTAGAGGTAAAGCTTCCCAGCGGTGTGCCAATGGTAATGCCGGAGAAGGTCATCTGCCCGTTTGCGCGGCTGAAATTGCCTGAAAGCGAGTTAAACGGAACGCCTGCAAAATTGCCGGGCGCAATAACAAACGTACCGCCCGCAACGGCGCTGTCCGCACTGCCGGTGCCGGTTGCATCGGCTTCAAAAGACAACGGGCCGCTGATTTGCGTTTCCGTTACCGCGGTACTGTCCATGCCGCTGCCGGACAGATGCAGTGCAAAATTTTTGGTTGCCGCTTCTACCGTGCCGCTCACGCCCAAAGTGCCGCTGTAAACATTGGCATAAGTATTGCTGAGCGTCACCAGGCCCTGCGTATAACTGTAATTGCCGTTAATGCCCGTTGCCACAAGCGGGGCAACTTCCAGTTTATCCATGGTAAAGCTGCCGTTAATTACAGGCGCGTCAATTGGGCCGGTTACCTTGCCGTTAATGTTTACGCTGTCGGTAATGCCAAGGCCGGGGCTTACAGCGTCCACGCGGAAGGAAGGCGCTGCCACGTTCAAATCATAAGTAGGCATGCCCTGTTTCTGGAACAGGATTTTGCCGTCCATGTTAACGTCCTGCCCTTCCACTTTGCCTTTAACGGCAGTAAACGAAGCTGCATTGTTGTCTATGGCAAAGCTGCCGCCGCCATCAGTAATGTTATAGCCCAAAGCCTTGCCTGCCACGCCGCTCAGGCTGCCGTCAAGGTTCAGGTTCCACTGCGCATCGTGCAGCCCAGCTGCAAGTTTGGCGCCGTTAATAACTCCGCCGGTAATGCTCAGTTCGCCAAACGAAGGCAGAACCTTCATAAGCTCAGTAATTTGCAGGTTTTTAACTTCGGCGCCGATTGTTACATCGTCATAAACCTTGTCAATGCTGCCAATTAAATCAGCATCGCCGCTTTTGCCCTGCAAAGTAAATTTAATATCCGGGAACTCTTTTAAATTAGCCTGCATTTCCACATTGCTGAAATCAAGCTTCTGCCCGTTCATGTCAAGCGCCAGAGCGCCGTCTGTAATTTCCACCATGCCGCGGAATTCTGTCGGCGTTTCATCATCCTTATCGGAAAAATTGATATAGTTAATAATGTCAAGCCCGTCTTTATCGGTGTAATTTACCGCAAACTGCGGCTTTTCGATAGAGATGCTGTTAATGGAGTTAATGCCGAAAGAACCCTTAAGGATATCAAAAAGGTTGGCGGAAACATTCATTTCCGGTACTTCGGCCAGTTTTTTGCCGTCAGGCGCAGTCCACACTACGTTTTCAAACACAACATTGCCCGATACACTGGCGCTGAAATGCCCTATTTGCAGCTTGCCCTGCAGCACCGTCTGCCTGTCGGCCATTTCGTTTACAAAGCCCGCGGCTTTATTGCCTGCCACATGCACCGCCAGCGTGCCGAGAATTATCAGCACCGCTATTACGCCGCCGGCTATTTTATGCTTTCTCTGCAACATTAAAATCACCCCGCTGCCTTTTGTTTAGCGCCGACTGTCCAAATAGTTCTGCAAAATAACCACAGCCGCCATCATGTCAATAATTTTACGGCGTTTCTTGCGCTTCATATCCGCGTCTATCAGCACATTTTCCGCCGCCACTGTCGAAAGCCTTTCATCCCACAGCACAACTTTAATGCCTTCAAAGCGTTTTTTCAGTTCTTCGGCAAAAGCCTCGCTTACATGTGCGCGTTCGCCTATTGTGCCGTTCATATTTTTGGGGTAACCCAAAACAACCGTATCCACTTCATGCTCTTTAATCAGTTCGCCTATGCGCTCAAAATCGCGTTCTTCCGTTGTACGGCGTATGGTTTCCACGCCGCCGGCAATCATGCCCAGCAAATCACTCGTTGCCACGCCTATTGTGCGCGTGCCGATATCAAGCCCCATGCTTCTTTTCATAACGCCGCCCTACTTTTTAGCCGATGCGGAAAGATAACTTTTTACAAGCTCTTCCAAAAGCTCATAGCGTTCAAAACGGCGCAGCTTGGTGCGCGAATCTTTATGGCTGGTAATGTAAGTGGGGTCGCCGCTTAAAAGATAGCCCACAAGCTGGTCTACCGGGTTGTAGCCTTTTTCCTCCAGCGCGGCATAAACCTCACGGATAGTCTGGGCTACGTCTTTTTTATCTTCAGTGCGTTTAAACATCATGGTTTCGCTTGAAATGCTCATAACTATTCCTCCTTTAAAAATAAAAAGGCTTTTTATTTATTTTAACATACCTTAACGCAAAATAATAGAAAGAAACGGCTGAGCTTTAAACCCAGCCGTTACTATTTTGTGAAATTATTTAATCTGTCCTTCTATAACAGTCAGTGCAGTTTTCAGTGCTTCATCAAGTTTGGAAGCATCTTTGCCGCCGGCCTGCGCCATATCAGGGCGTCCGCCGCCGCCGCCGCCGCAAACCCTGGCAACTTCTTTAACAATCTGCCCGGCATGGATGCCTTTGGCAACAGCGTCTTTGGTTGCCATGGCAAGAATGTTGATTTTACCGCTGTCAATAACGTCGGCCAGCACTACAACGCCGCCAACTTTATCACGCATCTGGTCGCCCAGGCTGCGCAGTGCTTCAACGTCACCGGCGCTTACTTTCTGTACAAGTACAGGCACGCCTTTAATATCGCAAACGCTGGAGGCAGCATCGCTTACCTGCGCTTTGGCAATCTGGCCTTCCAGCTCGCTGATTTTCTGTTCCGCCGCTTTATAATCGGACTGCAATGCACAGATACGTGCGCAAAGGTCATTGCTGCGGCATTTAAGGCCGGTTGCTGCGGTTTTAACCATGTCTTCCATCTCGCGTACATAGTTCAGCGCGCCGTGACCGGTTACGGCTTCAATACGGCGTACGCCTGCGCCTGTGCTCGATTCGGACAGGATTTTAAACATGCCAATCTGCGCGGTGTTGCCAACATGCACGCCGCCGCAGAATTCCATGGAAAAGCCCGGTACGGTAACAACGCGTACAATGCTGCCGTATTTTTCGCCGAACAGTGCAACTGCACCGCGTTTTTTTGCTTCGTCAATCGGCAGTTCTTCAATAGTTACATCTTTTGCTGCCAGAATCTGGTCGTTTACAATTTCTTCAACCCTGCGCAGTTCTTCTTCCGTTACGGGAGAGAAATGCGAGAAGTCAAAACGCAGACGGTCAGGGCCAACATAGCTGCCTGCCTGGTTAACATGGTCGCCCAAAACCTGTTTTAAAGCTGCATGCAGCAGGTGGGTTGCTGTATGGTTGCGGGCAATATCGTTTTTGCGCCCGCGTTCAATTTCAAACTTAACTTCGTCGCCAACGGCAACAGTGCCTTCGGTTACGGTGCCAATCATAATGGTTGCGCCGTCCGGCAGTTTTTTGGTAATTTCAACCTGCATTACGCCGGCAGGGGCAATAATGCGGCCGGTATCGCCAAGCTGTCCGCCGCCTTCAGCGTGGAATGCGGTAACATCGGTAATAACAGCAGCTTTTTTGCCGTCCTCCATACTCTCAACCGGCTGTGCGTCATGAGCAGGATACATGGCAACAATTTTGCCGCCATGTGCGCCTTCATCAACCTTTAAGGAAGCAAGGTCAATGCTGCGGGTGTTGTAAATTACCGGGCGTCCGGTTTTGTCATCGCGAGCGTCGCGTGCCATTTTGCGCTGAACTTCCAAAGCCTCGTTAAATGCTTTATCGTCCATCGTCATGCCTTCTTCTTCCAGAATCTCGGCAGTCAGTTCACGCGGGAAACCGAAAGTATCGCTCAGGCGGAAAGCAGTTGCGCCGTCCAGCACGGTTTTGTTTTCTTTTTTGAGGCTTTCGATTTCGGTGTATAAAAGGTCGCAGCCCTGGCGCAGAGTGCGCAGGAAGCTGGTTTCTTCCATCTCGATAACTTTATGGATAAAGCTTGTTTTTTCAACAAGGTACGGATACGGTTCTTTAAACATGTCAATAACAACATCAACCGCACCGTTAAGGAACTTGTCTTCAATGCCGATTAAGCGCGCATGGCGTACGGCACGGCGCAGAACGCGGCGCAGTACATAACCGCGGCCTTCGTTGGAAGGAAGCACGCCGTCGGCAATCATAAAGGTAATGCTGCGGACATGGTCTGCAATAACCTTTAAGGATACGTCCGTCTTTTTATCCTTGCCATATTCTACGCCGGCAACCTTAGCGGCGTATTCAATAATCGGGAAGATAAGGTCGGTTTCAAAGTTGGAAGGCTTGCCCTGCAATACGGAAGCCAGGCGTTCAAGGCCTGCGCCGGTATCAATGTTTTTATTGGCAAGCGGAGTGTAAGTACCGTCCTCGTGCTGGTCATACTGGGTAAATACCAGGTTCCAGATTTCAAGGAAACGGTCGCAGTCGCAGCCGGGTTTGCAGTCCGGTCTGCCGCAGCCGCGTTCTTCGCCCATATCAATGTGCAGCTCGCTGTCCGGTCCGCACGGGCCGCTGCCGGTTTCCCAGAAGTTTTCTTCAAGTCGTACAATGCGTTCATCAGGCACGCCTACAACATTGTGCCAGATTTCGTATGCTTCATCGTCAGTAGGATGAATGGTTACCCACAGTTTATCGGCAGGCAGCTCCAGTTCTTTGGTTAAAAATTCCCAGCTCCAGGGAATGATTTCTTTTTTGAAATAATCGCCGAAAGAAAAATCGCCCAGCATTTCAAAATAGGTATGGTGGCGCGCAGTGCGGCCTACGTTTTCAATATCGCCGGTGCGCACGCATTTCTGGCAGCGGTTTCATTTTACCGGTAAAAAACGGTTTAAAAGGCGCCATGCCCGCACCAATTAAAAGCAGAGTCGGGTCGTCCTGCGGAATGAGCGAAGCGCTCGGCAGCACGAGATGCCCTCTGTCTTCAAAAAACTTTAAAAATCTTTTACGGATTTCATTACCACTCATGTACTTCATAATTCAAAAATCGCTCCTTTTAAATAGGTACAACGCATAAGAAAATTATATAAAAATTAGCGTGCAAAGTCAACGCACGCTAAAAGTATACAGGGTTATTAATTAATTTTTCTGTTTGCCATACAGCGCTTTTTCCGCGCCAATGTCCTTCGGAAAGTAATATTTGTGCCCGATAAGTTCATCAGGCATATACTGCTGCTGTACCCAGCCGCCGGGATAATCGTGAGGATATTTATAGCCCGTTCCGTGCCCAAGCGCACCTGCGCCGGGGTAATGCGCGTCGCGCAGATGTTTGGGTACCGTGCTCTGCACCGCACGAGCTTCTTCACGCGCACTGAAAATTGCCGTGCAGCAGGCGTTGCTTTTTGGTGCATTTGCTATATAGCACACGGCCTGCGCCAACGGCAGCTGTGCTTCCGGCAGGCCTATAGAATGTGCAGCCTGCGCCGCGGAATTAGCCACAACAAGCGCCATCGGGTCAGCATTGCCTACATCCTCTGCCGCGCAGATAACAATGCGCCGCGCGATAAAACGCATGTCCTCGCCGCTTTCCAGCATCTCTGCCAGATAATGCAGCGCCGCGTCAGCGTCACTGCCGCGCATGCTTTTTATAAACGCCGATACTGTGTCATAATGGCGGTCGCCCTTTTTATCGTAACGCTTAAAAGCGTCGCCCATTACGCTTTTAAGCACCGCGCCGTCAATCGTTTTTACGCCGTCAGGCAGCATAAATTCCGCCTGCTCCAAAAGGTTCAGCGCCACGCGCGCGTCGCCGCCGCAAAAATCAGCCAGTGCTTCCAGCGCCTCGTCCGTCATGGCAAGCCCCTGCCTGCCGTAGCCGTTTTCCTTATCCGTCAGCGCCTTTTGCAGAATCTTTTTAACGGCGTTTTTATCAAGCCGCTCCAAACGGATAATTTTCATCCGCGACAAAAGCGGCGCATTTACTTCAAAAAACGGGTTTTCCGTGGTTGCACCGATAAGAATAACCGTGCCGTTTTCCACATACGGCAAAAGCACATCCTGCTGAGCCTTGTTAAAGCGGTGTATTTCGTCGATAAAAACTATCGTGCGCCCCATGCCGCTGTACAAAGCGTCACGCGCTTCGCCAATAAGCTTACGCAGCTCCGGCACGCCGCTCGATACTGCATTAAGCGCAACAAAACGGCTTTGCGTCATATTGGCAATAATATGTGCCAATGTAGTTTTGCCGGTTCCCGGCGGCCCGTAAAACAAAAGCGGCTGCAAAGCGTCGCGCTCAATCATCCGCCGCAGCGGGCTGCCCGGCCCAAGGGCTTTTTCCTGCCCGGCAAAATCGCTTAAACGCCGCGGGCGCATACGGTCTGCCAGCGGCTTGGTAATTGTTTGTGCAAATAAACTGTCCATATTTTAATCCTGCCCGGCAATTATTTTCTGTACAATATGCGCAGCCATCATCATACCGGCGCAGGCAGGCACAAACACCAGGCTGCCCGGCACGCTGCCTTCAATAAAGCGCTGCGGTTCTTCATGAGAATATACAACAGTAATGCCTTCGGTAATACCGGCGTCGCGCAGTTTTTTGCGCATGCTGCGCGCCAGCGGGCACACGCTTGTTTTGCTGATATCCGTAATTTCCAGCATTTCCGGGTGCAGCTTGTTGCCCGTACCCATGGCTGATACCACGGGAACATTATGCCTGTAAGCCTCTATTAAAAGGTCTGCTTTCGATTCCGTACTGTCGATAGCGTCGGCAATAAAATCAAAACCGTCAACAAAAAGGTTTTCAAAATCGCCCGGCCTGTAAAAATCCTTAATAACCCTTATGCGGCACAAAGGGTTAATATCGCGCAGGCGTGCGGCCATAACGTCGGCCTTAAACTTGCCGATAGTGCTTGTAAGCGCAGGCAGCTGACGGTTAATGTTACTTGCTTCAACGGTATCATTATCCATAATTACAAAGCTGCCAACACCGGTGCGGCACAAAGCCTCCGCCACATAAGAACCAACGCCGCCAAGGCCTATAACGGCAACTCTGGCGGCATTTAATTTTTCAACGGCCTTGGGGCCGATAACCATTTCTACACGTGAAAGCTCCATGAGTCCTCCAAAAAAATTTCCCCGCAATGCCGTCCTGCCCAATGTTTTGAACCTGCATGTGCAGGTGGGTGCCCTCCCGCCTACCGCAAAAGTCCCCTCGAGAGGGCTTGTTTTTAATAGGCGGAGCTCAAATTCCGGGCTCCCTATGTAAGTGTGTTGGCTCAAAACTAAAAGACAATGTAACGAACACCGCAGGGGAATTTGCTCCATTTATAAGACCGGCACAACAGCCAATCTCTTTATATCTATAATAACAAAATTTGCCTTAAATCACAAGTAGCAAGCAGTTTAAAAACAGAAAAATACACGGTAATCATAACAACATTATCAATATCCAACAGAGTACTAAAACTCATGGACCAAGTTTATTTGGATTCGTTTTGTGTAAGTTTATCAATATCCAACAGAGTACTAAAACATTCTTGCCGAATGGAACGCAGATATTTTAGTGTAAGTTTATCAATATTCAACAGAGTACTAAAACTATTTACAACAACAGCAAAAACTTGACGCGGTGTAAGTTTATCAATATCCAACAGAGTACTAAAACTGCTGCCAATGGTGGCAGGGAGAGGTTAAAGGTGTAAGTTTATCAATATCCAACAGAGTACTAAAACCGAGACATTGACGAGGTTGTATGGTATGCGGTGTAAGTTTATCAATATCCAACAGAGTACTAAAACCTTAACTTTATTTTACACCACTATCAGGTTACAATTCAATTAAATCTTCAGTTGTTAAAAGATTTTCCGTCGGTGTTTTTTCACCAAGCATAATAATCATACCGGCATACTGTTTTTCTGTAACCTGCAATACACGCACCGAGCCTACTGGCGGCAAAATTGCTTTAACTTTGTTTATATATTTTCTGGCATCATCGTTATTGCGCGTTATCCTGCTGTAAACAGAAAATTGCAGCATATCAAACCCAAGTTTTATTAAACCTGTACGGAAATGCAGATATTCTCTTTTATCTTCTGTAGTTGCGGTTGGTAAATCAAACATTACTATAATACGCATAAACCTATTATACAAATTTTTCTCCTATTATTGGTATTATCAATTTATTAACATCAGCATTATCAATGGCTGTCGTTAAACTTGCTATATATTTATCAACCGCATTATGTACTTTCATTATTTTATTACCGCATGCTATATCTCCGTTTATAATATTGGCAAGCCCTATTTTATTATTTTTTGTCAAAGTATCAACTAAATCTTCATTATTTTGCCAAACCCATATATCCGCTAACGGACGTAAAGGTTCCATTAAATCATCCGCAAGATTAAATGGATTGGTTTCACTAATATGATGTATTCCCAAAGCACAATTATAACCATAAGCACACAGCGAGCGCGCCACAGATGAACGGATAACCGCATAACCATAATTAAGCGCTATATTGATTATGTCGTTTTCAAACCTAATAAAATCACAACCATAAAAATTTCTAAAAAACATTTTGGCAGCAATGCCCTCACGGTTACCTGTATCACCGCTTAATACTTCTTGTGCTAATTGCTGCATACGCTCGCAAACCTTTGTGCCTGTACCACTCATTTTTAACGCTGTACCCTGATTTATAATTTTTGCCTTAACAATACGCTGCCACAGTAAATTTTTAAATGCATCCGTTAAAGCAATTTGCTTTTTTAATACACCATAAGGCTTATAATGCGTATTTATTGGCAAAAGGTTAGAACACGGCAAATGTGTATCATCGCAAAGCATGGCATTAATGCCATACTTTGCCAGTTTTTGCAAGGCATACGCCGATATATTAATATACACATTATCTATGAAAAGATTTTTAATATCACTTAAAGGAACTTTTTTAACAGTATCTCCATAATTAATAAGCAGCCACTCATCTTTAACCGTTAAATATTGTCCTTTAGTGATAAAAACGGTACGGAATATTTAATTTCACCGCCAATTTTACCAAGTATATCAACGTAATATTTTTTTATAATATCTTTTTTAGAAATTGTTTTATCTTCAATTAAATTGTTATTATTATTTTTGCAATA